>ERZ1673752.401-NODE-401-length-76289-cov-6.372039_pt1 | contig 76289 bp, 59 predicted proteins | sample MGYA00580195_ERZ1673752 | MGnify/ENA primary metagenome ERZ1673752 (study PRJEB41218, sample SAMN15661744) | gut metagenome | host: Homo sapiens | place: Canada: London | collected 2015-08-20/2019-03-30 | study: EMG produced TPA metagenomics assembly of...
GACTTAGGCGTAATATTGTGGTCCTTGTTAAATTGGATCTGGATCTGCCGACGACGCTCGGTCTCATCCATAGCGGCCTTCATGGACCTGGTGATCGTGTCGGCATAGAGAATGACCCGGCCCCGGATATTACGGGCAGCCCGGCCAATGATCTGGATGAGGGCCGTCTCCGAACGGAGGAAGCCCTCCTTGTCGGCATCCAAGATGGCGATGAGCGAAACCTCGGGCAAGTCTAGACCCTCCCGGAGCAAGTTAATTCCCACCACGATATCAAATACTCCCTCCCGCAGCTGCTGGAGTATTTCCAGCCTCTCCACGGTTTTTACTTCTGAATGTAAATAGGCCACCTTGTAGCCCTGGTCTTGGAAGTAAGAGGTCAGGTCTTCCGACATTTTCTTCGTCAGGGTTAGGACCAGAGTCCGCTCGTTGCGGGCGATATTGGCATCGATTTCTGCCGTAAGGTCCGGAATCTGATCTAAAATCGGCCGGACCTCAACCAAAGGATCGGGCAGGCCTGTAGGACGAATGAGCTGCTCCACCACGGCCTGGGTCTTCTCCATCTCGTAGGGCCCTGGCGTCGCTGAGACAAAGAGGGTTTGTCCCATCTTTTGCTCAAATTCCGCAAATTGCAAGGGACGATTATCGAAGGCCGAAGGGAGGCGGAAGCCATAGTCTATGAGGGCTTCCTTCCGAGAATGGTCCCCATTGTACATAGCCCGAAATTGGGGGATAGTCGCATGGGATTCATCGATAAACAGAAGGTAGTCATCTGGGAAGAAATCCATCAGGGTATAGGGGGGCTCACCCGGCTTTCGCCCATCCATATGGCGGGAATAGTTCTCAATTCCCTTGCAAAAACCCGTTTCAAGGAGCATTTCGCAGTCATACCGGGTCCGCTGCTCCAGACGGTAGGCCTCGACAATTTTTCCCTCACTTTGGAGAACCGACAGGCGATCATCCAGCTCTTCCAGGATGTGCCCCACGGCAATCTGTAATTTATTAGCCTCGGTGGCATAGAGACTGGCCGGGTAGATCTGGCTGTAATTTCTCCCACAAATAATCTTGCCCGTCAAAAAATCGACTTCATTGATTTTTTCAATTTCGTCCCCCCAGAAATACACCCTGGTGATGACTTCATCTGATGAAGGCGGGAAAATATCCAAAACATCGCCCCGGACTCGAAAGCACCCACGTTGCACTTCAAAGTCGTTGCGTTTGTATTGGATGGCAACGAGGTCAGCCATGACATCTTCCATGCTCCTTTGTTCCCCTGGCCTCAGATGAACCATGAGCTTACTATAGCTTTCCGGGTTACCAATCCCGTAAATACACGAAACCGTGGCCACCACAATGACATCCCGGCGCTCCATCAAAGAGGCCGTAGCCGAGTGGCGGAGGCGGTCAATTTCATCATTGATGGCCGAGTCCTTTTCAATATAGAGGTCTCGGGAGGGAATGTAAGATTCGGGCTGGTAGTAATCGTAATACGAAACAAAATACTCCACCGCATTGTCCGGAAATAAAGACATAAATTCTGAACAAAGCTGGCCGGCCAAGGTCTTGTTGTGGGCAAGAACCAAGGTCGGCCGCTGGAGTTTTTCGATGACTTTCGCCATCGTATAAGTTTTACCAGACCCCGTCACCCCCAAGAGGACGGTCGCTGGGGCCCCTTCCTTGATTTCCTGGCAGATCTTGTCGATAGCCTCGGGCTGGTCGCCCGCTGGAGCAAAGGGGGAATGCACCACCAAGGGATTGGATTCTACTTCGTAGTGAAAGTACTTTTGCATGCGCTTCCTGTCCACCCCCCAGGGCCTTAATTATGGGCCTTCATTATAGGCCTCCTTTATAGGCCTTCTTGGTGCCCCTGACTTTCCCGATACTGAGTCACCAAGGGGGGTTCCTCCTGCAAATATCCCTCCGTATCGGCAATTTTTTGTTTTAGTTTTGCAAAGTCGTCCCAGAAATAGCCCCGCATATTGCCATTGCGGAGAAGGTAGGCCGGGTGAAAGGTCGGCATCAATAGGCGACCATCTTGATTGATAAATTGTCCCCGGACCTTAGAGATCGGCTCAGTCCGCCCCGTAAAGGCATGGAAGGCCGTAGCCCCACAAAGGACAATAAAGCGGCAATCCACAAGGCCGATCTGGCGCTCCAAAAGGGGACGGCAGGCCTTGATCTCTTCAGGGCTGGGTGCCCGGTTCTTGGGGGGACGGCACTTCACGATATTCATAATATGGTAGTCTTGATCATGGAAGCCCAACCCCTGGAGCATGAGGTCCATAAGCTTGCCCGACCGGCCCACAAAGGGTTTCCCCTGGGCATCTTCTTCCGCACCCGGTCCCTCACCAATGATAATAAACTTCGCTTTTTCTAGGCCTCCCCGCCAGACCACCACATGGTTGCGGGTCTCTGCCAGGGGGCAAGCCTTACAGCCTTGGCAAGCGGCCAGCAATTCATCCCAAGACCGGTCAAAATTAGTCACAGCCAGGCTCCTCCGGAGAGTCGCTCCCACCTTCCGCCTCGAATTCTAACACTTGGTCAGGATCTAGGTAGAGGTAGTCATTTTCCTCCAGGTCTAGGGGGAGGACCCAGGGACCTATTTGGACCCGAATCAGGCGGACAACCTGGCGGCCCAAGGCTTCAAACATCCGCTTGACCTGATGGAATTTTCCTTCTTGCAAGTGGATGGCTGCCCAAGAGACTGGCCCCTCAAAGGCCCGGTCGTCACTGGAATATTTGTCCTGGTAAGCCTGGAGGTCAGGAGAAAAGTTCTCTGCCAAAACCAGGCTAGCGGGTAGGGTTACAAAATGCTCCTCCAAGCGGAGCCCCTTTTTTACCTTATTCACCTCCGCCTGCCCGCAGGGCAAGCCCTGGTAGGCCACCAAATAGACCTTTTCCACCTCATAGCGAGGGGCAATGATCCGGTGTAAAAAGTCTCCATCATCGGTGAGGAGGAGGAGGCCCTCACTGTCATAGTCCAAACGACCAGCCGCCTGGACGGACCGCCGACCCAGGTTCTCGGGAAGGAGATCTAAGACCGAAGGGACGTCTCGGACGGACCGATCTGAAAGGAGGTCCGGCCCCTTATTCCAGAGTAGGTAGACCTGGTCCGCCAGGTCCAAGGCAGATAGGAAGTCCCGGCCGATCTTCAGGAGGGTATCCGGATCCCGACCTTGGGCCACCAGGGCCTCAAGGTCAAGCTTTGTCGCCGGATCCGTCAAGGTCTCTGGGGCCTCGGGATCTGCATAGAAGACGCACTGGCCTCCCTTGATTAGCTTTTTAACTTCTTTGCGGGTACCAAGCCCCGCCCGGGCCAATAGGAAATCTAACCTTCTCTTCGCCATCGATCCCCCTACTTGTTCAGGGGCTTCATGGTCGGGAAAAGCAAGACATCCCGTATGCTATCATTCCCTGTTAATAGCATGACCAAGCGATCGATACCGATCCCCAGACCTCCCGTAGGCGGTAGGCCGTATTCCAGGGCTTCGACATAGTCTTCGTCAGGGATCCCAGCTTCCTCATCGCCAGCTTCCCTTCGCCGCAATTGGTCCTCAAAACGAGACCGTTGGTCCCGAGGATCATTGAGCTCGGAGTAGGCGTTGCCAAATTCGAGACCAGCAATAAAGATCTCAAAGCGCTCGGTCAGGCGAGGATCGGGGGCATGCTTCTTGGTAAGGGGTGAAATTTCCACCGGATAATTGTAGACAAAGGTGGGCTGGATGAGGGTATGTTCACACTTCTCTTCAAAGGCGAGGTTCAGACAATCCCCCCACTTCATCCCCGGCTTCATAAGCTCAGCCAGACCCAGGTCCTTCACGGCCTGCTGGGCCTCCTCAGCAGTCTTTATCTTATCAAAGTCGACGCCCGTCTCTTTCTTGACGATGTCGAGCATGGTAATCCGCTGCCAGGGGCCCTCCAGGTTGATGTGATGGCCCATGAAATCGGCTTCCAAGCGGTCATTGACCTCCCGAGCGGCATTAGTAATGAGCTCTTCGCTGATGTCCATCATCCCATGGTAATCCGCATAGGCCTGGTAAAGTTCCATCATGGTAAACTCAGGATTATGGCGGCCGTCCATCCCCTCATTCCGGAAGTTTCTGCCTAATTCATAGACCCGCTCAAAGCCGCCCACAATAAGGCGCTTTAAATAGAGTTCCGGAGATATTCTCAGATAGAGATCCAGATCTAGGGCGTTGTGATGGGTGATGAAAGGAAGGGCCGAGGCACCCCCTGGAATCGTATTGAGAAGGGGGGTCTCCACCTCAACGAAGTCTTTCTCATCCAAGGTCTTCCGGATGGAAGAGATAATCTTCGAGCGTTTGATAAAGGTATCTTTGACCTCTGGATTGACAATGAGGTCAAGGTAGCGCTTCCGATAGCGGGTATCCGTATCCTTCAAGCCGTGGAACTTTTCAGGCAGGGGGCGGAGAGCCTTAGAAAGCAGGCGGAACTCCATATTACGGACAGAAATTTCTTCCTTATGGGTCTTAAAGACCTCTCCCTTTACCTCCACCAGATCCCCCAAGTCAAGATTCTGCCATGCAGGATAGGCCTCCCCTAGGACATCTACCTTGCTGAAGATCTGGATCTTGCCTGTGGCATCCCAGAGGTCGACAAAGGAAACTTTCCCCATCCCCCGCTTAGCCATAATCCGACCAGCTAAGCTTACCGTCTTCCCCTCATAAGAAGAAAAATGCTCCTGCAAATCTTGGGCATGGACATTGGGCTCCGCCTTGGTAATCTCAAAGGGCGACTTTCCTTGCGCCTCCATCTCTTGGAGTTTTTGGGTTCTCACCAAAACTTGATCGTTGATGGCTTCCTGGCTCAGGGCCTCGCTTTGGACCTCTTGGTCCTCGTGTTGGGTTTCCTGGATCTTTTGCTCACTCATCCGTGCATTTCCTTTCCTATTTCAAGACCTGGACGATTTTATACTTTAATTCCCCAATAGGGGCTTGGATGGCCACGATGTCACCAACCACTTTTCCTTCCACTGCCTCACCGAGAGGGGAAGAAATACTCAATTTCCCGTGGTAGGTGTCGGCCTCTTGGGCAGATACCAGCTTATACTCGGTATCCTTGTCGATGGCAATGTCCTTAACGACAATGACAGACCCCAGACCGATATGGCCCTTTTGAGAGGTCCCCTTATCGCCAGCTACGGCATACTTTAAGATCTCTTGGATCTCCTGAATCCTAGCTTCGTTGCTAGCTTGGGCCTCTTTCGCATCATCATATTCACTATTCTCAGAGAGGTCGCCTTGGGCCCGAGCTTCTTTCAGTCTCTGTACAATATTATGGGTTAACTCCCCACTCCGATACTCAAGTTCTTGTTTCAGTGCATCGATGCCCTCTTGGGTCATCTTGATTTCTTGATTGGGAACCATGTCTACCTCTTATCTTCTTCTTTCTTATATTTCTTAATAAATCTCTAGCAAATATTCCAATATGGCTTGCCGACAAAATCAAAGACAGGCCGATAGCACAGCTTAATACTGGGCCCCTTCACTTTCTTTGCGGATGACGTCATGGGCACCACCCTCAACGATGGATGTCGGAGAAACCGCAATGAGACGAGCTTTTTCATGGAATTCAGGCAGGGTAATGGCCCCGCAGGAGACCATGGTTGATTTCAATTTGGAAAGGGTGGCGTCCACATTTTCTTTGAGCGAACCTGCATAAGGAACGTAAGAATCGACTCCCTCTTCGAAGTGCATCCGGCCTTGAACCCCCTTGGGCAGGTCATCTCCGTCACTGTATCTCTGCCAGTTCCGGGCCCGGTTACTTCCCTCGCCCCAGTACTCTTTGACATAAGAACCATTGACGGTCAGGCGCTTGCCCGGGCTCTCATCGAAGCGAGCAAAGTAGCGACCCAGCATCAAGAAATCAGCTCCCATGGCCAGGGCTAGGGCCATATGGTAGTCATAGACGATTCCCCCGTCAGAACAGATGGGGATATAGATCCCGGTCTTCTCAAAATAATCATCCCTGGCCTTGGCAACTTCCAAGACGGCCGAGGCCTGGCCCCGACCAATCCCCTTTTGCTCCCGGGTAATGCAGATGGATCCACCACCGATACCTACTTTGACAAAGTCAGCCCCAGCCTTAGCCAGGAAATTAAAGGCTTCCGCATCGACGACATTGCCAGCCCCGATGATGATATCTTCACCATACTGCTCCTTGGCCCAACGCAAGGTATCCTCTTGCCAGGCTGAATAGCCATCAGAGGAGTCAATGCAAAGGACATCCGCCTTGGCTTCCAGTAAGGCAGGGATCCGCTCCTTATAGTCATGGGTATTGATCCCAGCTCCGCAGCAAATCCGCTTGGAGGCATCCAGCAGCTCATTGGGATAGGTCCGGTGGTCTTCATAGTCTTTGCGGAAAACCATGCCGATCAACTTCCCCTCTTTATCCACAACGGGAAGCTGGTTGACCTTGTACTCCCAGATGAGGTCATTGGCCTCCTTAAGGCTGATCCCCTCATCGGCCACCACCAGCTGATCCAGCTTGGTCATGATATCGACGACCTTGGTGTCAAGGGGCATCCGGCTGGGCCGGTAATCCTTGCTGGTGACGATCCCCAAGAGCTTCCCGTGGGCTGTCCCATCGTCGGTCACAGCAACCGTAGAATGCCGAGTCTGTCCTTTGATTCGAACCAGGTCCGCTACCGTCGAATTAGGAGTCAGATTGGAATCCGAGCTCACAAAGCCCGCTTTGAAATTTTTGACACGCTTGACCATGGCCACCTGGTTTTCTAGGCTCTGAGACCCATAAATAAAACTCAGGCCCCCTTGACGGGCCAGGGCGACAGCCATGACGTCATTGGATACCGCCTGCATGACAGCAGAAACCATGGGAATGCGGAGACGTAACGGCTCCCTACTAATACCCTCGCCATACCGGCAGATGGGGGTTGTCAAATCGACATTTTCCGGAATACACTGATGCGTTGTAAGGTTGGGCATCAACAAATACTCGCTAAAAGTACGAGAAGTTTCGGGGATGATTTTGGCCATGTTACGATCCTTTCTTAGACAAAGCTTTGGGATTGATTGTTACACTTTACTGGGAGAAAGTCAACCAAGAGAAGGCGGGACTATTTGCCCTGCTTATGGTAGCGGAGGGCCTCTTTGATCAGTTCAGCAAAGAGGGGATGTGGGGCTGTGGGCCGGGATTGGAATTCCGGGTGGTAGAGAACACCCAGGTAATAGGGATGGTCCTTGATTTCCACCCCATCCACATAGGCTTCCTCTAGGCCGGAGATCCCTGTCAAGGCCAGGCCAGCCCGCTCGAGGTCAGCCATATAGGCGGGATTCATCTCCCGGCGGTGGTGGTGACGCTCTGAGATCTCGCTTTCCCCATAGATCCGCTGGAGGACACTGCCTTCCCGGAGGGTCGTGGGGCAGCTACCACGGCGCATGGGCCGATCTGGATAGGGAACATTTTCTAGGTCTTTAGGCTGGGTGGCAGGCAGGGCAGCATAATAGAAAATGTCGCTACAATCTCGCTCACACTCGTCGCTGTGGGCGTCTTTGATCCCGGCTAGAGACCGGGCAGCTTCGACCACCATCATCTGCATGCCCAGACCAATGGCCAAGCAAGGGACCTGGTGGACCCGGGCAAAGCGGGCAGCCCGGACCATGCCTTCCATCCCCCTTGGACCAAATCCTCCCGGGATGATCATGGCATCAATCTTCTCCTTATTGAGGAAGAGGTCGGCGATCTCCTCATCACTCATCTCTTCTAAGCTATCCGAGAGGATCCAACTGATTTCAAGCTTGCATTCGTGGCGGATGCAGGCGTGCTGGAGGGCTTCCACAACCGAATAGTAGGCATCGTGAAGGGCCACATATTTGCCCACAAGGCCAATCCGGATTGGCTGGTGGGACCGTCGAATCTTATCTACAATGTTTTCCCAGGGGCGGAGATTGGGTTCCACGAACTGGGCCAGGGCCAGACGCTGGCAAACTGCATCGGTCAGACCGTTCTTCTCCATATAGAGGGGAAGACTGTAGACGGTATCCATGTCAAGGTTTTCAATGACGCAATCTGCCTGGACATTGCAGTAGAGGGCCAATTTCTTCTTGATTGCTTGGTCCAGGGGCACCTCAGTCCGGCAAACTAAAATATCAGGTTGGATACCGAAAGACAGGAGTTCCTTAACGCTGTGCTGGGTCGGTTTAGTCTTAATTTCTTGACTCTTCATAAGGTAAGGAAGGAGGGTGACGTGGATAAACAGACAATTCTCCCGTCCCACCTGGTAGCTCACCTGGCGGATGGCCTCAATGAAGGGCTGGCTTTCCATGTCACCAATGGTGCCTCCGATCTCACAGATCAGTACATCCAGATCGCCTTGGCGGCTAATCGCAAAGATGTGCTCCTTGATCTCATTGATGACGTGGGGAACTACCTGGACCGTGGCTCCATTGTATTCGCCCCGTCTCTCCTTAGCTAAGAGGTCCCGGTAGATCATACCTGAGGTAATGTCGCTTTCAGCATTCAATTCAACTCCAGTAAAGCGCTCATAGTGGCCAATATCAAGGTCCGTCTCACAGCCATCGGTTGTCACAAAGATCTCCCCGTGTTGGATGGGACTCATGAGTGAGGGGTCCACATTGAGGTAGGGGTCAAATTTCTGGTTGCGGACCTTCAGCCCCCTTGCCTTCAAAAGTCCGCCCAAAACAGCTGCCGTAATCCCTTTCCCGAGGCCAGAAACGACGCCTCCGGTCACAAAAATAAATTTACAAGCCATGCACACCTCCTCAGTTGAGCCCACCTTTTTGCTACCAGAAAGGGCAATGGGCCCCCACCCTAAAACCAGGTCCCCCCTTGGCACAAAGGCCCCCACAGGACCTTCACAGGTCCTCCATCGAATCTTCGTAGGGCTTCCATAAGGCCTCTACAGGGCCTTTATAGGGCTTCCCATCTCCTGGTATTGTTCTCGTCATTACAAACGATCATTCTATCAAAAACAAAAAAAGGCGTCCAGAAGTCTGGAACACCTTTTTGAGAAAAATCTATTATAAGTCTTAATTCGTATATGGATCCGTTGCCCCTTAGCTGAGAGCCTTAGCCCATGGCCGCCTCTTGCTTTTGGACCAACTTCTTTTTCTGCTCTCTCAGGACCCCCGCCAGGGCCAGGCGGCGTTGTCGACTAATGAGGAGGTTTTGCCCAACCAAGTCATTCCAGAATTCTTCCAGGTCCGCCAGAGCCCCCAGGTCCAGCCAAGTTAGATCCTGCACCAGGGTCATCTGCCCATCATGGGTCGGGGCAAAGGGCTTGCAGTCCACCGCCTTGCGGGCCAAAATCTCTTCATCATCCGCATCGTGGTACAAGGAAGTCCCCTGGTCAAACAGGGGGGCCGGTCTCAGATACTCCAGCGTCTTAGCGTCTCTGACCAGGCCAAAATTCTTCTTATGGCGGTCCGAATTCAGAATCAAATAATCCACTACCAGCATTTGGTCCACCTCCCGTTCGGTCTCATCTCGATCAAGGCCCAACTGGACGGCCAAATCTAGATAACTAGCCTTAGTCAACTGGCGGTCGCCAAGAGGCAAAAGCCGGGCAAGCTGGTCAGCGGTAATGATCTCCTCATGGTCCTCAATCAGCTTGGGGCAAATAGAGTAGACTTGGTCTCGTTCATGGTAGAGGTCATAGGGGACATGGGAGACTTGGAGGCACTTAGCAATATAAGAAGCTAGGACTTCATTGTAGGGTTCTTGCCGGTACAGGCCACTCCCTCCTTTTTGGAGGTAGAGGGTTCCGTCGAGGGAAATCCACCGCTTCGTCAGCCAGCCATCCGTAACGATATCAGGAGAATTCCAGGAGTATTTGTCGGAGAAACTCCCATAATCTAGGAGGACCCGACCAGGATAGGCGGAAAAGGAATGGTGGAAGAAGTTGACATCCTCCCAGCGGAGGCCCGCGTCGACTGGTTGGAGCCAGTACTGGTCGCTAAGACTAAGCCCATAAGACCTTGGAATTAAGTCCTGGGGACTGTCTGCTTGGAAAATCCGCAGGGCCCTGCTGATATTAATCCGGGTATGGGGAATGGCCCGGGCCCGCAGCCAATTATTGAGGTCTATAAGGATTTCATCGTAGGACCGACCCGCTTCTTGAGCACGTTCATAGCGGACATTGAGAGGAAGCGGAAGATGGGCGGGGTTGACCAGGTCTTTCAATGAAAGGAAGGGCCAGCGCCCCAGCTCTCGTCCGAGGATGGCAACAACAAGATCACGATGCATTAAGGCAATCGATTCCACCATAGTTCTTCTGATTCCTCCTTTTCCCCTTAAAAAATACCCCTCCTAGGATTTGCCTCCTGAAAAGTCTTCATCCTAGCAAATGTTCCCTCCTAGAATGCTTTCATCCCAGAAATGATCCCTCTTAGAAAACGCACGTAAGCTAGCCTCTAAAACACCTGTCCTCCCTGGTAGGCTGCCAACTCTTGAACTTGCCGCTCGCTGAAGACCGCTGTATCGGCCACCATATCCGATAGGGTCTGATGCGATGAGGTCACACAGCCCACAAAATAGAGGAGGAAGCCCCCCGGTAAGGCCATGTGAATGTAACGCATGACTCCCTCCCGTAGGAGGATCGCAGAAAAGGAGATCGGCTGATCTCCCTCCCTGCTAAGGATTCGCAGACCACAGATCATTTTGCCCAGGCTCTGCCCCTGGGTCAGGGTGGTCACGAGGATAAAGTAGACAATATAGATGAGGTAGATCAGTTGGCGCTCTACAAAGTCGGGCAGGTCAGGCCTTACAAAAAGATAAACACAGGAAAAGATCATCTCTTTTAAGAGCGAAGCCACAAAGATATCAATCCAATAGGCAAAGAGGCGCATCCACATCGACCCTAGGAAGAGGCGGCTCCAACTGGGATGAAATAAAAAATAATCTTTCAAATAAGCCAGAAAGCCTGAGCCCGTTTGATCTTTATCCTTTTTCTTGCTGTTCTGATTCATAATGGGCTTCCCTTCTAGCGTTGGTCCTCAGATTCGGATAAGGCCGGATCGCCGCCCATTCCCGACATCATGTACTGGGGAGTGCCCATGGATTCTTGGATCTTCGACAAGGTGGCCATAAGGTCTTCTGCTGTGTAGTCCAAAAGGGCTTTCGGGCCCACTTTGCCACTTTGGAAACGCAAGAGACTCGTCCAGTCATCCATTCCGTAGCCACGAGCAAATTTAACGGCCACGGCCTCCTTCAAGGAACAATCTTCCCGCAGTTTAGGCAAGACGTCCTCAGTAAAGAGAATTCCATCAATAAGCTTTAGTTCCAAAGCCTGGTCTGAAGTATAAATCCGGCCATCGGCTAAGCTCAGTACATCTTCGCGGTCCAAATGCCGTCCTTGGGCAATAATATCGACGAACTGATTATAATAGAAGCTGGTCATCTTTTCCCAGACTTCTTTCTCCTCCTTGGTCGGCTTCCGATAGTAGGCCCCCATGGACTTCATGTCGCCAGAAGAATATTCGTGGATCTCAACGCCCAATTTGTCCATAAGCTTTCTGGCATCCATGGTCGAGGAGATGACGCCGATGGAGCCGGTAAGGGTATTGAGGTTGGCATAGATCTTATCGGCATCGGCCGCTATATAGTAGCCACCGGAAGCAGCCAGCTTCTCCATGCAGACATAGACCGGAATCTTTCTTTCTTTTTTGATTCTCAAGATCTTGTCCCGGATCTCACTAGATTCATAGACCCCGCCGCCTGGAGAATTGATATAGATGAGAATGGCCTTATAGGCAGGGTCCCGGCGAATCTTTTCTAGGACTTCGAGGAAAAATTGGTGGTTATACACAGCATCCGTAGCCCAGGTCACATTGCCCGTGTTTTGGATGGCCCCGTTGACCCGGAGAATCGCAATCTTGTCCCGCTTAGATAAGACATTATTTTGCAAATACTCCAAGTCATCCCAGTCATCGTCATCGATATCGATATTAACCCCCCTTTGATTGAGTGGATCATCGACCACGATTTCTCGAATGGGCTGTTTGCCCTCATCGACCGTCGACATCCATTTTTTCATTTCCCGACGGAAGGACCCAGTAACCTTACTTTTTTGCTCCTTACGTAAGGCCCCAGTGGCAGAATAGACGAGTAGGATCACAATGGCCACAATGACCGCTGCCCACTTTTTCCCCTTAGAAGACCGATAATAGTGGGTGGCAGCAGGTTGTCCGGAGGGATAGGAGGTCGGCCCCTGCTGGAAGCCTGCCTGAGGGCCATAACCCGCCTGGGGCCCATAACCCGCCTGGGGCCCATAGCCAAAGGGATAGGGCCCAGCTTGAGGACCTGGACCTGCCTGATGCCTCGGACCGGCTTGACCTGGACCTGCTTGACCCGGACCTGGGGTGCCACTTGCCTGGGCGCTTCCCGTCTTTTGTTTGGGGCTGGTTGAGCTGGTCTCCGCTGCGCTATAGGAGCCTTGAGAAGAATCCTCTGCGGGCTTCTGAGATGCATCGAAGGGATCTTTATTGTTCATATTTCCTCCTTAAAACGTCACTTTCGTTTTTTTATAACTTTCTTTTTATATATGTGAGTGTTTTTATTTTTATGTTTTTATGGTTGTTTTCTTGTTTTTCATTCTTTAGACTAGAGCATTAAACTGTTCACAGAGCCTAGGCTACTGGCCTGGCATCGGGCCGCTTCATGAGGGCTGCTCCGAAGAGGAAGGCAGGAGATAAGGCTTGATATGCCTGGAAGGTGGAGAAAAATCGTAGCCCTCCAGATCTAGGTAAGCCGTGTAGTCCTTTATAAAGGACTCCATGGAAGTATAGCGGTCCCAAGGAGTGGGGGAGCAGGCCTTCATAATGATCCTGGCCAGGGGAGCCGGGGCATCTACGGGAGCTGGAAAATGCTCCAAACCCAGGCGGCGGATCCGGGCCTCCCGCATAATATCCGCGGTAGGCACCTCGTCGATCGGCATAAAGGGAAAGCGATTACGGTTTAATAGCCGGTAGAGGAGGATTCCGAGGGAATACTCGTCCACCGTATAATCATAAGGTTTATCCAGCAAAAGCTCGGGGGCACTATAGTCAAAAGTACCCCGCTTCACGTGATCATCATTGGGGTGGTGGATCAAGAAGGCAGCCGATTTTCGATTCTTTAAGTGGGTGGCAAAGCCAAAATCCCCCAGTTTATAACCCCCATCGGGGCGGCAGAGAATATTTGTTGCTTTAACATCTTTATGAATGATCCGGTTGCGGTGGCAGGCTGCGAGAGCCATAGCCACGTCGTGCCCAATATGAAGAACCTGCTCCAGGGGCATGATGTGAGCCAAACTCAGCTGCTTATATAGGGGTTCGAGATATTCCATACGGATCAAAATCATCCAGCTCAGGGGATCTTTAATCTCATAGAGCTTGTAGTCGTCTAGGGCCACCACATAGTCCGTATCGGCGTGCCTGGCCAGCTTGATCATCGCCTTGACTTCCTGCATGTAGCTTTGGATCGAAGGCTTAAAATAATCCCGCACATCTTCCTTACTCGCCAAATGGAGGCTTTTGCTGACCTCTTGGACATCCGCCGGCATATTCGGCACATGAATGACCTTTACTGCCTGGCGGACTGAAGGTTCGCTGGGACAGACCAGCTCATAGACCGCCCCATACCTACCTTGACCAATGGCGGCCAAAAGGGTATATTTGGGCCAGGTTGCCTCAATAATTTGTCGGTCGTCCAAGAATCTTCTTCCCATGCTTTCCTCCATTTCTGAATTTCTCGCCCGGTTATTATATCATAATCTCTATAAAGTTATCATCCGAACAATTGAATTCTTGCATATGAATTTTTGCATATTGAAAGAGCATTCTATGGAAAAACAAATTGCACAAGATATGGGGGTCGGCAGTATCCCCAAGTGGATGGCCCAGCTGGCGATCCCAGCTGTAGTCGCCCAGGTGGTGAATCTCCTTTATAATGTCGTAGACCGCATTTATATCGGTCATATGACCGACATTGGTGCCGTTGCCTTGACTGGCGTAGGGCTCTTTACCCCGATTCTCATGCTCATCAATGCCTTTGCCATGCTGGCCGGGGCAGGTGGCGCTCCCAGGGCAGCCATTGCTATGGGTGAAAAGGATAAGGCTACAGCAGACAAAATTTTGGGCAACTGTTTTTCACTCCTCCTCATTCTGACCGTCCTCCTGACCTTGATCTTCTATCCCCTTGCTCCCATGCTCCTGCGTCTTTTCGGGGCCAGCGATGCCACGCTGCCTTACGCCCTAGACTATGCCCAGATTTACATCCTGGGCACAGTATTTGTCCTAATCGTGATGGGGATGAACCCCTTTATCTCCACCCAGGGCTTTGCCAAAATTAGCATGCTGACGACCGTAATCGGGGCGATGATCAATATTGTCCTTGATCCGATTTTCATCTTCGGCCTAAACATGGGCGTGTCTGGCGCTGCTCTAGCCACCGTATTGAGTCAAGCGGTAGGGGCCTTTTGGATCCTGCGCTTTCTGACCGGAAAGAAGACGATCCTTCGCCTAAAAAAAGAAAACCTGAAAATCGAGCCCCATATTATCCTGCCCTGCGTGGCCTTGGGGGTTTCCAGCTTTGTCATGCTGGCCACCGAAAGTCTACTGTCCATCTCTTTCACAGCCAGCCTCTCTCGCTATGGCGGCGACCTGGCCGTTGGGGCCATGACCATCGTTACCAGTGTCAGCCAGTTGGTCACCCTGCCCCTGCAAGGGATCTGCCAGGGCGGCCAGCCCCTCATCAGTTATAACTTTGGGGCGAAGAATACCGACCGGGTCAAACAGGCCTTTTATTGTCAGTTGACCGTTGGCCTTGGCTATGCCCTCCTCTTCTGGGCCTGGGTTATGGTCGCACCCAAGTTATTTGCCGCTATGTTTACAAATAATCCCGCCCTGCTTGATTACACGGCCTGGTCTCTTCGCATTTATATGGCTGGTATTTTTTCAATTGGGGCGCAGATTTGCTGCCAGCAGAGTTTTATGGCCCTAGGCCAAGCAAAAATCAGCTTACTTCTTGCCTGCCTCCGCAAAATCATTTTGCTGATTCCACTGATTCTCATCCTCCCGCATTTCTTTACCAATAAGGTCTTTGCTGTCTTCGTAGCAGAACCGGTCAGTGATATTCTGGCGGCGATCGTCACCACGGCTTGCTTCTTACTATCATTTGATGGCATTTTGAACGAAAGTAAGCTGCGGTAAGGATTTGAGAATCTCCATGGTCAGCGGCTAGGGAAGCAAACCAATCATCTTCTGCTCTGCCTAACTTCTTGCCGCAAGTTTGTTCCAAAAAGCCCTAGATATAAGGGACAAGTTGCTTCTTTGAAAAACGCAAGTTAACGCAAGTTAAACGCAAGTTGAACGCAAGTTGGTCCCACAAAGCCCTGTGTAAGGGGCAAGTCGCTTCTTTGAATAACGCAAGTTAACGCAAGTTGAACGCAAGTTGAACGCAAGTTGAACGCAAGTTGGTCCCACAAAGCCCTGTGTAAGGGGCAAGTTGCTTCTTTGAATAACGCAAGTTAAACGCAAGTTGAACGCAAGTTGAACGCAAGTTGGCCCCACAAAGCCCTGTGTGAGGGGCAAGTCGCTTCTTTGAATAACGCAAGTTGAACGCAAACTTACTGGTATTCTTCCGTAGCAAACCATCTTGCCGCACTTGTTCTTCCCCGACTGAAAACCTTTCCTTCTGTCTTCAAAGCCCTCATCATATTCTGTATCTGATAACGACTTAAACTCGGCAGTACTTGCTGCAATTCTTTGAACGGAGTTCCAACATCGTTATTCTGACGAATATGCTTTAGCAACAAAGCCTTGTTCATCTCTCGGTCTAAGCCGACTTGCCTTGTGTGCACACCAGATTTTCCAGTTGCCGCATAAAGACTTCTTGCGAGAATATATTTCTTACGTCCGATATGCTCGACAATACCCATATCAACTAGTTTCTTCAATCTAGATTGCATCTTTTTATTAAGCGGTCGTCCATGATACAGTGCGTCGATCACCAGGAAATCTACAGTGGATAAGTATTCTCCTCCCTTTTCGCTGATCTTTTTAATGACAGAAAGCATGGCTTTGTCAAGGATCAGCCCATTCAGGGTAACACTGACAAAGAAATCATCCGTGCCTGTAAAGTCAGGAAGCGGTTTTGCCTCTTTCACACTCAGTTCGTACATCAGATTCATGCCTTGACCGGAACGCTCCACCATGCCGCAGCGAGCGAATATCTCTGCAATACGGCGATTACGCGGAACCTGGCGGTACAGGATGTTCTCAAGGGTGACGCTAAGGGGAAGACCTCCGGGGCTTTCGACGAGCAATCTATCACGGAATTGGCGCACGAAAACACTGCCACTAAGCTGATAGTTTCTATGGCTCACTGCATTTAAAATAGCTTCTCGTATAACACGCTCATTGAAGGTCGCAATGTCAAAAACAAAAAAGCCTTCCTGATAGTGCTGTTTATCATTTCGCAGATTGATCAGTTCCCACAGTTGGTCATAGTACAGAAAAAAGCCAACCTTAAACTCTTCCCTCTGATTTGCTGGTCCTGCGGCCTCGGAGAAGCGGTATTCAAAGATCATCTCCGCCTGGGGCAAATACTTGGTGATAGCTGCGTTCTTTCCAAACAAGATCAAGGCTGCATAGGTCACGCCTTTATCCGTGATTGCCTCGCAATCATAAAGCAGCTGTTCTTTTGATTGTAGCGCAAGTTTTTTGTTATCGCTTTTTTTGATCCATTTATCACGGAAAATTTGAATAGCAGTTTCGTCCAGGTCATCAACCTTTGCCCCTGGACAAATAGTCGCTGAAAAATCGCCGCCGATCTCTTCATAGATTCTGCGACGTGTATCTTCTGGCATGGGCTTGAGCGTATCGCCTTCATAAATCCATGCTACACCTTCATATTGTACTGGCAAGGCGATGGAACGGCCATCTACCTTAAACACCAAAACTCGTTTTCCGTTGTGCTGGAAAAGTTGAAAGTCAATAGGGATCTGCAGCTTTTCGATCAATACCATACGGGTGCGTTCTGGTTGATCAAAAGCTGCGCTTCCAACCACTTTGCGGGGTCTTTTATCTGAAATGCCCAATACCAACTGGCCACCACCATTGTTCGCTAAAGCACAGCAGCATCTGGCCGCATCACCAAGATCAAATCGATTTTTGGCTTCTTTGAATTGAATGTGCTCACCCTCTTTAGCTTCTAGAAGCTCTTGAATCGTTTCTAAATATGGCATAGCGTTTCTCATTCCTTTCTAGCAGAATACTGAAGTTTCTTCCCCGCTGGACCCTAAGCCGGTGGGAACATACGTTCTAGAAGAGCCTTCTTAAGTCCCTGGAGTTTGATAATTTTAAGCTCTTGGAGGGAGATGAGGCGGTCGATAGATGCAAAATATAAACCAATTCTCTGTTGCTCCGCATAAGATGGCCTTAGAACATTACTCCAGTAATGGCTATTTTCGATAAACTTGGCACCCCAGTTGATTCATCCTTTTTCTCCCATTCTATATTCTGAAAAATAGCAAACATAAAACTCAAATCTATCTGCTGTCTGGGAATTACAAAAAACAAAGTATCAACAGTCCAAAAAGGCGCTCTTAGGATAAAAGGTTTATCAATCGTTCCCTTCCTTCCAATTCCAATTGCATCATCTGCATATGATAAAGCTTGATTAACACTGAGCATATAGCCACCAGTGCCATAGACTGGTACACTACCAGTTGAGAGATGTTTATAATCCTTGCCACTATGTACGTCAACGATATCTTCTAGCTTATTGTCTTCCCATGGCTCCGTAAATCCCTGGAAACGTATTTCTGGAACCTTACTTCCCTTTTGCGGGAACATCTTCTCAAGCATGGCTTTCTTGAAGGATTGAAACTTTTCGAGCTTTTGTGCTTGAAGAGAAAGGAGCTGGGCGAAGTTTTGGAGCAAAATAGCAATTTTTCGCTGTTCGTCTAGGTTACAAGTGCTACAACACTCGGAGTCAGAAAGAATGCCATAGTACCTCTTATAGCCTTCACTGGGGGGCATATACCTTTCTAATAGTGCAAGCAAATATTCCCCATCCATCTCCCTACTTCCTTTCAGGATGCGAACACCATCCGTTGCAACAAAAAATGGCTTTCGAGGTTTATATAAGGACATAGTGTGATCCCCAAAAATAACTACATCCTGAAAGTCCATGCATGGACTTCCATCGGCAAATCCTAAAACAGAATCATTCCCTTGTTGTATGACTTCATATTTCCCTGCCAGCTCAGGCTCTTTAAGGAATTCCTTATAGGGTAAAGTCTGGAGAAGCTCTCCCAACTTTTTCTCTTCCCACTCCCCTTCAAATCCCTGGAAGCGTAAGGATGGTGTATTGTTCTCTTTCTTCATGGGTTTTCTCCCCTCTAGCAGTTAACTCCATACTTTAATCAAATCTGTGCCGATACAGGGACGAATTTGTTTCTTATACAGTTCTAGCTGGATCATGGCGTGGCCTCTTTTTGGGGAATATAAAAAGCCACCGTAATTCTATCAAATTACGGTGGACTGATGGCGGAGACGGTGGGATTCGAACCCACGTGTCGGCAAGCCGACAAACTGATTTCGAGTCAGCCCCGTTATGACCACTTCGATACATCTCCGTAGCAAGGGCTTCAGAATGATCTTGTCACTTCCTGGCCAGCACCTAGAGCCAAAGCCCGGTCCCTGGAAGCGCCCAGAGCGCCATTCAGGTCATGTTTCATTCACAAGCCCCAGTATTCTAGCGAATAAAAATTCTTTTGTCAAAAGGCCAAGTTAGGGGCCTATCCGGAATTACACAAGTCTGAAGCGCAATATTCAAGTCTGAAGCGCAAAGTCTAAGCTCGGTGGTGCAAGCCTGGAGCGCAATGCCTAAACTTGTGCCTAAGCCAGAAGCTCAAAACCGGTGCTCTCTCCTTTACAGGGGGTCGGTCGGTTTGCCAGCCTGGTCCCGCTGGGTCGTGGTCAGATAGTACCATTTGGGGGGTGGGGCCGGGAAAACATCCTTGGCCTTAGGGACCAGACTTCCCTTTCGGATATTGATATCCCATTGGTTTTTGATGGATTCATAGAGAGGCAGGTCCTTATAGATCGCATAGCGGTTGAGGAAAGCCTCGATATCGGGGTGTTCCTGCCAGTTATCCATGAGGTACAGGACTATTTTCTTGATAAAGTGCCGATCATTGGGAAGGGCAATCTGGCTGATCCGGTCCACTGCAATCCAGTTAAAATGTTGTTTTTTGCTGGGACCGGGCGTCCTCTGATTCTCTAGGGACATGGACAAAAGTTGGTCAGACCAGGTCGATTTTGCCTTGCTTTGTTCCCTTTCCCTCGCTTTTTCCGGAGAATCCAGATAGATGCAGAGGCGGCCCAGCCCCTTTTGCAGGGAGCTCCTTGGATAGGCATACTGGAGGGCTACCCAACCATGATAGTAGAGGTGCTGGCTGGCCCGGCAGAGAATGACGGCAGTTAATTTTTCTATAAGGGAATTAGAACGCATAACGGCCAAAAGGGGAAAAAGCATGCAAGTTTCCTCATAAGAAAGACTCTCAGCATAAGCGACCAGTTCTGCCTCCGTCTGTTTGGATTGGATGGCCTCACTCATCGCCGTAAAATTTTCCTTCTTTTGAGTTAGCTGCATCTCCCGAGCCAGGGGAAAGTCACGCTCAAAAGTCAAGAGGACCTCCCGGCAGGTCAGCCCCGTATTACTGTTGGACCAGTCCTCATTGAGGGGGTCAAAATAATAGGGGGTTAGACGTTTAGTACTCTTAGCTAAGATTTCCTGGCGTTTACGCTCCTTCCAGACCTCTCGGATCTTCCTTGCCCGGGCAATGGCCTGCTCTTCCTGGCTCTGGAGCTCGTCAATATCCAGGGAATCATTATTCAATGGATCCACCTCAAAAGGAATGGGATCGGGCCCCGGAGAGGCTAAGGGCTGGAATTTTCTTTCTCCCACGAAGACATAGGGTTTGGTATCGTCATCCAAGGGCGAAATGGGCGGATAGGAAACAGGAGTAGGGCTGTAGGGATAGGAACCCTGGTAGGGCTCTTGGTAGGAATCTAGCTCCTCGTAAGGATAGGCCCCTTCGTAGGATCCAGGAGCTGGGTAGGCACCATAGGGATCATAGGCTTCCATGGAGACGAAATCACCTGACCCAGCCAGGGCAAGATCCTCCTCACTTAACCCCTCACTGATCTCTGTGCCAAGACCGTCAACGAGGCCTGCCCTGAGGCCTGAACCGAGACTCACACCGAGTCCTCCTGGGGAGACTAGGCCTGAAAGATCAGACGAAGATGACAAGGGGGATTGGACAATCGTTCCTGCGCCAACCCCGGTAGTAGCCAAAAGGCCCGGATCATAGATATTGGGAGCAGGCATAGGAGGACGAACGGCAATACGAGCGGGAGAATTGGGGCGATAACCCGGGCTCCGCCGGTCCCGGACCAGGTCACTATGCTGGTCTTGGATGGCCTGGCGACGTTCATGGAAAAAGGCCATGACATCTGTTCCCTGCTGCATGGTTTCCTTAAAATTCAGGTTTTCAATCTTCATTTTGGCAGTCATCCGACGCCGTTCCACGGGATTGAGTCCTTGGGCCTGGAGATCCTTCTGCAAGGCTTCCTCCTCCTCTAGGGCTTCCTCCCCCTCGGGGCCCAGCTCAGCCTCCTCCGCAGCCCTATCTAGGGCCTTAGGGACAAGGTTTTCAGCTGCAGAAGCCTTGATTTTTGACTGGATCTCAGCCCTTTCTTTCTCCTCATATTCCATGACATGGGGAAGCTGGCGACCCGTCTCAAAAACGGGTTTCGCCTTCCCCGTTTCCTTGGCAAGAGCCTCCACATTCGCCTCAGGATCAAACTCACGGGCCTGAAGATTTACACTCGGCCCTGCGGTCGCCTTCTCTGAGTCTTTGCTTGCATGATCCTTGCTGATCTGGCCCTTGCCAGCACGGCCCTGACTGAGAGAGTTATGATTGGGCTGGGCTTGGGTGAGAGGATTTTGGCCTGGATGGTCTTGACTCTGATGGTCCTTACTTTGATGGTCCCCATTGGTCATACTAGCTCTGTCCCCTACCTCTTTCCTTCGCCTTGGTTCCCATGGAACCTAGCAGAATTGAAAGCATTCGACAATTCATCCACTGCCTCTCTGAGGGTAGTCGCTGAGAAGGCGAGCCGCTCCAAAACATCTGCCGTGATATTATCCAAAGAATGGGCCGTATCCGCTAGGATCTCGGTACCCTTCACACTAAAGTCTTGAGAAGCTTTGACAAGTTGGCCAGTCGACTTATTAAAGCTATTACTGGCCTCTTCCATGGATAATTTAGTCGTGTCACCCATGCTCTTAACTTGGTCTTGAAGTTCCCCAACCTTAATCAAAGTCTTTTCTACCCGACTAATCATCTGACGGATCTGATCCGTCGAATCTGTCATCGTCTTATCCAGGGTTAACATCACTTCACGGAGCTGCGTCTTTTCACCAGTATAGGCGGCTGTAATGGTCCGAGAAACATCGGCCAGGAGGGCAAAATTGTTCTTCAGTTCTGTGACATCTGCATTGAGGTCTTTCCGAGAGGCTGCAATATCCCGGTTCGTCTCAGCAAAGCGGTCCAAAATATTATTGGTGACAGTGCTCAGATCGTTGATGGTCACTGTAGTCTTATCCACCTGGTCAGCCACGGTTTCCTCACTATGGGTCACAAACAGAGTTAAGGTGTCATTGGTCTTATGGACAAACTCATCAATGGTAGCCTGCATCCCGGCGGTGAAATCCTTGATCTGTCCTTGGTTGATCTCCGTCGTCTGCAACATATTTTCTTGATAGCCTTGGAGGGTAATGGCCGTATCCTCGGTAAACTTGGACAGGGTCTCCTGGGTCTGAGTCTTAATCTCTTCAATATTGACCCGAGTCGTCTGGATAAAGGCGTTTAGGTTTTCATTGGCCCCTTGCAAATTTTCCGTCAAGTGTCCAGACACCTCATCGTGGTGGGCAATCTGGGTCATAAAGGGCTGGAGACTCTCGGTCAGAGTCTCCGTCAGTTGGCCAGAAAAGAGATCCACCAGGGCCTTCATAGCATCGGTCTGGCGGCGGTCAATCATTTGGTTCGTTTCCCGGGTCAAATCCACGAATTTTTCCATCGTTGGATACACATTCTGCCGCATGCTCTCACTAATGGTGCGATTCAGGCTATCCCTGAACTCCTCATCCATAAAATGCTCCAGCTTCCGAGAAATCATCTCCATGCTATTCTGGAAATTCTTCTCATGGGCCTTAAGTGAATTCACCACCATGTTATCTCCAGTCAGCGGCTCGAAGACCGGGAGTATTTGTAACAGGGTCTGCTGGAAGTCCCCTAAAGCCAAGTCGATGTCACGAACCTGGCTAATCTGGGTTCCCCAGACCAAGATGGCTAGAAGGAAGGAGACAAGAAGGGGAAAAATCCCAAAGTAAGCCTGGCCCACCGTAGCTGTGGCTTCGATAAAGGGCTGGAGGAAAAACAAAATAGCCGATGCAAATACTCCCATGCCCAAGATGGTCACAATGGGGCGAATGGAAAAGCGATGTTTCAGAAATGGGGAAAAAAGCTGGTCTTTTTGGTAAAACTTACTCGGATCTAGGACCCAATCCTCCTGATAAATTGCATTGCAGGTATCACCATAGTGAGTTGTGGCATTCCGGATGGCTGCAAGGACCCAGTCGATCAAAGGCAGGTTGCTTTCTTGGCCAGGATCGCCGTCCCCCTCTAAATCGTCCTCCCTATAATCGGCCGGAGTATAGTCTCCATCGTCAGTGCTCCCAAAGACAACGTCGTTGAGTAGTTTGACATTTTCTATGGTCCGACCAGAGGGCTTAGCCTTCCTCAAGAGCCGTTCACTCAGGCCATGGACCGTCGTTATAATATCTGAAACCCCAGATTGAATGGCTCGAACATAGACTAAACCCAGGACCACCGTAGCCACCGGCACCCCCGCAAGAATTAACCAATATAAGATCTTTAGTACATCCGCAACCACGGCCGTTGCGATCAGGATTTCTACCATAGCAGCTCCTCTCTTGCTTTTTGCTTTCGTAAACTGAGGGGTATTATACTACATCATCCCTTTTTTCGCCACGTTGGCCCGGTTTTTCGGCATTTCTCTTCTTGCTGGACTAGCATTTTTCTTCTTGTGGGAGCTGGGTCTTGGTCCTTACTTAGCCCTAGAATTCAGCCTTTTTCTCGTATCCTCTAGCGCAAACCATCTTGCCCGCCTGGAGGGAAGTCTGAGAGTTACCGACAATAACCAGGGTTTGCATGTCGGCCCAATTGGGATCTACCTTAGCAAGGGCCTCGATCCGGATTTCCTCCCCTTCCCGGTAGGCCCGCTTCACCTGGCCCACCAGGGTCTCCGGAGGGCGAATTTCGCTGATCCATGCTAGGGCCTGGGCCAAGGTATCTGGCCGGTGGGCGCTCCTAGGGTTGTAGATGGCAATCGGAATATCGGCCTCCGCCATGGCCCTTACTCGCTTTTCAATTACCTCCCAAGGGGTCAAATGATCACTCAGGCTGACCGTCGCCCAATCATTGGCTAGGGGGGCACCCAGGCGGGCCGCAGCCGCCACAGCAGCTGTAATCCCTGGGATCAGCTCCACATCGGGCCTATCTTCAGGAGCCATCTGCTCTTGCAGGGCGTAGCATAGCCCAGCCATCCCGTAAATACCCGCATCGCCTGACGAAACCAAGACTACCTTTTTGGTCTTGGCCTCCTCCAGGGCTTCCCGGCAGCGGTCAATCTCTTGGGTCATCGCCCCCCTCCGATAGGTCTGCTGGGGCCAAGTCTTCTCTAAAAGGTCAATATAGAGTTTATAGCCCACAACCAGGTCGGCCTCTTCAATCGCCTCTCTAGCGGCACCACATAATAAATTGGCCTCTCCTGGGCCGATTCCAACGACAGTTAACATAAGTCTATTCATCCTTTCTTTTTTCTTAGGCAGATCAGCCTATTCTTCAGGGCTCGCTTCTTCCGGCTGCCATTTCAGGAGCATGGTCGTAAAATACGGCAAATCCCCCTCAGGCAAATCTTCCCAAGTCCTAGTTAAGCATTCCCCTTCCAAGCCCAGATTGGACACCGCCTGGACTTCCAAGCCTGGGAAAGCCTTTTCTGCCTGCAGGGCCTCAATCAGTGGCCCCGCCTTTCCGGCCTTCATCAAGAGAACATTGGGGCTATGGCGGAGGGCCTCCGCCAGTTCCTCCTTGGATTTTGCCCCGCCCAGCACCAGGTAACTCTCCCGGCCTGTCGCTCCCACCGCCCCCAGGGCATTGGGAATGGCCGTAAGCGAAGAAATTCCCGGCAGCTGCCGACAGACCAGGTCCTCACCTTCTTTTTTCGCCAACTTTAACAAATAATCCCGCAAATATGCCACCGAGCTATAGAAGGCCGGATCGCCCAGGCAGGGTAAAAGGAAGTGTCTTTCTTTTTGAAGGATGGGCCACAACCAGGCGGCTTCCGCCTCCCGGCGCTCTTTGCGCTCCGCAAGGGTCTTCGTCTTCATAGGGTAGTAGACTGGCCAAAGTTTTTGCCCGGGAACGACAAAAGAATGGATAATTTTCCACTCCGTAGAAGCCGCCAGGGCACCCACCTGGGCCTTTTGATCAGCCACAGATAGGCGGGGATCCGCACAAAGGCCAGCACTCCCAACAAAGAGGGGGGGCCGCAGGGCCCAGGCCTCTTCTGACATGGGGGGCCGCTCCTTGGGGATAATCACCGTAATATTCCTAGCTTGACGGATGGCCTCCAGACCCTCCAAGGTCAGCTGCTTGGGGGCCCCCAGACCTAGACCTAATAGGGTCAGCGATAAGGGGGAGGAAGGGCTGGATGGGGACCGGAGGATTGGTTCAGTGGTGGATTCAGCGGGCCGCTCTCCTGGCGATTCAGCGGGCCGCTCTCCTGCCAACTCAGCCTGTTGCGATTCTTCCCCCGCTGGTGCTGGGAAAGTTCGGTCAGCAAAGATCAAAAAGATGGGATTTTCCGCCCGAAGCATGTGGAGGGGGCGCTCCTTGCCGATAGCGGTCAGGGGGTTGACCTGGATTTGGGCGGCCCGGGCGATTTGCCAGCCCCGGTCCTCGAGGGCGGCCAAGCCCTGGGTGGCCGTTTCCAGGATGATGGCCGAGAGCCCAAGGCGGAGGGTTTTTCCGGTCCCCGCAGCTAGGGCCTCCACCCGGTCCAAAATCCCAGCCAGGTGACCCCGACTTCCTCCAATAAAGACCCGATCTGGGGCAGGAGGAAGGAAATGCGTCCCCTGACCTGCAGTCGATGCCGTAGTAGAGGCAGTAGCTGTCCCCGTAGTCGAGGCAGCAGTTGTGCCCGTAGTCGAGTCCGCCTCCTGGGCCTCGGTGGAGGCCGCCCCTTCGGTCTCCGTCCAGTCTGCGGTGAATTCTGCCGCCCTCAACGTCACATTGGAAAGGCCAAAGCGGCGGATATTTGTTCGGGCCAGGTCCTGAGCCTCCGGGACACACTCCCAGGCATAGACCTGGGCCCCAGGCCAGAAGGCCCCCATCTCACAGGCAATGGACCCTGTCCCCGTCCCGATGTCATAAAAGACCCCGGTGGCAGGGAGTTTCAGATGGTTCAAAATCAGGGTGCGGATCTCTCTTTTCGTCATGGGTACCTTGGCCCGCTCAAAATAGGAATCTGGCAGGCCTGGTCCCTCCAGGTCAAGGTTCGAATGGACCAAAAGACCAGTCTCTCCGGCGTCCAGGTCCCCAAGCTCCGCCCCCTGGGACAGCTGAGTTCCCTGAGCCAGCTGAGCCCCCTGAGCTCCCTGGTGAGACAAAAGCAGGAGAGCAGGATCTTCCCAGACCTTGAGGTCTTGGGGATCGGCTTCCTCCAGTTCTTGGATGGTCAGAGGCCGAATCTCCTCCTGGGGGAGGCTAAGATTGCGGCCCAGAGTCCAGGTCCAAGCCTCAGGACGGAAGGCCGAAAACCCCCGCAAGGCCTGGTAGATGGCCATGGGATGGTGTTTGGCATCCAGGTGGAGGATGGCCTTTTGCGCTGCCAGAGGATTTTCTACAGCAGCCAGGACAAAGGCCCCCAGGGGGGTCTCGGCCAGGTCCCCAACTAGGCCCTTTCCGTCCCCATGGAGGCTCAAAATAGCGCAGCGGTCTTGCTTAATCGCCAAATGCGAGCAAAAATACGAAACCGCCGAAATCCCCGGAACCGTCTCCTCCTCATAGTCCACCCCCTGGGTCAGACTTTCAGCCAGGGTCCGGTGCAAATAGGAGAATATACTAAAATAGCTGAGATCTCCGGTGCAAAGGTAGGCCAAGATCCCATCTTCTGGCAAATTATCCAAGGCTCGACGGACTTGGTCGACCATGGCCGGGACCCGGGTCGGTGTCACCTCGCCTTTTTGCGCCCAGACCTCCGCCCAGTTTCTAGCTTTTGGGCCAGCCGCCTCCCCTTGGCCGGTAAAAAGAGAATCTACCAACCTCTGTGGGGCCAATATCACCTGGGCCTCTTCCAGGGCCTCCCAGCCCCGGCTTGTCATATAGGATGCCCCGCCAGGTCCTGCCCCAATAAAGATTACCTTTTTCATATAAATACTCCTTCTATCTGCTCTATCATCTGTTTTTTCTATGATCCACTCGCTCATCCTGCCCTTTTCAAGGACCGCTTGTATTCCGTTTTCAAGCTTAATCTTAGGCCCTATTATCTGCCATGATCTGTTCTCCTTCCGGGAAAGCAAAAGTCGCCCGGCGTAAAAGATGACCGCTCAGGTCAGAAATCACGACCTCCAAGGTCTTTTTAGGACTCTCGTTGGAACTTTCCCCGTCCAAATACTCCCGAAATTCTTTATGGATCCGCTCGGCGATCAGGTCAGTGCACCTAGTGAGGAAGGCGTCGCCCAAATGTGCCTTCTCGATGAGAGCCAGGCCTGCCTCCGTTGTCGGACAATCCCGCAGGGCTAAGACTTCTTGGGCAGGCATGCCCACCTCTAAGGCTCGGGCCATCATCATTTCCTGGCGGGCATCCGCTAAATGGCTGTGGGTCTGGAAGATACCCCCGCTGACCTTGATGAGCTTTCCTAAGGGGCCACTTAAAATGACATGATTTGCGCCCCCATCCAGGGCCAGGCGCAGACTATAGCCTAGCAGATTTCCAAATTCCACGGAACCCAGACCCGGGTGCAAGGACTTAGCTAGAGCACCCGAGGCATTTCCCGAAGCCAAGATAATCGTAGAGGGATCCATGGCAAGTTGCTGGCGGATCTCCACAGCCAAAGAATCCTTATAGGCCTTCTCTGAGAGGGGCTCCACCACCCCGGTCGTCCCAATGAGGGAAATGCCACCCACAATCCCTAGGCGGGGATTGAAAGTCTTCTTTGCTAGGTCCTCCCCACCTGGAATCCTTGCCACCAGGGCCCATGCCCGGGGGGTTGCCGTCGTTGGAGAAGCCGCTGCCCAGATTGCCTCCAGATTTTCCTCCACCATCATCCGGGGACCTGGATTGATGGCAGCCTCCCCAGGTGGGACTTTGAGGCCCGGCAAGGTAACATGACCCACCCCAGGCCCCCCAAAAAGATAGACACGGACAGGAGTAGGATCGGCAAGGAAGGAGTATTTGCCTGCGGGGAACCAAGCGTCAGGGAGGATGGGTCTGGAGTTAGGGGCTGATCTCTGATCCTTTGCCGCCTTGGCCTTCTGGCTCTTTGCGCTAGGAGCCGGAAGGTCTTCTACTCCCCTCTTCTTTGCTTCAGCAGCTTGGGCAAGCTGCGTCTCTTCCTCAGGGGTCAGGGGCCAGAGATCAGCATAGATCCAGGTCTGGTCGGTCACATCCACGTCGTCGCCCCCATCTTTTTGGGCCCGGGCGCTGTAGGCAGGGAGACCCAGGGGCCCAGGCTCGGGACTCTCGGCGACGTCGATGAGAGGATGAGGATCCACCGGGATGGTCAAAGTCCCCTCCTGGGGGAGGAGGATGGTCTCAGCTGATGATGCATTCGGTGTTGAGGTTGAAGTTTCAGCTGATGATGCAACCGGGGTATCTCCCAGGGAGGCTGCTGGAATATTTGTTGGATTCAGGCTAAGGGCTTGGCGGAAGGCGGCACAGGCCGCTGCGGTAAAGGTGGACCCGGTCGTATAACCCCGGCGAAGGACCTTCCCCTCTAGAGAGATCCAGGGGCGGTCCCGATATTCCAGGAGTTCTGCCAAATCCTCAGCATCCCGCAAGCGCCAAGCCCCCTCCTCCTTGGTAGGTGGGGTTAAAAGGGAGGTTTTGGAGAGAAAGTTTTCGAAAATCCAGTATTTGGGAAGTTTGATCTTGGCTTGGCGGAGGATATCTTGCTGGTCAAAAGCCTGGTCGGTAGGCCCATCAAAGAGGAGGACCCCATCATGGAGGATCAGGACCCGGTCGGCAAAAGAATAGGCAAAATCCACATTATGAGTCGAACAAAGGAGGGTCCGATTTTCCTTGTGGAGGCGGGTTAAAATCTCCATCAGGTCATCGGTATTTTGCGCATCCAGCCAGGCCGTCGGCTCATCCAACATGATGAGCCGAGAGTCCATGACGAGGACATCAGCGATGCTGAGGCGCTTTTTCTCCCCAAAACTCAGGTATTGGATGGGACGGTGGCGGAGATGGGTAAGATTAAGGAGATCCAATGCATGGTCCGTCCTCTCCCTTACCAAATCTTCCGAGTAGCCGAGCTGGAAGGCCCCAAAGGAGACTTCCTTTTCTACGGTAGAAGCAAAGATCTGGCGCTCTGGGTCCTGAAAGACCAAACTGACCGTGGTACGCAAATCACGGAGAAAGGCCTTTTTCTTTGAGTAGGCCTGTCCTTTAAAGAAACGTTGGCCGTGGTCAGGATGAAGGACAGCCATGATAAGATAAAAAAGGGTGGATTTGCCCGAGCCATTGGGGGCCAAAAGGACGATTTTTTCCCCCGGATAGATGGATAGGGAAATATCTTTAAGGACCGGAGATGACTCTGGGTAGGCAAATCCGATGTGGTCCAGGCGGATCAGCTCTTCTTGGGCCTCAGACCGCCCTGGGGCAACTGCTTGAGACCGGTCCGGATCGGCTATTTGAGAGCGCTCCGGGTCGGCTGCTTGAGCTTGATTTATAGACGACATAAGATAGCCCCTCCTAGGGCAAGGAGACCTAAGGCCACCAGGCCATACTCCAGCCAGCTGGCAGGGCGATAAACTCGCCCCAAATAGCGGAAGGTCCCATCAAAAAGTTTTAATTCTAAGGCGATATCCAAATCATCCGCCGCCTCCAAGGTCCGACTCAAAACCAGACCCAGGGCCCTGCCCAAGGAAGGAATGCCTGTTCTAAGATTCTGGTAGCCTAAACGCAGGTCCTGTGCGGTAATCACCGTGTCAAAGGTGTCATAGATATAAAAAATATAGCGGTATAGGAGCTCGGTCAAGTTCATGAGGACCGCTGGCACGTGCCAATCCCGGAGGACTTGATTCATTTCTACGAGGGGGGTACTTAGGGCCAGAAACTCCAAGGCGGCCAGAAGACTTAAAACCCGGGCTCCTAAGTGGAGGGCCCGCTGGATGCTCGACCGGGTTAAATAAAAAACCAGGGAGTCACCTTGAGAAGCCCATAGCAAGTCCCCAGCCGGAATGAGGGCCAGGTTGGCCCTTTGGGTCACCGCCAGAATCAGGGTTAACAGAGATACGCCCAAGACAAGAAGGGGGGCTTTTTCTAGTCTTACCAGGGTCGACCAAGAAATCTGGAGGAGGTAGCGGGATAAAAGAAGATTGGCAAGGTAGAAGACAAGTAAAAGCCAGGGTTGACTACAAAGAAAGCTAGCCAGGAAAACCAAGGCGACATAGAGCATCTTATAAGCCGGATGAACCTCTACCAAGGGATTTTTATTGGCAAGATAATCAATAAACATAAGACGGAATCCGAGATCGTTGATAAAAAAAGCTTGCCCAGCCCCCCAGAGGGAGACCAGCAAGCTTTGCCGTGCCTGGGTTAGGCCGGAAAGCCCAACACCGGGGCAGGATTATTTGCTCAAAGAGGCTACCTTGCCTTGAGAGCTCGCTTCGTCTTGTTTGGCTTTTTTCTTAGAGTTGACGCCAAAGTAGTAACCTACGACGAGGCCGCCAATGAGGGCCTGGCAGGAGAACAAGAGACTTTCAATTTCTCCTGAGGGTGGCTCATACAAGGATTCTGCCCAGGGCTCATAGCCGGGCTTCAGTTCTTCAATCAGGCCACTGGCAGCGTCATCAGACCCGCCAAATTCTGCATCTTTTTTAATGAAAAGGGGAACGACTACAATGGCCAAAATTACAATAAACAAGGTAATAACTGTTGACTTTTTCATTTATACTGCCTCCGCTGTCATGGTCTTGGGCAAGACATTGAGATCGATCAACTGATCCCGGTTGTGGGTGGTGATGAAACTGAAGATCATCGCCGTCAGGATTCCTTCGATGATGGCCAGAGGGACCTGGGTAATGGCAAATATTCCAGCAAATTTCTGGACAGAAGCTAGTACAGAATGGGTAGCTGGATCAGGATAGGCCATACCAAGCTGGATGGAAGTGACCACGTAGGTGAAGAGGTCGCCGAGGGCGGAAGCCAGGAAGACGGCAAAATAGACCTTCTTCGGGCTTACCTTCCCAGTCTGGGTCTTGGGATTGCCTACAATGAGGCGATAGATCACCAAAGAAAGGATTGGTCCAGCAATACCCATGGAAGTCAGGTTGGCACCTAGGGTCGTCAGTCCGCCGTGGGCCAAAAGTATGGCCTGGAAGAGCAGGACGATCAAGCCCAGAACTGCCGTGACGGCCGGCCCAAAGAGAATGGCCGCAAGACCCGTCCCGGTAGGATGGGAGCAAGACCCAGTCACGGAAGGAATCTTCATCGCCGAAAGAACAAAGATATAAGCTCCTACCAAGGCTAACAGCAAAAGATTCTTCTGTTTATCCTGAATGATCTTTGAAATATTCATCAAGCCCCAGATCACAAAGGGCAGGGCCACCACGCCCCAAACGACACACCACATGGGAGGCAGGAAGCCCTCCATGATGTGCATGGCCTGGACGCCCGTCGAGGGCACCAGGAGCAAGGTTAAGACAATCACGGTGATTGCTAGGCTAACAAAGCGGTTGATTCGCAAATGCTTTTTCATATATCCTCCAATACTAACGACGGGATGGGGACCAAGATGGGATCTTAGTCCTGCGCCCGTGTCATCATGCAACAAAGCCATAAAAGTTCAAACTCGCCTGCCCTCCAGACAGACAAAACAAACCAAGCGAATCAATACGAGACCCGGAGCTGGTCAAATGCCCACGATGGGTTTCCTGAAAAGGGACACTCCGACCTGTGCTTTGTCTCAACTATCAACGCTTGGTAAAAACCATGATGACACCGCTTGTCATACACTTGCGAAAAATAAATTGTGTAGAAAAGCCTCTTCAACTCAGACGCTTTTCAGCTCGCCACCCTAGTTGGGCCAGCAGCTTGTTCTTCCTAAGGGCACCCTCAAAGGAGTACTCCGGGAAGAACCTAAGTTTTTTTCTTAACTGTTAGTTACAAATTTTTAGTTGCCAATGCTTCATTGGAAATCTCTAGTGAGAAATTCTTCATTACCATATTTTAACGCTTGTCTGATTAGTTTACGCAATGAGAAGAATTATTGCAATCCTTCAGCCAGTTATTTTGTCGACCTATCTTAGCCAGACTTTTTTGGGGGCTTTGTTCAACTGTCTATTCTTCATTCTTCTTGCTTCCAGCCTGCTTTTTTTCAGCAATCCGAAGGGCCAGAGCAGCTTTTACGGTAGCGATGGCCCGACCATTGTCATGCCAAGGCTGATCTTGATAGCCCTTGGCAGCTCGTTCTTGATTCCAAAGGACCGTAAAGAGGGCGGCCACCTTGGCCCCAGGCAGGGCCCGGGCTACGGTGTAGAGGGCTGCTGTCTCCATCTCTGAAGCCAGGCACCCAGCTTGGATCCAGGCCTGCCAGCGCTCTTTCAGCCGGGAGGCAACTGGCATCCGCTCTGGGTCCATCTGCCCGTAAAATGAATCTTTTGACTGGACCACCCCTACCTCATAGGGAATCGACAAAGAGCTTGCCGCCTGAGCGAGAGAGGTTAATAGGTCAAAATCTGCCACGGCTGGGAAGGCCAAGGGGAGGTAGTGACTGGAAGTCCCCTCATCCCGAATTGCCCCTTGGGCCAGAACGAGGGTCCCAGGCTGGGTATGCTCTTGCATCCCCCCGCAAGTTCCCAGACGGATAAACTCCCTGACCCCAGCCTGGTAGAGTTCTTCCATGGCAATGGCGGCCGAGGGGCCCCCAATACCCGTAGAACAGATGACAATCTTCTCTCCATCTAAATCAACCAAATAGCTCGTATATTCTCGGTTTTGGCTATGGAAAACCGGATGGTCAAAGGCCTGGGCAATCTCCTCACAGCGACCTGGATCCCCAGGTAAAATAGCATAGGTGGCCTCTAAGGGGCCTGTCTTGATATGCATAAAGGGCTCATAGACTTTGGGTGTCATGGGATCACCTCCTCGTGATAAGATCCCTGCTGGGGGATCGGGATAAGATATGGATAGAAAGTATCAAGGAGTCCGCTCCATGGATCCTTGCGAAAGTACATTACGATGGTAAAGGCTGAGAGGGTCAGGGAGTCTCCTCTGTAGATTCTTGGGGGTAAACCAGGGAAAAGGAGGGTGCCGTTTCCCGCCAAACAAAGTCGGAACTTTCGTCGTCCTTGTTTTTCTTCTTGGCCTGGCTAACCCGCCAAAAGACGAGTGCCCCAAAAATCATGAGGAAAACAATCAATAGGGAAGGGATCACCGCTTTCAAGAAACGGGCCCGGGCGCTGGGAGGCCGCATGGCATGGTCCGGCTGACGGTCGGGCTCCGGCCACTCCTCTTCTTGTGGCAGTCCGTCGAAGTAAGGCCTCTCCTCCTCTTCCGGCAGGCTCTCAAAGTAAGAGCAATCCTCCTCTTCCGGCCGCCCCTCCGGACGGTCCTTATTGTCCTGTTTTGGGCTCATATCCTCAATATCAGATTCAAGGCTCATAGGCTAGCCTCTCTTCTTAGTGGAAGAGCTCGCAGAAGAAGACGGGCTAGCGTCCTTGGCCGCTCGGGCTTCCTGAGCCTCCTGGGCATCCTGGACCATTTGTGCATCTTGGGCTACTTGGCCCATAGAGGCTTCTGGCCCTGGCACGGGCCCAACTCCTCCTGGGGCACCTGGCATCCCTGCTCCTCCTGAGGTCCCCGGCATGGCCGCCCCTCCTGGCTGGCCTGGGGCTGGATAAGTCCCACTGACCGTATAGGGTGGGGCGGAAGCATACCCAGTTCCCCAGCCCATGTTAGAAGGACCTGGCATCCCGTAGGGGAAAGGCCCTCCAGGCCCTGGAGTCCCCTTATTCTTTTTCGTTTTCCTGTTGGCCCTTTTCGCTCTACGTTTCAAAGACCAAAGCGAGATACCACGGATAATCAGGACAATAATCCAAATGACGACGACAAAGAAGAGGATATCAAAGATATGCCCGGCCAAATAGATGCAAAGGTCTTGCATATCAATCACAAAGCGGGTCCAGCCTTCTTGGAAAGACTCCGAGACTCGGATCCCAAAGGGAAGACTGACCTGGCTCTTTAGGTCAATACGAGTTTTCTCTTGGAGGGTAACTTCCACCGTCGCATAGGCAACTTCTCGATCCTGAATCTTTAAAGTTTGGGTAAGGGACTGAATCTCCCGCTCTACGTCAGAAATTCTCTCCTTCACATCAAGAATGTCAGAGATGGATTCGGCCTTATCATAGATTTCAAGCAAGGCATCCCGTTCTTTTTCCAAACTCTCCACCCTCAGTTTATTATCATAATAGACCGTGGTGATATTTTCAGACTTTTGCTCCATGGAACGGGGCCGATAATGTTCCTGAAAATACTTCACGAAATCGCCAACCTTGTCACTCGGCACCCGCAACTTCAGATCCGCCCTACGCCCTGTTGGATTGGAGCCAACGTATTCACGGTAGGCCTCATCCTCGTCGACGAGCTCCCCACCAGACATGCTGGCATCTTCTACAAATCCTCCTGCCTCGTTTAACTTCTTATGAAAGTCCGCCAGCAACTGGTCGAAGGCCTCCCGGGTCCGAAGCTCATAGCGTAGATCATAGGTATAAACAATCTTCTTGGGCAGGGTCTTTTCTTCGTTCACCAGGTCCAGGTTAATATCCCCTTCCCCGGCCTCCAAACTTCTCGCCCTAGCCCCTGCTAGGCCGTCTTCTGGGGCAGATTCCTCTGCCTCATCACTTTTCATCATGGATTCTTTGGCATTACTCCTGACCATCTCATTCACACTGGCAGGGCTACTAGAAGGAGGGCTCATATCCCCACACGAGCTCAAAATGAAGACCAGCTGGAGAAGGAGGAGAATGCCTAAAATGAAGGCAATCCACATGGTCGCCTTCTTGCGTTTGGGAATGACTTTCTTTTCGGGTGGCCGCTGTCCCGCCCGTTTAACTTTCAACTTTTTCATACTAAATCTCCTTTCTGAGGGAATCCGCATGCGGCAAGTTCTCAAAAGCATTTCTCATATTGGTTGCCGACCTATCTATTCTCGAGGCTCAAGCTCGTATCCGCACCCAACAAGTCCGCTCTTACAGGTCTGTCAGCACCCTCTGCTCCACAAATACTCCAGGATGGGCATCGGTAAAGAGTCGGATCATATTCAAGAAGGTCTCTGAGAGGTCGGAGGCATAAAAGGTATAGGGAGGTAGGCCCTCGGCCTGGGCGGCCGTCCCAGTGGACAAAAGCCCTGGAGCCAAGAGATGATGGGCCGCCAAGAGCTCTTTCAGTGCTGGAACGACAATAGCCGAAGGATTATAAATCGTCACATTAGGCCACAAATCTCGAATATCCGCCTCTAACAAGGGATAGTGGGTACAGGCCAAAACCAGGTGGACCGGCCGGTCTTTCGGCAGGAAATCCTGGAGGCAATAGCGGACCACCTCCCGACTCAGAGGCGTATGGGCATAGCCCTCCTCCACCAGGGGAACAAAGAGGGGGCAGGCCAGGGTCTGAAAAGACAGGTCCGGACGCCTTGCCTGGAGGGCCTGAGGATAGGCTTTGGCGTTGAGGGTCACCCGGGTACTAATGATGTGGACAGTAGCCCCCTCTTCCAGATGCTCAGCCAAATAATCCACCGTCGGCGAAATGATCCCCTGAAAGGGAACTTCCGGAAAGCGTTCTTGCAAATAGGGGAGGGCTGATGCCGACACCGTATTACAAGCAATTAAGATGGCCTTGGCCCCCTTAGCCAGGAGAAAATCGACGATTTCTTCGGAAAATTTTTGAATGGTCGCCGTTGACTTATCCCCATAGGGGGTCCGAGCTGTGTCGCCAAAGTAAACGAGGGCCTCCTCCCCCAGGACCTCCTCCATGGCTTCAATGGTGGTAAGGCCACCAAGCCCCGAGTCAAAGATCCCGATGGGACCAGTTCGGCGGAGGTCCGACCAGGAAGAAGCCTGCTCAGAAAGGCCATCTGAATTCGTGGAAGAAGGCCTTGGGGAAGGTCCCGGAGCGCCCTCCGTCCCCCCTATTCTTACTGGGCCTGCTTCTGCCATAGGAGCTCAAAGTCCTCAAAGGTCAGGCCAACCAGAGATTTCAAGAGGGAATAGGTATTGGCTACCCCTTCTTCGTGGATCCGCTCATAGCCATGAGAGGCTGCCACCCCGGTTCCAACCAAGGCTGTCCGATAATCATGGCCAGCATGGAGGGCGGCGGAGGCATCGCTCCCGTAGAAGGGATAAATATCGACGGCAAATTTCAGTTCCTTTTCCTCTGCCAGGTGGATGAGGGCTGTGGTGAAATCGTAGTCATAGGGGCCAGAGCTGTCTTTGGCACAAATGGACAGGCAATACTCATCCGTATCCAAATCATCCCCTACAACGCCCATGTCAACGGCCAGCATATCGACGATGTCTGTTGGATGGCCAGCCGAAGCCCCATGACCCACTTCCTCATAGGTCGTAAAGGCCAAGTAGGTTTTTCTCTTCAGTTCAACCTTGCCCTGGGCCACTTCCTGGGCCAGGTGGAGGAGCATCCCGGCAGAAGCCTTATCATCCAGGTGGCGACTCTTCAAAAAGCCAGAGCCTGACAGGCGGGACCGAGTTTCTAAGAAGATAAAGTCACCCTGACGGATGCCCAATTTCTCCACATCCTCCCGATTTTTGACCGGCTCATCCAGAACCATTTCCATCGTCTTGTCATTTCGCTCCATGGTCCCCACTTCCCGGCTGGCATGGACAGCTGGATTGGTCAGGCGGATGGTCCCCTCATAGGTCCGACCTTCTCTGGTAAAGAGGGTGGCATTCTCCTGTTCCACATATTGGAAGGGATAGCCCCCATCCAGGGTCAGCATGAGTCGACCATTCCCCTTGATGGAGCGCACAATGAGGCCTAAAGTATCAATATGGGCTGAAAGGAGCAGGGCCTTGGGTTCCGTCCCCCAGTCGCTTGGGGCACCAAGCTTTTTTAGCTCACAAAAGACGGTACCTTTATGACTCAGGAAGGGCTCCAAACCCATTTCCTTGAGCTTAGCCACCACCAAAGCCTGGGCCTGGTGGACACAGCCGGTGGGGCTGGGGGTCTCACAGAGCTTCAGAATCTGCTCCATAATGGCTGGAACTTCAGCCTGGGTCTTCGACCGCAGGTCCTTATTCTCTTCCTTTTGGGGTTGGGCATAAAATCTCTTATCCGTTAACACAGCTTTCTCCGCTTTCATAAATCCTCCTTAGATTGAGGGCAAGGTTCTCCTTACCCAGTGGGTAAAATGAGAGAGCTGGGAGACCAGAAGTCCGTCCCTAGCTAGCTCATAACTTCTTTCAGTGTACAAGGACGCCGGGATTATTTCAATAAAAAGGACCGCCTTACTCAGCAAGCAAGACGGTCACCAGGTCAAAAGCGCTTAAAACAGCGCAGGATTATCTTTATTCATTCCGTAAGGCAGCTAGGGCCGAGAGTTTCATGGCCCGATTGGCGGGCATGAGGCCTGAGAGCATACCAATAAAGGTGGAAAACAGAATGGCGATAATGGCCAAATCTGGGTGAATCACGGAGAGTTTGATGGCCTCGCCTTCCGCACCCCCAAAGGGGAGATTGCCGCTTTGGCCAAATTTGGCGATCAGCTGGTTGATCAGAGCCGAAATCCCGTAGGAAGCACCTAGACCAAAGACCCCGCCGATAAAGCCGATCATGGTCGCTTCAGCCAGGAAAAGGGAGCGAATGTTAGAGAGGCTACAGCCTAAAACCTTATAGACTCCAATCTCCTTGGTCCGCTCATAGATGGACATCATCATGGTGTTGGCGATGCCGATGGCGGCGACGAGGAGGGAAATCCCTCCAATACCACCTAAAATCGCCTGAGAGATCGCCCCAAATTGCTCCATGGGCTTGACATATTCCAGGGCCGAGCTTGTATTGTAACCCAGAGCCCGAATGTCATCCTGGACCTTTTCCGTTGACTCTAGGTCGTCGGTCTCCACGATCGCATAGCTATAATTCACCGGTCCCCGAGGCCGCCCCTTCTTGTCAGCCTTCTGTCCAGGCAAGGCCTTGCCCTTATAAATTCTCTTCAAGAAGGCCATAAAAGGCTCGATATCTGTCATAATTCGATACGAATATTGGTCCATCGTAGCACTTCGCTTGATCATGGCATCGGCTTTGAGGGGGTATTTTTTCGGTTTAGAGGTCACTACCTTGGCATTGGGATCCGGGTATTGCGACTGATAATACTCGTCGACCTGAAAAATGACAAAAACATTGGTATCAATCAAATCGACCTTGGCCTTGCGATGCTTCAAATACTCTTCATAACTTTCGTAGTTGAACATATCGTCATCACTGTCGCCTTTGGGATTATAGAAGTTAAAGGGCACCTCTGAACCCACCAGGAAAGGAAAGCCCAGGCCACTAGCGCCCTTCCCCTCTTGGGGCCAGTCTCCCCTCTCAAAACTCATCTTTAAACTCTGCAAATACTCCAGCGGGTAGGCCGTTATGGTGGACTGGGTCTCATAGGACCCTTGTTTCATCATGATTTGGGTTTCGAAAACAGGGACTACCTGTTTGACGTTGGGAATATTTGCTAATTCGGGAAGGGTGCTATCATTGATGGTTTTGCCTTCGTCCTCTTTGCTACTGCCCTTGTCGGGCCTGGCACCTGGCATCCCTCCTCCCCTATGTTCAGAATTCGAACGCACGGTGATCTGGGTCAGGGACCCGATATCCGCTAAATTGCTGCGGATGAGTTCCCTTTGTCCAACCCCGATGGAGATCATGACGACGATGGAGGTGGTCCCGATAAAGACCCCTAAGATCGTCAAGATGGTCCGCCACTTCCGTCGCCAGAGGTTGCGTAGGCTCATCCCTAAGATATCTGATGGTTTCATCGGGCAAAGCCTCCTCTAGGGTCTTGCGTTCTAGGGTCTTGGTTCCTAGGATCTTGATACCTAGGGTCTTGATACCTGGGATCCAGCCTCGGGTCCTGGTTTCTTGGGTCCATCCTGGGATCTACCCTCGGGTCTTGGCCGGTAGGATACTGGGCTGCAGGGTACTGGGCCTTAGGATTTGCGGTCGCGCTTTCTTCGCTTTGCAGGAGGGCCAATTCCTCTTCTAGTTTTTTCTTCTCCTTATGGCGCTTCCGCCAGATAACAAGGACAATAATCAGGAGGAGTCCGCCAACGACCCCCGCCACAATAAGTTTCCAGGAGCCTCCTGGGGCCTTGCCGTCCGGCCCCATCCCGTCGGGTCCCATCCCATCAGGGCCCATACCGTCGGGGCCCATGCCATCAGGGCCCATGCCATCAGGACCCATCCCATCAGGGCCAGGACCCATCCCATTGGGGCCTCCATCCTGGCCACCTGAAGGATCGGTGATCATCAAAGTAAATTCTTTGTCGATGGATTTTAGGGCACCCTCACTGTCTTCATATGTAATAGTGATTTTGATGGGTTTGTCTGGAGTGGAGGCAGCCTTGCCCTGGACCATCATATCCACCTCTTTGCTGGATCCGGCTTCCACGTTACCCACAAAGAACTCTTGGCGGACAAGGGGGGACTCATCGGGAATGAGCACGCTGACATTGGAGAGGGGGTTTTTTCCCTTGTTGAGAATGGAGAACATGAGGTTGGCTTCGCCACCCACCATGATTTCTCCTGGATTTAGGGAAAATTCGGTGAAATCTACCCGATCTTCCTGGACGATGCGTAGGGAGATCTCTTCACTAGCTTGGAAGGGGTGAGCCTTGGCATCCTCATAGTCAATCTGCAGGTTCAATCCATAGAGACCAGCTTGGACTGTGGCGGAGCTAGTAAACTCCAAGGAAATCTCTTTACTTTCCTCAGCCCCAATCTCTGGCAGGAAGAGGGAAGATGCCCCGTTCACCGGAAGGAAAGGCTTTTCGTTGCCCACAGGAGCAAAGTTGAGACGGATGTTATTGACAGAAGTTACTTTTGAGGTGTTCTTCAAGGTAACGTATAGGGTGAATTTGCTTCCCCCTTGGATCTTCTCTGGGTCAGTGCGGAAGCCCTCATTGATGATTCTGGGGACCGGCATGGGTTTTTCTGTGGTCTGCTCGGTCTCCTCCTTGTCTTTTTTCCCCTGGAGGTAGAAATACATCGACTGGATACTTTCCGAAAAGGCATCATCCCCCAACTGGCATGTAATTTTGAAATCTACTTTCTTGTAGCCGGTCGTGATATCATCGCGGACTTGTAAATTGCCATAGTTGACCAGCATACTCGACCCACCATCATAGCCCGGATAGGCTAGACTTCCAGCCGGAAAAAGATAGGCATTCACCATCTGGGTATAGTCGCTCTGAGTTAGGATGAAGGGGAAGGAATCGGCATCCGTAGATATGACTGGGGCAATCGTTACGATCCGAATGGGATCGTCTCCTCGGTTGACCAAGGGAATCTGTACGTTGATAACATCCCCAAAGCGGGCCCGGGGCACATCCCCCTGTTTGACTTGGATCAAAGGATTTTTCGTCTTAGGTCCTGTCGTCTCAGTCTCTTTCGGGGCCTGAGTGGGGGCTGTCTGGGCAGTCCGATTATCCCGGATGGGTTCCCCCTGGCCGCTATCGGACACGTACACATAAAGATTCAAATTACAGGTTACCATCTCATTGGATCCCTTTTCTTTGACGTCAGTCACCGAAAAGGGAATGCTGTAGTAACCTGGAGGACTTAACGGGTGAACCATAAGTTTGCCAAAGGAAACTTCACCCGTCATCTCATTTCCGGAAGTCTGAACATTCTCCAAGTAATAAGTTTTTTCAACCTCAAAGGGGAAGCTCTTAGGATCGGCCACGGCCTGCATTTGGACAGAAGCCTTTTTACTCAAGGGTTTTCCATCCTGGCGGGTGATGTGAACTTGCGGGTTAAAATACCGGCCTGCATCTAAGCTGGGGATGCCGCCCCCAAAGCCTGACCAGTCAATAACCAAGGCACTTGTTGCCAAATTTTCCCCGCCGCCTGGGGGCGGTACGGGAGCGGTCTCCTTTGGGCTGACTGGCAGAGTCGGGGTAGATTGCTTTTCTTCTGCCAAAACGAAGGCTTGAAAGGGAAAAAAGGCAAGAAAGAATAAGGCAAAGAGGCCAAATGAAAGCCCTAAGGCCTCATACCTGGTCTTGCTAGTTGGTTTAAGGGAATGGCCCCAAGGGGCCTGATGAGATGAAAAAGGCATGTATGCACCTAACCTTTCTTGCGAAAATAGGATTCTTGAGGGGATGAGGGACGGGAAAAGCCTGCGGACTCCGGAGTTTCTTCGATCTCCTCTACAGGTTGACCCAGGACTGGGTCTTTATTAATGCTGGGCCAAGGGCCTGCTACAGGACTGGGGTTGATGACCGGCTCAGGAACCGGGGGAGGGATTATTGGTGGCTGAGCATGGTAGCCTTCCGTCCCTCGGGTGACCGACACCAGGTGGCCGTCCAGGATCCGAAAGATCCGGTCGGCAAACTGGGCCAAATAGTCATCGTGGGTGACCATTACCATGGTCTGCTTATTTTTCTTGGAAATCTCCTGCAAAAGCTGCATAATCTCTCGTGAAGTCTTGGAATCGAGGTTCCCGGTAGGCTCGTCGGCAAAGACGATTTCCGGGGCAACAACCAAGGCACGGGCAATGCCCACTCGTTGTTGCTGACCACCGGACATCTCGCTGGGCCGGTGTTTTTGGTACTTTTCAAGGCCCACTAGGCGGATCATAGATTCCGCCTTGGCTCGTCGCACCTTTCCGCCTTGGCCCTTGAAGATCAGGGGTAGAATGACGTTTTCGAGAGCTGTCAAAGAGGAAATGAGGTTGAAGGATTGGAAGATAAAGCCGATCTTGTTCCGACGGAAGCGGACGATTTTTTTCTCGTTCATCTTCGTAATGTCGGAGCCCGCCAATTCCACCAAGCCCATGGTCGGCTTTTCGAGGCCGGCTAACATATTGAGAAGGGTTGATTTGCCAGAACCGGAAGCACCGACTACCGCACAAAATTCTCCCTTGGCCACGTCAAAACTGACTCCATCCAGGGCTTTGACTCTGGTCCGACCCATTTGGTAGTATTTGCGGAGATTTCTTACCCGTATTTCTACCTCCTGGTCCGGGGGCAGGCAGGCCAACTTGGTGATCTCAGGATCCTGAGTCGCTCCCAGATGCTGGACCTGCTGGGCTTCCAGGAGGGCAATTTTCTTTTTTAGTGCTTTCTTTTTCCCAAACATCTTGGTCTCCCTTATCCTTCGGTCCTTTCCTAAGGCTGCATTTCCTAAGGCTGCATTGGATTTTTGCAAAGCTTCGAAAGGCGTCAAACATCCCTGCGCACCTTGAAGAGTCGTCGTGTGGACAGGACCTCTTGTCACTCTCCTATTGTAAAAGACCCGTTCTCGCATCGCAACTTTCACCTCTATTTTGATAGGCTTTTGTAACACAAAAAGAGATACCCCTTCTTCTATCAGAAGAGGTATCTCTTATAAGCCTCACTTAACTCATAGGCTAAAATCAGGCATGATAGGGGAGTCGTCCGGCCCTGGAAAACCAGCTGGAGCATGACCAGACGAAAAAAATGAAATTAAGAAATTTGTTAAAGATGTAGGGCTGCTGTTATACGTTGTTACGGAGCTGTTACTAAGACGGGTCCTAGGTCCTGGAGTTCCTGTTGGACGACTGCCCCCTGATCTGCCACCAACTTGACCGCCGCCACATCGACTCCCAGGACGTTAATGGTCGTATAGGTCTCGATCTCCCAGGCTGCCCGCTCCTGGGCAAGCATAAGGACCTCCGTCGCCTGATAGCCAAAATACAAAGCCAAGTCCAGGCGGACAAAGATCCCATAGGCCTCCTTGGTCATCCGATAGTCAACCAGGCCCGCAAAACCCGGTACATCTGCCAGGCCGATTTGGAGCATTTGGGCCAGGGCCTCATCTGCAATATAATAGTTGCCAATACTGGAGAACTCCGGACGAACTACGGTCTTATTCTCTAAATTGCCCCGGTCTGGCTCCTCGGCCTTAGCTCGGACAAAATTCTTTTTCAATAAGCCCAGAGATTCCGTCAAATACCCCGAAAACTCATGTTTTATCTCAATATTGGGGACTGGGATCGTATGCTTACCCTGGATGCGGCGGACCTCCCGGGCCTTGTCCATCTCCTCGGGCGTCGCAACAGATTCAATATAAATGATCTCTTCTGGCATCCCCAGGTTCAGGTTTTCGCAGATCCGATCAACCATCCGGACCGAAGTCCCCAAAATGAGCAAGCGCTTCGGCCGATAGCGCACCAAAATCCTTTGGACCTGGTGAACTTTGACTGGATCGTCAAAAATCGCCGTCCGCACCGCCTCCATCTTATTGGAGGCTTTCTTAGCCGTGGTTCCCGCCATAATCCGGGACTCCCAAATCAGGAGTCCGTCATCGATAATCCAAGAAATACCACGCTCTCCGGCAATTTTCCAGACCTTAGTACTCTTACCCGTCCCCGATGGCCCTACAAATCCCATGACTTCTATTTGTCGAAGTTCATTTTGTAGGGTCCAACTTGCGAGGTCGTAGCCTCTGGACTTTTTGTGTGATCCGCTCGAAATTTTAGGCCTCTCCTGACGTCCTGCTCCAATTGTCGAAAACATCTTGGACATCGTCGTTGTCATCAAAAGCCTCTAACATGGCCTCCATCTGATTAATATTTTCCTGACTTTTGATTTCCACCGTCGTCAAGGGGACCGGACCCAAGCGCATTTCTAGGAACTCGTAGCCTTTCCCCTGCAAATACTCCAGCACCCCGTGGTAGGCTCCCGGCTCCGTATAGATCACATAAGCTTCAGGATCATCCGTATTCACGTCACTGGCACCCCCTTCAAGGGCGTCCATCATAACCTGATCTTCATCAGGATATTCTTCCCGGTCTAGGGCAAAGTAACCTTTGGTCTCAAAGAGGAAGGTCACAGACCCGTTCGAACCCAGGTTCCCGCCGTACTTATTAAAGATATGGCGGACATCGCCAGCCGTCCGATTTTTGTTATTGGTCAGAGCGTGGACCATCAAGGCAATGCCTTCGGGGCCATAGCCCTCGTAGGTGATAGGCTCATAGTCTGCACCCTCGCTCGAACTGGAGGCCTTGCTGATCGATCTTTTAATGCTTTCGTTGGGCATGTTGTTGGCTTTAGCCTTGGCAATGGCATCACTCAAGGAGGAGTTGGCCGCCGGATCAGGTCCTCCCATCCGGACGGCTACTTGGATTTCCCGCCCCAGCTTCGTAAAGATCTTTCCTTTGGCTGCATCTGCAGCGCCTTTTTTTCTTTTAATGTTATTCCATTTGGAATGTCCTGACATCTTGTATCCTCCTAAATTCGTACAAAATTCTTTATTGCTAATGGGTGTAAGGGACCGATATCTCCTTGTACCGGGTAAGGGTCCAAGGCTCCTGGCCAGCCCAGAGCGTCCGCAGACAATTTTTCAGGTCCGCCTCATGGCTGGGGGCCACGACCAAATCAATATAAACCTTGTCTAAATACTCCTGGTTCAAAATTTTTACCGTAGGGATTTGCTTACACTGGTAGGCCACTTGGTCCGCCAGGGCATAGGGCACAGGAACAGCAAATTCCGGCCAGACTTCAATCTTGGCCGGACCGGCTGCCTCGATGGCTTCTAAGGCACCACGGGTATAGGCCCGATGTAGGCCCCCGGTTCCTAGAAGGATGCCACCAAAATACCGGATGACGTAGCAAGCCCCATGGTTAATCCCCCTTGCCTGAAGGGCCCCCAAGATCTGCAAACCTGCCGTCCCCGAAGGTTCTCCATCATCGGAATACCTGGTGAGTTTTTCTGGGCACTGGGCGAGGTAAGCATAGCAGATATGGGTAGCCTGAGGGTGGTCTTTCCACAATAAGTTGAGTTGTTCTTGAGCCTCGGATGCGGGGTCCTGGTCTCCTAAGGGGACCGCTACGCCCAAAAAACGAGACTTCTTCTCCGTAAAGACAATCTGAGCCCGCTGGACAAAGGTTACTCGGTCACCTAGGATCTGCCCCTGGCCACCGGCCCCCGTCAAGTCCCCTTCCAGCCTGCGGCTAGGGTCTTGGTCTGCCATCTAAGGGGATCCCCCCTCTTTGGCCTGAGCTTTAACCTGGGCATGATCTTTCGCCTGGACTGGGTCCTGGGCTGGGCCCCCAGCCCCTGGCTCTGCCTTACTTATATTCTTAAGATAATCCCGATATTTAGCATGGGCCAGCTCCAAGAGTTGACGGTCCTGGGTATAGGTCACCTGGTTGACCGCCTGCTCAAACTCATAGAAACCACCTTCTACAAAGCCCGCCTCCGGGTTGGGCAGGGTCTCAGAGGTGTCCGTGGTGCAAAGATACCAGATAATGTGGTTGGAGACCGGACGTTGCCGAGACTGGGAATAGAACTCATAATTGGTCTGTCCGGCCACTGTAATAATCTTGGCCTCCACCCCGGCCTCACACTTAACTCGCTCTAAGGCCACATCCTGGAGGAGAGCAGAGCCACGGACAATCCCCTTGGGGAAGACCCATTCGGCCTTTTCATTCTTCAAAAGTAAGACAGCATTATCGTGGAAGACGATGCCGCCGGCACACGATCTTTGCAACATAAGCTCTACTTTCCTTTCGCAATGGGCTCCAGGCGGGTCTGACCACCCATGTAAGCTTGGAGGACCTCGGGAATGTTGACCGACCCATCCTCATTTTGCCCCTGCTCCAGGAGGGCTGGGAAAATCCGACTTGTCGCTAAGCCCGAGGCATTTAAAGTATGTAAGAATTGTACTTTGCCAGCCCCATCCCGGTAGCGCATCATTCCCCTTCTTGCCTGGTAGTCGCCTGCCCAAGAAGCGGAACTCACTTCCTTATAGCCTTGCATGCTCGGGATATAGACCTCAATATCGAGCGTTTTACGCATGGTCGCCGAGACATCGCCTGCTGCCAAAGCGCTCAACCGGCAATGCAGGCCTAGACCCGTTACTAGAGAAACGGCCTTCTTGACCAATTCATCCAAAGCCGATAAGCCCTGATCTGGCAGGCAGTACTGGAAGAGCTCCACCTTATTGAACTGGTGGCCCCGGATCATCCCCCGCTCTTCAGCCCGATAGCTGCCAGCCTCTCGCCGGTAGCAGGGGGTAAAGGCAAAGAACTTTTTCGGTAGATCAGCTTCCGCTAAAATTTCATCCCGGTAGAGGTTCACCAGGGCCGTTTCTGCCGTCGGCAGCAAGAACTGGCGGTTGGCTAAGCGAACATTCTGTCCATGGGTAGCCCCTTCTTGCTCTGCAGTCTCTTTCTGGTTAGCCCCCTTAGAGCCTCCCTTGGCGCTTCCTTGGGCTCCAGCCTCTGCGCCTAGCTCTTCATCAGGCCAATCATCTGCCCGGTCCTCGAGCCAAAAAACATCCTCTTCAAACTTGGGAAATTGCCCCGCCGTAAAGCCGCAAGCGTAGCGCAACAAATGCGGAGGCAGGAGCATCTCATAGCCATCAGCCAGGTGGGTCTGGACAAAATAATTCAGAAGGGCCCATTCCAGTTGTGCCCCCTTCCCGGTATAAATCCAAAAGCCATTCCCAGCCAGTTTGGCCCCCCGCTTATAATCGATGAGGCCCAAAGACTCCGCCAAAGTCACATGATCTTTCGCCGGATAAGAAAAGTCGGGCTGATCCCCATAGGATTCCACCACCCGGTTAGCTTCCTTGCCCCCCGCCTGCACGTCATCATAGGGAAGGTTGGGGAGACCTGCTAGGAAGGTATCCTGCTCATTCTGCACCTCTTGCAAACCTGCCTCTTGGGCCTTAATCTCGTCGCCTAGGGCCCTTCCCTTTTCAATCACGGCCGAGATATCCTTTCCCTCCTTTTTCAGGACAGGGATACTGGCTGAAGTCTGATTTTTCTCTGCCTTTAACTTCTCCAGCTGCTGGATCTTCTCCCGGCGCTTGGCATCCAAAGCCAAAAACTCTTGTAAATCAACATGAAAATTCCGCTTGGCCAAAGCCTCTTCCACATAGGCTGGATTCTTTCTCAAAAGATTAATATCAATCATGAAATCTCCCTTTCTCTATTATATGCCCCTAGGTCCCTGCGGGCGGCCCGGGAATATTTGTTCAGCTCGGTCTGAATTATAACAAATCCTCCCTCTCTTGCCTAGATTGGCCCTTCTTGCCTTCCCAGGCTCTTCCTCCGCCTGCTTTTAGGGCTGCGTCGGCTCTTGGGGGTTCTTGGACTCCCCCATGGCATTCATAATCTCAAAATACTCCTTGGTGTAAGCCTCAAAGTCGACATTCCAGAGGAGGCAGCCCCCAATGTCGTATTCTTCCAGGGCCCGGATCTGGTCTTGAACCTGAGTCGGTCCATAGGCCATGTAGTAACCTTGAGGCAAATATTCCGCTGTAAAAGCCTGGAGATAGGGACGAAGTCTTGCATAACCCGGTTGTTGGAAGGCCTTGGCTCCATCCCAGAGGGCATTGAGAACGACGTCATAGGGCTCTTGGTCGGGACGTTCAAAAAAAGCCTGACCAATATAGGAACCCACCCCATTCCCGGTGTAGGTATTGCTAGAGTTGGCGTAATGGGAGGGATAGATCATAGGGCTGAGGGTATAGATCCCGGTCAGACCAATGGTCTGCCAATCCTGGCCAATAGCGTGGCCATCGATTTCAGAGCTCAAGACGATAGAAAAGAGGTCGGCTCCCACCGGAGTTCCTAGATTACTCTGGAGCTCAATCCGAGCCGTCTCCAGAAAGCGGTTGATGGCCTCCCACTTCTCTGGAATGGCCTCGGGAGACGTTCCCTTGGGCCCGTATTGGGGAGTCACCCCCTCGTTATTGGCACCTGTGGGGAAGCGAACATAGTCAAATTGAATTTCATCCACCCCAAAACTGATAAGTTCCTTACAAATATCCAAGAGATAGGTCCAGTTCCGCTGGTCGTAGGGGTTGAGGAAAGAAGCATTGCCCTCCAAGCCATAGGTCAGGGGGGTTCCATCCGGTCCGATGAGGCAGTGGTCGGGCTCTTTTGCGGTCAAAACTTCGTCCTTAAAGCAGACAACCCGGGCAATGACTTTGACTCCTTGCTGGTGGCATTTGTTACAGATTTCCGGGAAGGAAAGATTGTCAATGGAAGCCTCTACCTTGACCGCCAAGGGGACCTTGCTCTGGTAGGTCAAACCATAACTTTCCTTGGCGTCAATGACAACAGCGTTTGCCTTGGTTCCAGCCATCATCTGCAAGACTTGGTCGAGATTTTTGCCTCGACCCATGTAAGGGCCTCGGAGGTCTGGATAGGCCTTGGGTTGGAATTTCCCAGGTAAAAGCTCCTCAGGCAGGGGGCCAAAAAAGGCTTCGACACAAGCCAGGCGTGCAGGGTCTTCGATGCTAAGGCATCGCCCGCCCTGGGTTTGCGCGCCCGTAGCCAGACCATCGCCTTCCAGCCCGGACCCGTCAACTCCGGAACGAATCTCCCGAAGTTCGTCAGGGGCCTCCTCCCGGACGGGCATCATCGGTGGCAAGGTGCGAGCCAGGGTCGTCCGGTTCAAGGGAAGCTTCTCTCTATGGTAAATACCCGCAGCAAGGCCCGTCCCTAAGAGGACTAGATTCACCATTGCCAAAAAGAGGAATACAAAAAAAAGGGGCCTGGTCAGGGCGAGAGCCATCCTCATCCCCTGGGTCATCCCGCCCCGGGGTGGGGGTAAACTCAGTTTTCCTGAAGCTGTCGGTTCAGCCTCTCCATCGGAAGACCAAAACTCCTCCTGCTCCTCATAATCCTCGTAAAAGCCCTCGTACTGGCCTTCGTACTGGTCCTCGTATGGGTCCTCGTGCCAGTCTTCGTACTGATCCTCGTTGGGTGCCTCCTCCGACGAAGGCCGGGGAGGAGGTGAGGGAAGGGGAGCGGAAGAGCGAGGCGGGGGCGGTGGAAGATTTGTTACATTATCTTGGCTATTCTTGGTAAAAATGTTATTTCCTAAGTCTGTCACGGGCGTATTTTACCATAAGAAGGGGAAAAATGCTCTTCAATTGGTAAAATTACGATTCTGTTTTATAATAGCCCTGTAGTTTATTCTGGATGGAGAGAGAGAACCACACTATGTTCGTTTTTAATACGCAGCGCCCCCTGGGGATACGGAAATTTTTCGCCTTTACCTCACCCAGCGGTCATCCGAATCGTCCAAGCGGCGACCACCCTCTGGACCCCAGTAGGACGTCTGAGATGACGGCTGAAGAGGTGTTCCAGACCCAACGTAGCTTCAATTTTTATGGGTACGAACTTTATGATTTCGATGCTCGCCGGGAAATCAAGAATATTCGGGACCTTTTTTTCAATGGCCATGCGATCAATCCTGATGGAGTAGCTTTTGCCATCAAGGATCCCAGGATCCTAGGGATCAAGCCCAAATTTTCCAAAAAGGGCCGACTCCAGCGCCACGAAAATTATATTCCCGTTTCCTTTACCCGAGTCTTAGCCGATATTCGTGGTTTTGGCACTGCCCTCATGCGCCTACCCCATCGGCCTCGGCGGATCGCTATTCTTGGAGAAGACCGCTATGAGTGGTATATTGCCTACCTGGCAACGACCTTCGGACTCGGGGTAGTCGTTCCCATCGAAAAGGACCTCAAGGCAGAAGAGCTCCGAGAGCTTTTGATCCGGTCAGAGGCTGACACCCTGATCACCACAGCAAGTAAGCTGGATGCTTTGTCCGTAATTACAGATGCCCCCAACCTTTTACACCTGATCTATACGGATGACTTGAAAGATGCGGCCAGCTTGGCCAAAGACAAGGCCTACGAGGTCCACAGTTTCTGGGATCTGATGGAAGCGGGAAAGGACTATTATAAGGAAGATAAGAGTTTTGATGACCTGGTCATTGACGAACATGCCTTAGGAATCTTACTCTTTACCTCCGGCACGGTATCCAAGTCCAAGGCGGTCATGCTCACCCAGGCCAATATTACCCAAGATGTCTTTCACGTCCTCCACTATGTGGATATCGATCGTCATGACTTTCTCCTCTCCGTCTTACCCCTCCACCACACCTATGAATGTACGGCGGGCTTCTTGGCCCCCCTGTCCCTGGGGGCAGGCATTGCAGTCTGTGATGGTCTTCGCTATATTAGCAAAAATCTCATGGAAATCCAGCCTACTATCATGATTGTGGTTCCCCTCATTTTGGAAGCCTTCGACAAAAAAATACAAAAGGCCATTGGGGCCAATCAAAGGCTCTCCAAAACTTTCCACTATGTCAATCGCTTCTCCAACTTCCTCCTCAAGCATGCCGTCGACACCCGTCGCCTCTTCTTCCGCAAAATTTTAGACCAATTTGGGGGGAAGATCCGGATGATCATCACTGGAGGGGCTGCCATCAACGGCGACATCGTCCAGCGTTTCAATGATTACGGGATTATTTGTCTGCAAGGTTATGGTATTACAGAAGGTTCTCCCATCGTGGCAGTCAACCGCCGTGATTATAACAAACCCTCTTCCGTAGGTCTGGCCTTACCGGACACGGAGATCCGCATCGACAAGCTGGATGAGTCCGGCAATGGGGAAATTATTGTCCGGGGGCCCACGATTATGATGGGTTATTATAAGGATCCGGAGAAGACAGCAGAAGCCCTCGACCAAGATGGCTTTTATCATACGGGCGACTTGGGGCACTTTGACCGCCAGGGCTTCCTCCATATCGTAGGCCGCCAAGCCAATCTCATCGTCACAACGAACGGGAAAAATATTTATGCCGAAGAGCTGGAAACCCTCTTGCTGGCCTATGAAGAGATAGAAGAGTGTGTGGTCTTTGCCCATCTGAGCAGTAAAGATAAGGGGAAGATCGAGGTCTGGGCTGAGGTTTTCCCCTCTCGGACTGGTCTCGACCAAAATCCAACCCTCCAGGGTAAGGACCTCTGCGGAAAAGAAGTTCGAGCCCGGATAGAGGAAATCATCGCCGAGGTTAACCAGAGCTTGGTCTATTATAAGCATATCGTGGATTTTCGCCTGCGCCCTGATGAATTCGAGAAAAACGCTTCTCATAAAATCAAGCGGCAGAATTTTATCTTGGACAAAAAACACAAAAAATAATAGGATAGCTTTCACTGTGCGGGGTCAGCCCCGAATGATGACAAGAAAGGATCTCATCTATGAAATACCATGCTCTATTCCCCCATTTCCCAACTTCTGGGAGGGTCCAGTCCTGGCTCCGATCCAGTGGAGTGACGTATTTGCTTGTCGGCCTTTTGGCCCTGGGCCTGGTCTCCTGCCAAAAGCCGGCCAAGCCCCAAGGCTCTTCTAACCCAATGAGCCAAGAATCCCAAGCAGACTCTCCTTCCAAGCCCTCGGACGGCACAGACTCTGATTCAACAAGCTCTGATTCCACAAGCTCTGAGGATAAATCAGAGGAGACATCCGGAGAAAAGCCGAAGGAGGCGGATGCCCTCTTTGGAGAGACGGAAGGCCTCGAAGCTCGGGACTTTCCCGTCCCAGGTACCAAAGTGGTAATGGGCAAGGAGGGCGATGAGGCTCAGCATGAGGTCCTTCCTTACGACTTTGACGACTGGATGTCCCTGCAAAGTAAGCCGATCCTAATAGATTTCTGGTCACCTTCCTGTGGCCCTTGTCAGGCTATCGCTCCGGTCATTGACGATTTAGGAGTGGAATTTCAGGGCAAAGCCTGGGTGGTCAAGTCACAAGTTGAGAAAGATCCTGATCTCGCCAGGGCCTATAAGGTCCAAGCTATCCCCAGCTTTTTCATCTTCTACCAAGGTAAAGTTGTCGATACCACAGTGGGGGCTGGCCCTGAGACTGCTGATCAGCTCCGTAAAAAGCTCCAGGAACTAGTGGATCAAAGCAGCAAAGATTAATTTGACGCTGTCTCTCGTGGCTGACTGGCACTGTGACAGCTGGTCAGGATATTTTTTATATTTTCAGTCAAAAGACTTGACAAGACTTTTTTTATCCGCTATACTCTGATGGTCTGCTTGTGGAAGACTTCTCACAAGGCTGCGTAGCTCAGTTGGCCAGAGCATTCGGTTCATACCCGACAGGTCGTAGGTTCAAGTCCCACCGCAGCCACCATTTGGCCCGTTAGTCAAGCGGTTAAGACATCGCCCTTTCACGGCGACGGCATGAGTTCGAATCTCGTACGGGTCACCAATACCATAAGCAGAGCGGGACAATGTCCCGCTCTTTTTTATGGGTGCTTAGCTCAGTTGGTTAGAGCGCTACCTTCACACGGTAGAGGTCGTTGGTTCGAGTCCAATAGCACCCACCACAAGCAGTAAAGGGATTACGTAGGAAGCTTTTGCTTCCTACGTTTTTTTATGTCTATTTTCTCTTAGTTACGATTTTTCTGGACCTTTCTCCTTGCAAAGTCTAAGGCCTTCGTACAAATCTTTCTCATGCAAGAAAGGAAAAATTGCGGTATAATGACAACTGTATCAAAGTTGCGACAGGGCTGGTTTGCTCTGCCGAACGGGTTCTGTTGCAAGGAGTAAGGTTTCATAAAAGTTAGGAGTACGTATGAGTTTTTTCACTCGGATTGGTATTCATCCCAATCCTAATAAACATACCTCCGGCCTGGACCTCAAGGTGGTCTCAGGCATCAAGAAGGTACGAATTCCTATGAATATGCAGATTGGCCCTGGTGCCAAGCCCTGCGTCGCCAAAGGAGATAAGGTAAAAGTCGGTCAAATGATCGGTGAACCAACGGCCTTTATGGGAGTTCCTGTTCACGCTTCCCTCTCGGGGACCGTAACGGCGGTAACCCAATTCGTCGCCAGCAACGGGCGGATGTCGGACATTGTTGAGATCGAAAGCGATCGGAAAATGACCGTCGATGAGAGTTGTGTACCCCATGATCCTCAGACCAAGGAAGAGTTCGTCCAATGTGTCCGCGATGCCGGCTTAGTAGGATTAGGAGGAGCAGGGTTCCCAACCCATGTCAAGCTCTCTCCCCCACCCGACAAGACCGTGGATCATTTGCTGGTAAACGCCATGGAGTGCGAGCCCTTCATCACTTCTGATGACTGGCTCTTAGTCCACCACGCTGACGAGATCCTCCAAGGTATTGCCAAGGTCTTGAAGTTTTGTAACATTCCGGCTGCGACCATCTGCTTAGAGGATAACAAACCCATAGGAATCTGGGCTGTACAAGAAGTCTTGAAAAAAGATCCGGCTCTCCGTGAGAAGATTGCCATCGAAATTATGAAGGCCCGCTACCCCCTGGGTGCTGAAAAATTCTTGATTGAGAAGGCCTTGGGCAGGATCGTTCCCTCGGGAGGTCTGCCCCACGATGCTGGGGTCCTCGTAATGAATGTGGGAACCGCCCGCTACATCGAGTACTATTTGAAGACCGGGATCCCCTTGGTCGAAAAGATCCTCACCATTGATGGCTCTGCCGTGGCCATCCCGGGGGTCTACCAAGTTCCTGTGGGAGCTTCCATTGCCGACGTCATCCAGTTGACAGGTGGTTTTGCCGCCGTACCCAATAAGATCATCATGGGAGGTCCCATGATGGGGATTGCCGTCGACACAGAAGACAGCCCTATTCTAAAAAACAATAACGCCATTTTGTGCTTCGATGCCAAGGATTCAGCCATTCCAACTGAATCTCCTTGTATCCGTTGTGGAAGATGTGTCGATGTCTGTCCTATGGGGCTCATGCCCTCCAATTTGGATAAGGCAGCCCGAAAAGCCAACGTAGAGACCCTCCAGGCCCTCTCTGTTATGGACTGTATCGAGTGCGGCTCTTGCACTTATATTTGTCCGGCCAAGCGCTACTTAGTCCAGAATATTAAGCTGGGCAAGGCTCAGGTCCGCCTTGCCAGTAAGAAATAAAGGAGGATGGCCCTATGATGTTAAATGTTTCGGCTTCGCCCCATATTCGGGACAAGTCCACTACTTCACAAATCATGCGGGACGTCTTCCTGTCCCTGGTCCCAGCCCTCATTCCTGCCTATTTGGTCTTTGGGATTCGGGCTATTGTTGTTTGCCTGGTCTCGGTTGCCAGCTGCGTCGGCTTTGAAGCTCTCTGGAACATCATGATTAAACGTCCCCAGACAATCAAAGACTTTAGCGCTGCCGTCACGGGCCTATTGCTCGCTTACAACCTCCCTGTCAGCATCCCTATCTGGATTGTGATTGTGGGAAGTTTCTTGGCCATTATTTTATCCAAGCAGATCTTTGGCGGCCTGGGTTATAATTTCTCCAATCCAGCCATCACCGCCAGGGTCATTTTGCTGGTCTCCTTCCCGGCTCAGATGACGAATTTCATGTTAATGGCAGGGGACAAACTGGTCTCCTCCGCCACTCCCTTGGCTCAGCTCCGCTCTGGGGCCCTCAGCAATCCAGATTACTGGAATCTCTTTTTGGGCTATAAGGCAGGGTGTATTGGTGAGATCTCATGCCTCTTCTTGTTGATCGGGGCAGTCTACCTTCTCTTAAATGGAATCATCCAAGTCTGGATCCCCTTGAGCTTTTTGGGGACGACCACCCTTGTCATGGTTCTTGCGGGCCAAGATCCCCTGGTCCATCTCCTTTCGGGCGGCTTGATCCTTGGTGCCTTCTTTATGGCCACCGACTATGTCACCAGCCCCCCTACGATCCCGGGAAAGATTATTTTTGGCGTAGGCTGCGGCCTCCTCGTCGCCATCATGCGACTCTATTCCAATAGCGCAGAAGGGGTATCTTATGCCATCTTATTCATGAACATCCTCTCCCCCCACATCGAAAGTTGGACCAAGGCTGTACCGATTGGGCAAAAGCCCCTGCGGGAAGCTGCCAAGGCAAAAAAAGCTGCTGGCGGAGACCTTCCTGCAGCAGCCAATAAGTAAAGGGAAAGGAGTCATCTATGAAAAAACTTAATGAAGGCGTGGCCCCAGTGATTATTCTCTGCGTCATCTGCCTCTTATCAACTGCCTTACTTGCCTTTACCAATGAATTGACCATGGAAAAGAGAGAGGCCAATAAAGCAGCCGCCATTATGGCTTCCAAGAAGGGTATTTTCCCAGAAGCTGCGCAATTTGAAGATCTTCAGATTCCAGCCAATCTCACAGAGATCTTTTCTATGGCCAATGTGGCTAAAAATGAGGCTGGAGAAGTCTTAGGTTATCTCGTTCAGACTTCAGCCAAGGGTTATGGCGGCAAGGTCAACGCCCTGGTCGGCTTTGACAAAGAATACAAGGTCAAAGGGATTGACTTCCCGGACCAGCAAGAAACAGCGGGTTTAGGTGCTAAAATCGCCGAGCCTGCCTTCCAATCTCAATTCCCAGGAAAATCTATGGCAGAGTCCTTCTCCTTAGGAGATGGGTCCGGCAATACCGTTGATGCTATTTCCGGGGCTACGATCTCTTCCACGGCCGTAGTAAACGCTTTGAATCTTTCTGTGGAAAATCTACAAGCATTATTAGGAGGAAAGGAATAGATATGGCCACGCAAACTAAAAAAGCTACCCAAGAATTGACCAAAGGCTTTATCAAGGACAACCCCCTCCTAGCTCTCTTACTGGGAACTTGTCCCGCCTTGGCAGTCACCACCTCGGCCATCAATGGCCTGGGCATGGGCATTGCCATGACAGTCGTTTTGATCATGTCAAATGCTGTCATTTCCATCTTACGTAAGTTCATTCCCGATAAGGTTCGTATACCTTCCTATATCACCATCATTGCCTCCCTTGTGACCATCGTTCAGTTCCTGATGGAAGCCTATGCCCCTGAACTGAATAAGTCACTGGGAATCTTCGTCCCCCTCATCACCGTCAACTGCATCATCTTAGGGCGGGCAGAAGCCTTTGCCAATAAAAACACCCTTGGCAGCTCCCTGCTCGACGCTCTCGGCATGGGTGGGGGTTACACCCTAGCTCTCCTCTTCATGGGTATTGTCCGGGAAGTCCTCGGCAATGGCAGCTGCTTTGGCTGGGTCATTCCCTTTATGGGCGGAGACCACACCTTACAGCCCATGACCATCATGATCCTGCCTCCTGGCGGCTTCATGGCCTTTGGACTTGCTATGATCGTTTCAAAGCAACTTGTAGAGCGCTATTATGCCCGCAAGCCTGAAAAGATCCAGACGGCCAAGAGTGCCCATATGCTCCTCGATGATCCCGAAGAGCGGGCCAAGGCAGAAGAGGCAAAGAAAAAAGCCCCAGCAGGACCTGGAGCTAGTGTTCCTGCCCCAGCTAAGGCAGCTGTCAAAGAAGCGCCAAAGGCACCGGCTAAAGAACCAGCCCCAGCCAAGGCCCCGGCTCCAGCTACGCCAGCAGGAAATTAAGGGAGGTCTGAAATGAACACCTATTTAATGATTTTATTCTCCATGATTTTGGTCAACAACATTGTTTTGGCAAAATTCTTGGGAATCTGCTCCTTCTTAGGACTCACAAAAGATTTAAAGAACTCCATGGGGATGAGCATGGCCGTTATTTTCGTCATGTTGGTAGCTACTGGACTCACCTACCCCATCCACCACGGCCTCTTGACCCGGTGGAATCTAGAATATTTGGATACCGTCGTCTTCATTCTCGTCATTGCATCGGCCGTCCAGGTCATTGAAGCCATCATGCGTAAAACCCTGCCGGCCCTCTACCAAGCCCTAGGTATTTACCTCCCTCTCATCACCACCAACTGTGCCATCCTGGGTGTCATGATCTCCAACATTGCTGAGGACTATGGCTTTTTACAAGCCATGGTAGCAAGTCTTGGAGCTGGCCTAGGTTACACCCTAGCCATGTTCCTGTTTGCTGGGGTCGTCAATAGATTAAAAGCTGCAAATCCTCCCAAGTTCATGGAAGGGATGCCTTTAACCTTGATGGCTTCTGGGATTGTATCCGTTGCCTTTTTCGGCTTTAAAGGGATCATTGAATCCCTGTTTGGATAGGAAGGAGCGTCTCATTCATGAATCTTTGTATTAATCTTAACTCCATCCTTCTTTTTGCCTTAAATACCGGAGCTGTGATGAAGGCAACCCTCCTCATGACCCTAGTGGCTCTTTTTTGTGGGGTCGTTATCCTCCTTGTCTTCCGGGCTTTTGCCGTCAAGGTCGATGAGACGGAAGCCATGCTGGGTGCCCTCCTACCCGGAGCCAACTGCGGTGGTTGTGGATATTCTGGCTGTCCTGGCTATGCCGCAGCACTCGCCTCTGGAAAGGAGACGGACTGCAGCAAGTGCACGGTTGGAGGCCAGGAAGTGGCTGCCGAATTAGCTGAAGCCCTAGGCAAAAAGGTGGGAAACTATGTTCCTGTCGTAGCCCAGATTTCTTGTCAAGGCTCTTGCCTTCATCAAAGAAATCGCTACCAGTATACCGGGGTTGATAGCTGCGCCTCCGCCACTACCCTCTACTCAGGCAGCGCCTCTTGCGTCTACGGGTGTCTGGGCCTTGGAGATTGTAAGGTTGCCTGTGAGTATGGGGCCATCCAGATTATCGATAACATCTGCGTCATTGAACCAGAGAGATGTGTGGCCTGCGGAGCTTGCGAGCGGGCTTGCCCGAAGCATCTTATCCACATGCGTCCTAGGATTGAGGACCTCTACCAGGTCCGTTGCCGGAGCCATGAAAAGGGGCCCAAGGCCAAGGAAGCTTGTTCTAGTGCCTGTATCGGCTGTACCCTCTGTGTAAAAAAGTGTCCCTATGAGGCCATCACCATGGACAACAACGTGGCAGTCATCGACCAGACCAAGTGCCACCACTGCAACGTCTGCTACACGGTCTGCCCCACTAAGGCCATTACCAAAGGCCTCATCAGTCCTACCACTGTGGAAAGTCTTGAAAACGCAGAGAAGAAGGCCAAGGCCCAAACCATCTATTCAGCGTAAAAAAGGCTCTAGCCCTAAGGAATTGGGGCCTTGCTAGCATTGAAAAGCCCCTGGGCCCAGCCTAATATTGAAGAACCTAGACTTTCCTAGATAAAAAAGATAAGCCGAAAAAGACCGCTTTTCGTAAGGAAAAGCGGTCTTTTTTCGTTGATAAAAATGGAAGAGCAGCCTATAAAGCGCTCATGGCTTCGCACATGTTCCGACGCTTCGCATCATCCCAGTGGTAAACAAGGACCTCGGCAACTACCCAGATCAGGTAAAGAACATAAAAAACCGTTTGAATGTTGGGAATCAGGACACTGCCATAAGCTGCGCCCAATCTACTTTTATACTGTACATAAAAGCGGGGAATCTCTATGAAAAGCATCAATAAAACTACAATAATTAAGTTAATTACTATGCCTACCTTCCCCCGGTGGGTATGGAATCTCCAGATCTTGGGACCCAAGGCAAGTTGCAAAAACTTAGTTTGTTCATAGTGAGAATGTGTAAAATAAATCAAGGCAATAAAAAAGGCTCGACGGTAGAGACTAGAAAGCCAAAGACTGCTTGGATCAGCATCAAAGCTTGGGAAGGAGATGGTATTTGGTGAAAGGATGATGAAAAAAACCAGAAGTAGCTCGAGCCCCATTAAGACAAAAACGCTGGAAAAGAGGATTGTCTGCATGAGCTTTGAGGTTCGCACATAATCTTGGAAAGCCTTAATCTTGACATAGGCCAGGGGACGCTGTCGGTCATTTAAGGCTTGAAAATTCCCTTGAATGATCTCGGCACAGCGAGGACAACATAGAAAATGTTCATCAAAGTCGAAAAAGTTATATTTACATTTTGGGTTCGGGCACTGCAATTTCATATTGAGCTCCTTTCTTTACAAGATAAGCTTTTTTAGCCTCTTAACCCTCTGAAAATCCCTCTTAAAAGAGGTGAATTCTCCTTTTTTCAGTGAGAATACATTTTACTTGGGCATCATGTGAATCACAGGGGACCCGGGGAACGATCTGAAATTCGGCCGCCAAAGCGATCTCATCCTGATGAAAATGTTCCAGGAAGCGGTCGTAGTAGCCGCCGCCAAATCCCATCCGATAGCCCTCTTCATCAAAAGCAAGGCCCGGCACGATCAAAAGATCAATGTCCTGGGGGGCCACCAGGGGACAGGAGTCGTGGTTGGGCTCCAGGATCCCAGCATAGCCCGCCACCAGTTCGTCGAAGGAGCTAAAAACTCGGAAATCTAGTTGGCGAGTTTTACTAATCGTAACTGGCGAAGCAACTTTTTTGCCCTCCTCCCAGGCCCTAGCAATAATCCCTCGGGTATCCCACTCCGTTCCAAAGGAAATCGTCAAACCGACCAGATCAGCCCTGGCCCATTCCGGGCTGAGAAAAAGGCGACGTTGGAGGGTCGCCTCAATCTGACTTCGGTCCTCCGGGCTCACTTGGGCACGCAACTCCTTCATCCGCTGACGAAAGGCCCGTTTTCTTGCCCGTACATCTTTAATCTGACCTATGCCCTTATTCCACTTCGCCATCATAGCGCCTCCTTTTCTGCTGCTTGCACATGCTTTTATTTTACCGATCTGAATATTAGCTCCATTTTAGCACAGGACCTAGATTTTACTCTAGCTGGTCAGAGGTTTTGTAGGCGACCCCCAAGCCCCGACCCTCTGAAGCCCCCAGGATCCGAGCCTGGACCAGCTTCCCTGTGGCCTCCAGGGGCATCAGGATGAGGGCAGGAAGATAATTCCCGCTATAGCCCGAAACCAGGGTCCAGCGGTCTGTTCCTCCTGGGAGGGGGACTGGAGTATTTGCCTGCCAAGCAGCATAAATCTGCTTTTCCTCATCCTTCGCCTCCATTTCACCTAAAAACGTGATCGTGCTCCCTTGCTGTGCCTGGGCAAAGTCCTGGGCTAGCTGGTCGGCAAGGATCCCCGCCTCGGTCGCCCTCCGAGAGACCTCAGACGCCGCTATCTGGGGCCAACGAGCCGCCAGGGTCCCCACCCGGGGAGAATAGGGAAAGACATGAATGCGACTTAGAGGCAGATCGGCGATAAAATCCCGACTTTCCTCGAAATCCGCTGCGCTTTCATGGGGAAAGCCCACCATCCAGTCCGTCCCAAAGCCTGCCTCAGGCAAATACTCCCGAATGCCTTCCACCACCTCAGTGTATTCTTCTTTGGTGTAGTCTCGGCCCATTTTGCGCAGGGTGGCATTGCAACCTGCCTGAAGGGAAAGGTGGAAGTAGGGGGCTAATTTAGGGTTGGCAACCAAGCCCTGAATGACGGGCGGGGTCATGCAGTGTGGCTCCAGAGAGCCAAGGCGGATACGGAAGCGACCGGGTAGGGCCGCTAAGTCGTCACAGAGCTCTACCAAAGCCATGGTATCCTGGCCCCAGTCTAAGCCATAGGAACAAAGGTGAATTCCCGTCAGGACCAGCTCTTCTACCCCACTAGCTAGGAGGGCCCGGGCCTCCTCTAGAATCTGGATCTTATCTCGGCTGCGTACGGGCCCCCGGGCTAGGCAAATGGCGCAATAGCTGCAGCGCCGATTGCACCCATCTTCGATCTTAATGGTCCCCCGGGTCAGGGTCTGATCCACCACCAGGCCTAGATCTTCAAAGTTAGTCTGCTCTTGGTTGATCTGGTCTTGGTTGGTTTGCTCTTGATCTAGGGGTTTCGTCTCTTTCAAACTTGCCAGGCCCTCCGCCAGGCGACGACGTTGGCGGGCCTTAACCGCTTCAACCGCCTTAGTCAAAAAAGCCAAACGGTCCCGGGTTCCTCCTTGGACGTCGACCAGGTCGTCCATATCATGGAGCTCGGCCTCACAGCCCATGACCCCCAAAATGGCTTCAGGATTATTTCTTCGAATCCGCCGCAAGAATTGTCTAGCCTTCCGACCCGCCTCAGCCGTTACCGTACAAGAATTCAGAATAACCAGCTGACAGCTTTGCAAATATTCCTCTTCTGCATGCAAGAAGCCGATTTTGCTCGTAAAGCCCATGGTTTGCAGGCGCTGGCGACAGGCCTCAGCCTCGTACTGATTGGTCTTACAGCCCTGTGAGCAAACTAAGGCCCGAGGAGCCTCGCCAAAAAGGCTTAGAAGTTCAGGATCCGGGCGCACCAGCTCAGGGGCTAGGCCCCGATAGCGATCTTGGCCCAACTTAGGGGGCAGTTTGTGAGGTAAGCCGGAGTCCGTCGAAAAGCAAGCTCCAGAATCTCTGGGAACTCCAGTCTGGCCCCCCTCGTCGGGAATCCAATGGATTTTCGCCGTCCGTGAAAGGACGCAGGCAATCGTAGTAGGTAACATCAAAGCTGAAAACATAAGGACTATCTCCTCTCCTCCCCACCCTGCTAGCCTTAGGCCGCAACAGGCAGATCCTAGCCAGGTTGACCTAGGCCCAGCCTCTCTAATGGCAGGCAGCTGGCTCCTTAGACGGTTCCGGCTGCGATCCCTGGTGGATATCAAAGATATTTGATATAAAAGAATAATTTGTAAAAAAAACGATGTCATTTTGGGTTGTTTGGGTGTCGACGCTAGATAAAATCTTGTCGTTTTTTGTCGATTTAGAGTAGCTATAATCTTGACAAATTTCAAGAAAGATCCTACAATGAAGGCTAATTTTCAATAAAAAAAAGACTTCGACCTTTCGACACGGGTGTCGAAAAAATCCTTAGTCGTTAACAAAAACTTAACATATCTTTCTAGCAGGGAATTGGGTGAAGTATAGAAAGGACTACCATTATGAAAAATCAGGACGATCAACATCGAATGCATACAGACGATGAAAACATGCCATGTCAGTCAGTCACTTATGAAAAACTTTCTGTAGACATGGCATTGAAGATCTTTAAATTGGCAGAAAGGGCCGCCTATAAGATCAAGGCCACGACCAACCAAGGAAGCTATTCTACGGACGTCGATTCTTTTGGTTGTTTCTTTGATTTAACTCAGCACCATAATGGGGTCATTATCCTACAGTCCCTAGGCCCTAAAGGTAATACCTTCATTCAAGACCTCTGGGGCTTGCAATTGTATCCCTCATCTGTCAAATATATCTAAGCCCCACATCCCTCGTAGGCGGATCGTAAGCCTCGATAACCCATCATAACGCATCATAAACGTTTAGAAACTCGTATTTACTATTTTAAATTACAATTAGCTGTAATCGATGATCATAAATCCGAAAAGGCATGAGCAGACTTTCGAAGTCAATACCAGCCATGTAGCTAATAAGCTGTCAATCTAAGTTCAGTGAATATCCCATTTTAACCGGCCTCGCCGGTTTTTTTATTTTCTCTTACCAAATTTTCTAAGACGAAGCCATGGTGGCCTCTCCAGTGCGGCGACAGTGGCCTCTCTGGCAAGGTTGCAGCAGCCTGCCAGCTGGAATGCAGCGGCCTGGCCGACCATCTCCACCTTAACGGTCTGAACGAGCCCTAGAGCCTTATCTGTCCTTCCGACCCTTCCGGTCCTGACGGTCTTTCCGATCACGACGGTCCTTGCGGTCTTTATGGTCATGACGCTCCTTTCGGTCTCCCCGGTTACCCCGGTCGCCCCGGTCTCTTTGGTCGCCGCGATCTCTCCGCCCCCTGCGATCATCTCGATCTTTCCGATCACCCCGGCCACCCCGGCCGCCCCGGTTCCCCCGGTCTCCCCGGGCTAGAGTTCCATCTGGCATCTTATAGATTTCAAAATCAATAAAACGGTGGTTGATATCTACCTTGGCGACCTGGACTTCTAGGGTATCCCCAATCCGCAAAACCTTATCCTTATTCCGGGTCGTTGCGACAAACTGGTCTTCATCAAAGACGTAATACTCGGGCAGGGACCGAAAGAAGACGGCCCCTTCAACAGCATTGGGCAGACGGACAAAGAGAGCGTATTTGCTAAAGCCACTAATGGTCGCCTCATAGTGGTCTCCCAGGTGGCTTTCATAATACTGACAGGCCTTACTGTCTACGGAAGCTCGCTCACAATCAACCGCCTGGCGCTCCGTATCCGAAACATGGTCCGCCACATGGGCCGCTGCCAGTTGGCTCCCCGACTCTGGTGATCCATGCCCTTTCTTCGAGCCCTTGTCCTTACGGCCAGCTTTCTTCTTTTCCTCTTTTCTCGCCTCTTGCTCCTCGCTGAAACCCTGGAAGGGGGCAAAATCCTTAGGTTGTGTTTGTTTTTCCCAGGCCTCCTCAGGGGTCCCCTTCTCCTTCCAGGTCAGACGCCCTTCATGCTGGGGGAAATAGCGCTTCAGTTGCCGGTGGGTATAAAGATCAGAGTATCGACGAATAGGCGAAGTAAAGTGACAATAATAAGTGCTTGCCAAGCCAAAATGTCCCAAATTTTCTTCAGAATAGACCGCTTTGGCCATGCTCCGAAGCATGACCATATTGAGGAGTTCCTCATAGGGTTTACCTATCATATGGGTCATAACCCGACGGAAATCCTTGGGTTCTTCCAGGTCATGGGTCAGGTTTGCCGGTTCGCCCATCACCTGGGCCAGGACGGCAAAAGCCCTCACCTTTTCAGGATCGGGTGCTTCATGGATCCGGAAGACCATAGGAATCTTATACTTATCTGCCAGGCGAGCCACAAATTCATTGGCCGCCACCATGAAATTCTCGATCATCTTGTGGGAGTAAGAATCCTCTTCCAAGACAAGGTCAACCACCTTGCCCTCCGCATCCATAATAACCTTGGTCTCTGAGGTTTCAAAATCTAGGTTTCCCCTTTTGGCCCGAATCCCATCCAAGGCAATGGAAAGATCGATCAAGAGGCGAATCTTCTCAACAAGGACGGGATCATTTTGAAATTCTTCATCCCCCGCCAAATTCTCCTGGGCCTGGGCCGTCAAGGTCTCCAAATCCGGAACATCCGGCCCCAACTGACCAATGCGGAGGCGATGGAGGGCATCAGCATAGACCGTAGTATCTCGATACTCTTCCAAGTGGGCGTCAATATAGGTCTGGACCTGGGTATAAGTCAGGCGGTGATGGCTCTGGACCACACTCTCATAGAGCTTGGCATCCAGGAGGGCCCCCTGGGCAGAAATGTGGAGCTCGGAGGTCATGGCTAAGCGGTCCCGGTGGGGATTCAAGCTACAAAGGCCATTCGACAGGCGAGGGGGCAACATGGGAAGGACCATATCGGGCAAATATACTGAATTCCCCCGTGCATAGGCTTCGTCGTCCAAGTTAGACCCATCTTTTACATAGTGGCTGACGTTGGCAATATGGACAAAAAGCCGATAAGACCCGTCTTCCTCCAAGTCGATCCCCACAGCATCGTCAAAATCCCTAGCATCTTCCCCGTCAATGGTAAAAATCGCCTGGTCCCGGAGGTCCCGAAAGCTAGCCAAGGCCTCCGCCAGATCTTCCTCCGTCGGATCAGTGGGCAGGCTCTTGGCTTCCTCTTCCACCTCCCGGGGAAAGTCCGTCGTATAGCAAAATTCCTTCAAAAGGCCCGCTGTCAAGACAGAGGGTTCATTGGGGTCCCCCAAGACCTCGATGACCTCAGCCAGGGGATATTCGGTATAGGCATACACTCGGGCCGTTACCTTCATCCCATCCGGGGCCGCCTGGGCATGCTCCTTATCTACCAGGAGGATTTTCCCAAAAGCCTGGTGGGTCTTATCTAATTCAATGGTCGCCGCCACCTTGATGCCTGCCCCCGTAAATGTCCGGCGAAAGCGGGGTTCCGGATCCTCATAATGAATGATCCCTACAAGGGTCTCAGGCTGGTCCTGATCTTCCTCAACCTTCTGTTTACCAAGTTGCTTGCGTAAGGCATCTGCCAAATTATTCGTCATCGTAAAAGTCTTCTCCATCCATTTCTCAAGCTCATTTATGAGCAAATATTCCCTAATTTATTCCATCACGGGTACGGTTAAAGTGTACGGGACCTAGCGCATTTATGCAAGATGGGCCCAGATATCTTTTTTAAATTTTTCCAAAAAGCCTTGCATTTTCTTTTTAGCCCTGCTAGGATAGTTGAGCTATGGTGTGATTGATTGATTTGATTGAGCATTTCCATCGAGTCATCTCAGCAAGTTTTTCAGTCAAGTGATTGAATCGAAAGATGCACCGCTAGCAAGGAAGTCCAGAAAGGAAGCATTGGAATGAAAGCATTGGTCATCATACTTTCCGTCATTGATATCATCATCTGCATTACCCTCGTCTGTTTGGTTATGCTCCAGGACTCCAAGTCCCAGGGCTTAGGATCCATTGCTGGGGGCGCAGAGACCTTCTTTGGCCAAGGAAAGGCTGGTACTAAGGAAGAAAAGCTAAGGAAGCTGACCGAGATTACGGCCGTTTCTTTTGCTATTTTATCCATGGTTCTCTATGTGCTTTTAGGCCTCCTCTCCAAGACGGTCTAGAACTCAAGGGAGCATAGCTCAGTTGGTAGAGCATCTGCTTTACACGCAGGGGGTCACAGGTTCGAGTCCTGTTGTTCCCACCATTGAAGAAACCCCGTAGGCGCAAGGCTTACGGGGTTTTTATTTTGCTTTCACGAGGCCCAAAAATTCGTAAAGTGTACCCAAAAAAGTACCCAAAAAATTCCAGTGCGACCCGATAGCCAGCAATCAGGCGCAAAAAAAAAAGGCCACCCGAAGGTGGCTGGATAGACTCAATGATAGTAAAGGGCTCCCGCCTTTCGGCGGTAATGGATCAGATGTTAATGGCCCTAATTTTCCGGGCCAGGGACTTGTAGCTTCTCCCGCTCTCCTTGTCTAGTGTCGCAGCAAGAGCCTCCCGTTGCTCCTTCGTCATGAGGATGAAGACCCGGATGGCCTTGTCGACCTTGGATTCTCTGAGATGCTCATCGATCAAAGAGGTTAGGATCTTGATGTCTTCTGGCTCGAGCTCGGCAAGATCGAGGGCAATATCGTCGCCTTTGGCCTTTCTGTCGAGATAGACAGTCTTGGCTTTCTTGACGACTGGTATGAAGGGGTAGAATTCGTAGTTTGGATCATTTGCCCGATACTCTAGATAGCAGGCTTGAGACCGGTTTAGGCATAAGAGGAGTTCTTGTAGGTTCTTGGTCTGCAGGTTTGGGTCCTGCTCGAGGGTGGATTCAATGCTGGCGATGCATGTATCAATTGCGCTCATGGTAATACCTCCTAGTTTTTATAGTCTTGCACCGCAGCTTCGATGGCTGTGGTTAAGTACTTGTTAGCGTCGCCGGTGGCCGTCTCCAGGAGAGCCAGTCCCTCCTCCGAGATGATGCCCTGCGCCGTATGCAAGGCCCGTTCAAAGGCTTCTCTTTGTGCCTTGGCGGACCAGTCGGGCGTGCCCTTGATGGCGTCAACGTATACTTGTGACGTGTCTTTTACCGCCAATATAGCTGCGTTGGTGGCCTGATCTAGGATACCCTTAATGGCCGCATAGGTCATCTTTTGGGCTAGATAATTTCGCAGTAATAAGATCCCGTATACAATAGACGGCACTAGGACGCCTTCCAGGATCATCGTGATAATCTGGTTGTAATTCATATGGTTAATCCTCCTATTTGCATGGCAGGCTGAGGGCCTGCTTGGTAATCTGGGTACGGTAGCCATCCCCGCCAAGCGCTTTGTACGCTTCGTAGGTGTTGGCAATATCGGCTCTTTGTTGTGGGGATATTTCTCCGGCCTGCTCCACCGCATAACAGGCGTCATCGATTTGCTTTGCGAGTAAAATGCAAAGGGCTCTTTCAAACGCCTTGGATTGCTCAATTAGGTGCTTTACAGGCTTGATCGCAATACTAGCCAAAGTGAAAGCGGATAGGATCACGCCTAAAATGGTACTTACGATGTCTAGGGTCATTGTCTACCTCCTGGATATGTTGTAACGATGAAAGGTGCCGCTGATTTATCGCCCTGATCCACGATCCCCGCAGCGATCAGCGCTTGGGTGATACGCTTGCAGTAGGCTGCAGCGTTATCAGGCGACCGGAAAGCGCCTATCTGGACCCGATACAAGGGGTCCGCCTCTTTGGCGTGCTCCTCCTCGCCCGGGTTAGGCGGTTCATCAGGTTGGCTCGGCTTTACGCCCCTGTATTGAGCGACTTTGGCTTTGAAATCCTCCCATCCATGCCGTTCTAGGATCCGGTGCGGGCAGTATTTCCCTGACCAATCCTGGTGCATCTTAAGGGCTGTGATCGGCAGATCATACTGATCAAGTAGGTAGGCGCAGAGGCGGGCAGCTAAGTCTTCAGCTCTCGTATATAGGTCCGTGTCGTAGTCCATATCCCTCGTGATCTCGATGCCGATTGATTGCCTATTCCCGGGCCCGTTCCCGTCCCCTGCATGCCAAGCATTGATATTAAGTGGTATCGCCTGCCAGATCTCGGCCTCGTCCACGGAATAATGCCAGCTCTTGATCCCATCAGGGGCGGACTCGATACAGGCCTTGTTATAGGCATGTAAGGTCCTTGCGCTGGCGCTTGAGGCTGCGTTATGCACCGTGATAAATTTAGGCGTCATTGGCAGGTGTTGCGTATAGTATTTATTTGCAAAATCTGTTTTTATCTTCATTTTTGCTTCTCCTTATTATTTGTTTTTGGCAGCTTTATAACCGGCATCATATCCCGCAGCATACCCTGCTTTTCTCCCGTCTTCGTAGTATTTTCCAGCTTCTTCACGCAGTTTTGTCCAGAAGGATGTGCTAACTTTCTCGACTGTAATGGCCCCGTCCTTTATCTTGGCGGACCCAACTGCTTGATCCTCTATGTTGTTAGAGCTGATCTGGAAATCCGATCCCCTCTCTGGCAGATGCTTCGTCCTCAGGCAGCGGTTTGCCAATTTGTTATTGTCGACAGCCCCATCCTTTATCTTGTCGGTGCCAACTGCTTTGTCCGCTATGTTGTTAGAGCTGATCTGGAAGTCCCGTCCGTAATATGGCAGGTGCTTTGTCCTCAGGCATTTGTCCGCCAATTTATTATTGTCGACAGCCCCATCCCTTATTTTGTCAGGCCCGACTGCTTGATTCTTTATGTTGTTATAGTCGATCTGAAAATCCGATCCCACATATGGCAGGTGCTTTGTCCTCAGGCATTTGTCCGCCAATTTATTATTGTCGACAGCCCCATCCCTTATTTTGTCAGGCCCGACTGCTTGATTCTTTATGTTGTTATAGTCGATCTGAAAATCCGATCCCACATATGGCAGGTGTCTCGTCCTAAGACAACGATCCGCCAGTTTATTTGCGTCAATCATCGGTTCGTCGGCCAGCTTAGGTCCGGTAACAGCCTTATTTTTGATATGTATTGTATCTACTTCGAAAATGCCAGAAGCTGCGGGCAAATGCTCCGACCCCAACGATTCATTGCCTAGTTTGGCCCTACTTACTGCGCCATCGGCAAGGCTCCCTGTAAGGACAGATTCTTTTTCGATATTGCCATAGCCATCAATCTGGAAGTCAGACTTGATCTCTGGCAGGTGCTTCGTGCGCAAGAAGCCATCGGCCAACTTAGAGCCCGTGACAGCCCCATCTTTAATGGCTGCGGATGTGACCGCCTCAGAAGCTATTTTGGGGGCTGTTACGGCGTTGCTGTCAAGCTTGTCTTCTGTTATCGCCTTCCCCGTGATGTGCCGGGGCAAGATGGCAAAGTCTTGAACATGCCTCCCAGCTACCGAGTTCTCGGCCAGCGCACGATCCTTGACAGCTCCATCCGCTAGCTGCAGATCGCTTACTGCATGATCGTTGATTTTTTCTGTCGTGATACTGCCTGCCACTAGGTGCATCGTGCTGATGCTCTCTGCGTTGATGTGCTTTGCTTGGACGGCATTAGCAGCTATCTTGTCAGCGGTGATGGCCCCTGCAGCTATCTTGTCAGCGGTAATTGCTCCGGCCTGGACGCTATCAGAGCTAACCGCCCCCGCTGCAATCTTACCAGCGTTTACGGCTCCTGCTGCGATCTTATCGGCGGTGATTGCCCCGGATTGGATGCTCCCGGCACTAACGGCATTTGCTGCGATTTTTCCGGCTGTAACTGCTCCAGCCTGGAGATGTTCGGCCCCGATGGAGTTGGCAGCTATTTTGCCCGCTGTTACTGCTCCGGCTGCAATCTTGGAGGCGTCAACGGCTCCGGCAGAGATTTTTTCTGCGGTAATTGCGCCACTTACGATTTCCTTTGAGGTAACAGATCCGGAGGCAATCTTTCCCGCTGTGACAGCCCCCGCTGCTATCTTCCCAGCGTCAACAGCCCCTGCTTGGATCTTATCCGCCGTAACTGCAGCGCTAGCCAATTCTTTGGCAGTGATAGTACCCCCGGCGATATTTTCCCCGGTAATCGTACCGGCGGATATGTTGTCCCCGGTAATAGTCCCTCCGGCGATATTGTCGCCAGTGATGGTTCCCCCAGCGATGTTATCACCTGTAATGGTACCACCTGCTATCTTCCCGCCCGTAATGGTACCGCCAGCAATATTATTTCCGGTAATGGTGCCACCTGCGATATTGTCGCCGGTAACCGTTCCCGCAGCGATTTTATCCCCTTCAATGGTTCCCGCACGAATGGCTAGGCCCTCGATGCCGTCGCCAGTTGCTCCTGTGGTCCAGATCCACTGCCCTGAAGGATCCTTCCGGTTGGAGATGAGGAGGGTTCCCGCTTTAAGGCAGATGACCTTGGTAGGCTCCTGATCAATGGGCTTATCAAAGCTATAGATCCCGGCAGGGTAGCCCCATTTATTGCCTACTTTGAGATCGTAGTTATAGCCTTCTTCCCCCCAATAGAGCTCACCTAAGTGCTCAATAACCGTATTTTCTATGTTCTTGATGTCGTTATGGATTATCTTTGAACTCTCGTCAATGCTGATGCTAACCCGTTTTTCAAGGCTCCTTAATTGCTCGCTTGTATAGTCCTCCTTTGCGTCCCCGAATTCGGATTGGGTCTGATCCGGGTTTTTGAGGTCGTACACTGCCTTGATTACTTGAGCCTTAAGGGCGAGGTTCCCTTTCCGAGCCACCACCCAATCCCCCAATTGAACGCCTTTGGCGTGCTCCTGAGAAACTCTAAAGGTAAGCTTAGGGTGGTTGAGCTTTTGCAGCTCTTCCCAGGTAGCCTTGAGTAGTTCTGCCGGGTCCTCGATCTTTTCAAATACTACGGTTCCAATCCTAGGCGTTTTTCCATTCGTCCCAGGGTAGCCATATAAGGCAGTTGCCACGGGGTCCACCACATAAGCCTGTCCTTTTGGCTTGTCGACTGGATCCCCGGAGGCCTTAGACCAGACAACATCTTCAAAAAGGATCCGCCTTGTATAGCCTCCGGTTTCTTCTCCCTGTTTATCTTCCACGGGAAGACCCGCCCCCCGGCCAAGGAGCGCAGTGTAGATCTCGGCTGAATCCTGTTCAGCGATCACTTTCACCCCGTTATAGCCATCTGTGAAGCGTCTCCCGTAGAACTTGCCGTACTCCTTGTAGATGCCCACCTTTTTCTCGGATATCTTGGGCCCTGTATGGGTGATATAAGGTACGATGGTAACCCCTGTAGCCTCGATCAGATCTCGCAAAGCCTCAGTGATCGACGAATAATAGAAGGTTTGGGTTATATTGCCGACAACGTCCGTAGTCCCCCGGCTCCAGCCTGTGCCATTTAAGATCTTGTCTAGGGCCACGGGAATTGACGTACCACGGCAGCGGACTTCCTGGACGTATCGGCCCTGAAGGTCGTCATAGAAGATATGGACTCCCTGGGTCCGGTAGGTGTTCTGATGCTCCACCCCTATGACCCGAAAGACAAAGAGGTTAGAGCCGTTGTTGGGGTCCTCTGCGCTAAAATATCTCACGGCCTCTGGAAGGGGCTCCGAAGATTCGAGCGTTGCCGCAGACCAGCCTAGTTCTGCGGTTACTTTAGCGGAAATAAAGAACGAGGGGGCTGCAAGAGTAATCTGTTTGAAATTGTCGTCATATAGCGTAATCATAGATATCGTACCTCTTGGCCCTCAATTCTAATCTTGCCCGCTGGGGAAGAGGTCAAGCGGTCACCATCCGACAGGAAGAAGTCCTCAAGGTTACTTGATGCCTCCAAGTTAGCGCTGATGTTGGCGCTACCTATATAGGCCCCCCAGAGTCCTCTAGGGTAAAACTTAAAAGTTGAAGCGCTGGAGCCCCCAGATAAGCCGATATAATGGCCTGTAGTGGTATTGGTAATTCGCACCTTATCCGTGGCCTCCGCCACCGTAAAAGTGATCTTTTCCGGAATGACCGGGAATTCTGTCACGGCATGAAAGGTATCAGGCAAGGTTAGGTCTAAAGAAAAATCTCTTAAAAGGGCATTCGGTGACACCCGGAAAGTAACTCTTAGGAGCTCCTCGCCTCGACCTGGAATCCGGATCGATTGAATGGGTGAGACATCCGACCAGCTAGCCATCAGGTACCAGCCGTCAAGGGACTCGATTTTTAACTTTTCTTCAGTCTTTTTGACTGCTAGAAGAAAGTCGGCCCTAGCTTTAGCGGGAACCTCGAAAACAAGGCTAATTTCTCCCGATGCTGTCATAGCCCCCAGAATATACTCCCTCGGAACCTGTTTGCGGGCGTCAAAGTCTTGCACCGTCTCAAAGCTCCGGGCACTCGCCCCCAGGCCCTCAGAGCGCACAAAGCCCACCCCTGAGCTCCCCGTAAGTTCTCTATTCCCGAACCATACCCGGTCCCCCTGTAGATAGGATGGCAGGCTGACTAAATCCGTGAATTTATATTGTTTCAATCTTACACCCCAAGCTTTCCTCTTACTCTTTGCGAGTGGCTACCCTGGCGGTAGATGTCGTCTACAAAGGTTTCGTAATCATTCCCGCCAAGATTCAGGTTGATTTTTGCGGGCTGCGCTTTGGCGTTTCCGCCTCCTCCAGAGTGCCCGATCTTGTCAAGGCGTTCCTGAAGCCCCTTCATTTTGGAATCAAACTCAGGCCCCGGCCCATAGCTCTTGGCACCGGCCCCGGTGGCAAAATCTGGGAGTTTTAGGCTGTCTTGGGCCGTCCGGCTTAGCTCTTGAGCTGCTGCAGCAACGGCCCCCGTCTGAGATCGCATCCCCTCGGCAAAGGCAAGGGTTAGTGACTTCCCGGAAGCGTCAAAGATCGGCAGGGTGGCGTCCCTTGTCGTCTTAATGGCGCTTGAGGTGTTGCCTTCTAGGTCTTTTTGAAGAGCGCTAATTTCTCGGCTTTGCCTTGCCCTTTGTTTACTTCCAACGTCTTTGGTTAGCGTCGTCAATTCGCCGTCAATATGGTCAAAAGCAGGGCCAAAATCGCTTTCTTTAATGGCTTCTTCGGCCTTCTCTGGAATAGATAGCCAGATTGCCTTGAAGGCTGGCTCCTTGTCATCCAGTTCGGCTGCCAGGCCTTGGACAAAGGCTTGAATAGGTTTGCGCCCTTCTTGAATGTAGTGCTCAGCGTTCACGCTTGTTTCAGCGGCCTTTTCCTGGATGGCGTAGAGCCTAGCATATTCGGCGTTGATATCATCTACTAAGGCCCGTGCATTCTCGCTTAGTTCTTTGTTAGATTCGATCGCCCCGCCATTAGCCTTCACAATCTCATTCACAAGGACCTGGGACTGTTCAGCGCCTTCAGCGCCCATCTCCTTGAGCTTAGCGATGACGCCTTGATCAATCCCCGACTTCATCAGGGCTTCCACGTTGGTTCTCCATTGCTCCAGGGCTTTTGCATGTTCTTCCAGATTAGACTTTATCTCATCAAAGGATAGGGCGGTCTTTTGCTCGATCGCTGAAAAACCTGCATCCGCAGTATCGGAGAACTTTTCAATGGCCGATTCAGCAGCGGCTAGACGGTCCTCGTAGGTGCTGGCAAGTTCTGAAATGGATAGCCCTTGTTCCTTGGCAAGGCGCACCACCTCCTCAGTGGATAGCCCCATGCTTTCAGTGAGTGTCTCTAGGCTCTCGCCTAACTTGTTCAGATCGCCCCCTGATAGCTTTGCGATGTCGCCAAGGGTCAGACCCATCTCACTGAGCTCCGAAACGGCATCTTTTGCGGTTCCAAAGCTCACCTGGTAGGTCTCGGCTAACTCCTCGACAGAGGCCCCTTGATTAGAGGCCATTTGGGCTATGGTGCTCGTCGTGGTCCCCATATCCTCGGCAAGGCCGGAGATACTAGAGGCCATCTTGTCAAGCTCTTCTTCTGTCATCCCCGCAGCCTGGGCGGCAGAGATCCCGAAGGCATCAAAAAAGCCAGCTGCATCTTTGGCGGCTATGCCAAGATTTTCGGCAAGCTTTCCAGCGGCCCCCGTAAAAGCCCCAAAAGAGGCCCCTGCATCGCCTAAGCTCCGGGCGATCTTTTCCGCCTCCTCCTTTGTGCGTCCATATGTAGTAACGAGTTCCTCCATATGGGCCCGGGCTTGACTTGTTGACAAGGCAGCCTTCAGTTGCTGCTCGTCGTACTTTTCAAGGGCCTTGGCAGTGGCTTGGTATTGTTCATGAGTCTTAGCAAGGGACAAGTCTAGGGCTTCAATGGAGGCTTTCAGATCCTTGACGCCATCTGAATCTTTCGTCGAGAGGCCAAAAAAGATCTTCTTCTTCCCCATGCCGGAGCTTTCCAGCTCCTGGAGCTTCTCCTTGGCAACTGATAGCTGGATTTCTTGCTCTGTTCTCAGCTCTTTGAGGTCTGCCAGCTGCTTTTTATAAGCTTCTACCTTCGAGAGCTTTTCTAGGGTCTGGATTTGGTCCTGGACGTTGCGGGAGCATTTGCCAGCATCTTCAGCCCATTCTTTTGAGCTTACGGCGATTTCAGGGTATAGCTTTTTCAGGTTCTCGATAGTATCCGCAAAAGCTTTTTGCCGGTCGTCGGCTTCTTTGTATTGGTCTTTTAGGGTGCTTAGACTGTAAGCGTAGTTCTTAGCTTCTTGAGCTGCTTTCTCGTGCCCTTTGAGCTCTTTTGAAAGTTCCTGGTTGCGTTCTTCTCCCGCAGCTGCCAGGCTCTTGAGGCTCCCGGCCAGGGTTTGGGCAGCTTCAGCAGCCATCTCCTGCTCTTTGCTATTCTTATTCAGCCAGCGATTAAGACTAGATAGAGCGGTGATGGCTAGGCCAATTCCCGCAATGATGAAGCCGATAGGATTGGCCTTCATGGCGGTGTTAAGGGCGATCTGCGCAGCCGTTGTTATCGATATCTGACCAGCGAGGACACCATGAGCTAACGTATTAGCCGTGATGGCCCCGGTCTCAGCAAGAAGGGCCGTTTTTTGGGCCGTAGTGAACGCAAGGCCGTTCTTCTGGACAATGTTGCCTTCTTTTGTGACCACCAGGCCCATCTGTTTGGCTACTAGCTGCATTTTATGAGCAGAGGTAGCCTCAACAAGGGCGGCGGTCTCAGCTTTTGTAAGAGCTGCCCCGTTCTGCTTGAGGATATTTCCTTCTTCGGTAACAGTAAGGCCGAGCTTAGCAGCCGCAATTCTCTTTTCCTCCTCCGCCGTGCTTTTTGCCATAGCGTTGGCGTAGATATCACTTACTGAGGCTCCCTTCTCTAGCCCAGCAAATAGAGTATCCCAGGCCTTGCGTTGGTCTTTTAGTTTCTGCCGGTGATCCGAGAGGTAACGGCTGATCATTTGCCAGGCTTTGTGGCCCTGTATGCCTGCTAACCCGGAAAGGACCACTCCGGAAAGGGCCCGGAAGTTCTTACCTACAAACCCCGCCAGCTTGCCTATTTGCTTAAGAACCTTTTCCGTAAAAGATCCAAGGTTAGCAATAACGGTCTTAGTACTCTTGAGGTCGGCTTTCTTGCGCCCTTCCTCCCAGGAGGTGATGATACTTTGCACGCCCCGGGTAACCGCTGCCTTAGCGTTGGCGATGGATGCCGACCAGCTGGCACCGGCTTCCTTAGCAGCCCCCGCAAGAGCGGGGAAGCTTGCCGTCCCCATCTTAAAGCCCTTCTCCATGGTGGCAAAGAACTCCTCGGCGGAGATAGCCCCCTTTTGGAGCTGCTTACTTACCTCCTCCCCTGTCTGCCCCGAGGCCTCGGCAAAGATCTGCATGGCGGGGATGCCTTTGTTGGCAAGCTCCCGGAATACCTCCCCGTTTGCTTTGCCTTGTGTAGCGACCTTCTGCAAAGAGTAAGCGACTGAGTTGAGGGCATCATTGGAGGCCGTACCAAAGAGGGCCAGAGCGTCACCAAATAATCCAATGGACGAGACCGCCTTATCTACGTCTTGTCCGGCGGTCACGAGGCCTTGAACAGCGGAGGCCGCCACATCGAGCCCGTAGGCCGTGCCTTTGACGCTTTGATTTACTTTATCCACCGCCTCCGCAGCAACCTCAGAACTTCCGGTCATCAGCTGGATGGAGCGGCTGAATTGATCTAGGGTATCGATCCGGCCTAAGGCCTTATCAATCGAGCCCCGAATCAGGCCCCAGCCCTTAGCAATCCCCGCAAGGATGAGCTGAGAGCCGACAAAGCCCTTCAAAGTATCTTGGAAGCTCAAAGCCTGATCGTTGGCGCTGGACGTGGCCCTTTCCACGTTCCCCGTTGCTTCTGCAGCTTTGGCCATCGTGGCAGCAAGGCCCGCATCCCGAGCCCGCAATACAGCCTCAACTACAAATGATTCTTTTGATTCATAATCTGCCATGTTCTGCCTCCCATTCTTGCTGGGCTCTTGCGATTCTTTCTAGTTCTTGCCATTTGGCTTCCTCCTTGGGGGACTCCCCAAAGATAAGGCTTTTGGCTTTCTCTGTGTTGTACAATTGCGAGACTTCCTGCACAAGGTAGCGACCGTTTGCGTCTACCGCCTCGGCAGCCCTAAGCATAAAAGCAAAATCAGCCAATTCCCCCATTCGGTGGACTTGCTTCAGGAGCGCCCCGGACTTTCTCGCAGCGTATTCCCCAAGGCTCATTCTTCTTAGTTCAAGGTAAGAGCAGCCAAAATAGGCCAGGCCATAGGCAATGGCCCGCTGATAACTAGTTCGGCTATCTAACTCTTCGCTGCCACGCCCTGGACTATTTGCTGGACAAGCTGATCCATGATGTTCTGATAGCCTTGTAACATCTGAGCCGTCATCGGGGAGGTCTGCAAGGCCTCTTTTAACGATAAAAAAAGCTTTTGCACCTCTTCGGGCTTACTTTTCAGGATCCCCTCTTCTATCTCTTTTTCCGTGGGTCTTTCGCTCTTAGGCTCGGTGCAGGTGCCCGCCTGAATGAAATGCACAAGGCCCAAGGGGCTGCCTTGCTCGATATCGGCCATCAGCTGCGCCACGCCCGTGGAAAAGCTAATGCCAAAGTCAAGCTTGGCCTCTTGCTGGGCGTCTAGATAGCGAATAAAGTCAAGGCCCATGTAGATCTTGTAGGTTTTATCACTTAGGGTAATATCCATCGCTTATCTCCCTCAATAAAAAGAAAAGAGGAGGCTTTTCGCCCCCTCTTACGGGTTAAACTACTTTCTCAGTACCCCGGAAGGCGTACTGATATTGTGCTTCTTGTGCTTCTGTTAGGGTTACAGTTCCGGACTGAGGAACCCCGTTGATCGACATGGTCGTTGAGATCCTAGAAAGGTCAGAAACGTCCGCGGGCACGCTCCAGCCCTGCAGTCTCCCCTGGGCATATTGGGCATCTGCTTTCTTCGTGCTTGTGTCATAGGTCGACATGTCGACGTCCCAAACCTCAAGGATGGCATCGTCAAGGACTGCCTGCTTAAGCATCTTGTTCAGTTCGTCATTCGAAGCTACGGCCTCGATCGATAGGGTAACTGTCAGGCCTCCTCCTGAAGTGATTGTCCCGTCTTTGGTGTCGATCCCTTCAACGGATCTTGCATAATCCCAGGTGTGGGTAGTCTGCAGGGCAAGCTTTACGCCTGTCTCCTGCTTATCCTGGTCCAGTCTCCGAAACATGAGGATTTTATCTTTCCCCTTAATTCCTGTATTTTTAGCTGCCATAATATTTTCTCCTCTTCTTCTATGATAAGGTCCAGGTCATCTCCACATCCACCACCCATAAGTCCTCAGCAGTAGTCTGGTCGGTTCGGGTAATGGTGTAAAAATCACCTGGTAAAATTTCTAAGTTATACGGGGTGGTATCTACCCCTTTACAAAGTCTATGCAGTAAGTCATTTGCTATTTTAGTAGCAGGT
>ERZ1673752.403-NODE-403-length-75935-cov-164.728031_pt1 | contig 75935 bp, 48 predicted proteins | sample MGYA00580195_ERZ1673752 | MGnify/ENA primary metagenome ERZ1673752 (study PRJEB41218, sample SAMN15661744) | gut metagenome | host: Homo sapiens | place: Canada: London | collected 2015-08-20/2019-03-30 | study: EMG produced TPA metagenomics assembly of...
GCTGCCCGCCCTTCCTGGTATGGCTGGCCGGCAACGGAACCGGCTGACGGAAAAACGGGGGCTTCGATGGCCGGGAACCTTTGAATCCTCGAATCCTCGAACCCTCGAACCCTCGAACCCTCGAATCCGGGCACAATATGCAGGTGGTCATAGTTGCTTCTTGTCAGGGAGCGGACTCGATGCGGGGCTTCTTGTATCCTGTCCCCGCATTGCTGCTGCAGGAAAAACAAACTACGCTTAGCGGGGCGGCAACTGCGTCCGCAAAAAAAATCGGGAAGATCCGAAGACCTTCCCGAAAGGGCGACACGGCCGATCCGGGTACGAGGCGCGTTGTACCTGCGGATGCTGCCTTTTGCCCTTTGTTGTTCGAGGCGTTTTAATTCGAGTCATTGTCAATCGCGGGGCTCTCCTTTTGCCGCCTTTTCAATTTGCATTTCCCCTGTCCAACCAGTCTTACCGGATTGGACGACTATATCGAATTATAAGCCCCGGTATTCCGCCAACTCCCCTGGCGGATACTTTGGTATAAGCATGCTTTGGATGTATGTGATATGAAAATTATTCATGCACTCGGTTATTCATGCCAGTCGGTATAAAGTCCGCACCGTTTGCAGTGAAGCCGGTAAGTCCGGCGGTTTACCGCGCGGCCGCGAAGGGTCGCGTGGCGGCAACCCGGGCAGCGTAAGATGTAGAGCAGACGTTCGTAGTGCCGGAAAAGAAAAAAGTTTATGCAGCTCAGGGCGATTGCCGCAAATCCGGTACCCGAATTTTCACCCGTGATTACCGGCAGCAGGCAACTTGCCAGAGTCAGGAAAAGAACGGTCAGCCCGAGCGTATGGATCGTTTGGTTGCGCAGGTGCCTCAGACGCCAGAGCGGCAGCGTGATGCACATGCCCGTTACGGCAGGTACGCAACTGATGACGATCAGCAGGAGATAGTTGTTCATAACAATAATCAGGATACCTGTCCCTCGGCATATTTAAGTGGAAGTTGTGGGGTGTGGAGATATAAAAAACGTGGGACAAAACTCTGATTTGCTCTCTGAGGCTCTGGAATAACCTGTGCAACCAAATACAGAATGAAGCCCACGTTGGAAACGTGAGCGTCAAACTTCATTCCTCGGTTGCTCTTAAAATTTTCCAGATTTTCAGAAAGCAAGGTACAAAGCTAACGCTTTTTATATGTATTTGCCGGCGCTTTTAGTGCGTGGACGGCATGAACAGTTCTTGTGGAAGGGTTAAAATACGCGCGTTAATTTCTCATAGGCTTTGGAATTTGGGATTGCACATACAAATATACGAAAAACATCCGGGATTAGCGGGTGTTTTTGCAGTTAATATCGGCATATGCCCCGGAAATCCCCGGGCGGGCGGTTTTTGCACGCCCGGGTTATTTGAAATCCCCGGGATGGAGGGCTTTGTATTCTTCCAGCGAAAGGGGCCGGCGTCCTTGTGATCGGCGCAGTTTGTCGCCTATGACGTGGGCGGCGGCGCGGAGCGTGCGTCCCAGTTCCGTCACGAATCCGCGGGGAGGGAAGAGTGTGCAGACCATTTCACGATCCCATTTCCTGAGGAAGAACTTGCTGTAATATTCGTCCGTGGGATTTATCAGGAAGTCTATGCCGTCTTTCCACTCGTAGCGCACGTGCATCAGTTCCCCCTCGGAGAAGGGCAGCAGTTTGTAGGGGAGCGACTGGTAGGGCAGGTAGTTCAGGAACAGTTCTCCGTAATCGTTGGCATAGTTGCCGGGTACGCGCTGTTTGTCGTAGAGAACCAGTTTGTCGCCGATGTTGAGCACAACCCACCGGTGCGATTTTTTTGGGAAAAGCCATTCTCCGAGCAGGCTCGGGGTTTCGATGTAGCCGGCTTTACCGACCCGCGTTACTTCGCGCAGGAACTGTGCCGGGTCGTCGCTGTGTTCGAGCACCTGGTTGCAGATTACGTAGTCGAATTCCTTGTCTGCAAAAGGCAGGGCTTCGGCCGCTGCGTTGACCAGCTGCTGGTGGGGGAATATACGCAGGCCGCCGCAGCGGTGGGTGTCGTCGCCGAGGAATTTCTCCACGAGGACGTTCGCTCGGAAAGAGGGACGATTGCCGGGGCCTACCTCGAGTACCTGGTCTCGTCTTTTGATGTGCAGATCCTGCCTGCTTTTGGGGGTGCTGACTTTCATGGGCGGACGCGTATTGTCGCAAATATAGGAAATTATTTTTATTTGTCCCTGAACATGCGTTTTACATCTTTCCACTCTCCGTCGTTGGGCGCAGGCTCGATGCCCAGCAGCCTGCACAGGATGAGGTACATGTTCTGGTTCTGGAACGAGCCCTGCCGGTAGCCCTTGCGGAACGCGGGGCCCGAGGCGTAGAAGACCATGTGCATGTCGCGATCCCGGTTGTCGAAGCCGTGCGTGCCGCGTTTGCGTACGGGGCGTGCTTCGGCCGCGTAGTCGAGCGTCCATCCGGTCTCGGGGATGACGATGATGTTCGTCAGGCGGGTGGGGTGGGTGCCGTAATGAAAACGCCGGGGCATCTGCTCGCGCCGCCATGCCTTCATGTGCCCCGTCCTGCGGAGTATCCTGAGCGCCGTGTCGGCGTACTCCTCTTTCACCTCCAGCCCGAACGGGGTGCCCGGCACGGTACGTATGACCTGCGTAGTGTCGAGCAGCGGCATGAGGTTGATGTAGCGTTCCGGCGAAAGCGCGGCCATGCCATGGTCGGCCGTGACGATGAAATTGATACGCTCGAAGACGGGCGAACGCCGGATCTCACGGAAAAAATAACGGAGGACGGAGTCGATGTGTTCGGCCTGGGCGACTGCCTGGGGCGACTCGGGGCCGTAGGTGTGCATCGTGGCGTCGGGTTCCTCGAAATACCACATCACCAGCTCCGGGATCTCGGCTTCGGGGCGCGTCATGGCGTCGATCACCCAGTCGGCGCGTTCGTAGTAGGTCGGTTTCGACGAATAGGGAGTCCAGACGGTCGCCTGGCGTCCGTCGATCGGGACTTCGCTGCCCGGCCACATGAAGATGTTGGCCGTGAGGCCCTGTCTTTCCGCCGTGTTCCAGATCGGTTCGCCGCTCCAGAACCCCGGCAGCCGGACATCCTCCGCGTCGAACACGGAGAGCTTGCGCCCGGCCTTCCGGTCGTAGAAATTGTTGTTCACGACTCCGTGGTGGTCGGGATGCAGCCCCGTCGCCATGGCGTAGTGGCTCGGGAAGGTATTGGAGGGGTAGACCGGATAAATTTCGGCATAGGTTCCCGCCCGGGCGAGCGAGTCGAGTGTCGGCGTATGGCTGCGGCCGGCCAGATCCCAGCGGAAGGCATCCATCGAAAGGATTACGACGTATTGTTTTCCGTCGGGTGTTGCGCTGACATGGGCCTTGCGGGACGCGGCGCAGCCTGTCAGGAGGATGAGCAGCAGGAAAAACGTATATTTTTTCATGTGCGGGCGTTTTTGTTTGAGTAAAGATACAAAAAAAGCGCCCACTATTGCAGTGGGCGCCTCGCGGATGTGAAAAAAATTACTTTTTCATGTAACCTTTCACATAGTGGTGGTGCGGGCCGAAACGCTCGAAGGCGGCACGGTCGAGTTCCTCCTGTGCCGACGGGTCGGCTACGGAGATGATCAGGCGGGCGCGCTCCTGCAGCGTCTTGCCGTAGAGGTCTACGGCCCCGTGCTCGGTTACGAACCAGTGGATGTGATTGCGCGTCGTGACGACGCCTGCGCCGGGCGACAGTACGGGGGCGATCTTCGAGATGCCCTTGTTGGTCACCGAAGGCATGGCGATGATGGCCTTGCCGCCCTTCGACAGCGATGCGCCGTATACGAAGTCGATCTGGCCGCCGACACCCGAATAGAACTTCGTGCCCAGCGAGTCGGCGCATACCTGGCCGGTAATGTCGACCTGCAGCGCCGAATTGATGGCCGTCACGCGGTCGTTTTTCGAAATGATATAGGGGTCGTTCGTGTAGCCCACGTCCATCATCAGCACGGCAGGGTTGTCGTCGATGAAGTCGTAGACACGCTGCGAACCCATCAGGAACGTCGATACCATTTTACCCTTGTCGATGTTCTTGGCTTCGCCGTTGATGACGCCGCTCTCCACGAGCGGGAGTACGCCGTCGGCGAACATTTCGGTGTGGATACCCAGGTTCTTGTGGTTGCCCAGCTGTGCCAGCACGGCGTTGGGGATGGCGCCGATGCCCATCTGGAGCGTCGCACCGTCCTCGATCAGGGCGGCGCAGTGTTTGCCTATGGCTTCTTCGGTGGCGTTCGGCTGCGTGAAGTGCGCCTCCATCAGCGGTTTGTCATCCTGTACGAAGATGTCGATCTTCGACGAGTGGATCATGGCCTGCCCGAATGCGCGGGGGACATATTTATTTACGACGGCGATCACGTGCTCGGCGGTCTCCACGGCGGCCAGTGTTGCATCGACCGACGTGCCGAGCGATACGAAGCCGTGCTTGTCGGGCGTCGACACCTGGATCATCGCCACATTGCAGGGTACTGCGCCGCAACGGTAGAGGCGCTGCGTCTCGCTCAGGAAAATCGGAATATAGTCGGCATAGCCGCTTTGGGTGACTTTGCGGACGTTGCCGCCCACGAAGAACGAATCGAGCTGGAATACGCCTTCGAATTTCTCGTCGGCATAGGGTGCCGGCCCTTCGGTGTGCAGGTGGTGGATGTGAACATCCTTCAGTTCGCCGGCCTCGCCGCGTGCGCACATGGCGTTGATCAGGCACTGGGGTGCCGAAGCCACGGAACTCAGGTGGATGTGGTCGCCCGATTTGATAACCTTGACGGCCTCTTCGGCGGTCGTAAATTTGATCTGGGTAGTCATTTTTACTTTAAGTTTGTATTTTGGTTTTGGTTTGCGGTTTCTTTCGCCGATTTTTCACGGACAAAGTTCCTGATGGCCTTGTCCGTGTAAGTCCAGAAAATCGGTACGTTGCGCATCGTGATGATGTTCAGCGTATTCAGAGCAAGGCCCATGCTGATGTCCACGCGGTCGAGGGCGTCGACGCCCGGGGCGATGTTGTAGAACATGACGACGACATGTTCGGGTTGTCCCCCGCGCATCGTGTAGACCCGTCCGTAGTGGTCGGACGAAGGGTAGGCCACGCCTTTGGCAAAGGCGGACGTGCCGTTGCGCTCGCCGCCCATATAGAGGCGGAAGCCGCCGTACAGGGGCGTGATGTCGAAATGCAGCATCACGGTGCCCGTGATGTTGTCCCCGGCGCAGATGACGTTCGAAATGCGGAAGTCGTTTACGAACGAGGGGGTGCTGATCTCCGAGGGCTGGTGCCCGCGGGCGAATTTCTCGACGGCTTCATTGCGCAGGGATTCGAAATGCCGCGCTTCCCGGCGGAGTTTTTTCTTCTGGGCCTTTTGCAGCGCCTTCTGTTCCTTTGCGGTGCTACCCTCCCCGGGTTGCATGGCCGATGCCGCTCCGCACAGCGTGCAGAGCGACAACAGCAAAACGGTCAGACGTTTCAGCATGGCGTTGCTATTTGCGTTTCACCTCGACCTGTTCGTATCCCTCGACGATGTCGCCGACACGGATATCGTTGAACGATTCGATGTTCAGGCCGCAGTCCTGGCCGGCCGTAACCTCCTTGACGTCGTCCTTGAAGCGCTTGAGCGAACCCAGCTTGCCGGTGTAGATCACGATACCGTCGCGGATGACGCGGATCGGGGTGTTGCGCTGGAGCTTGCCTTCGCGGACGATACAGCCGGCCACGGTGCCGACCTTCGATATCTTGAAGATCTCCAGTACCTCGACCGAAGCGACGATCTCCTCCTTCATCACGGGTTCGAGCATGCCCTCGATGGCATCCTTGATGTCGTTGATCGCGTCGTAGATGATCGAGTAGAGGCGGATTTCGATCTCCTCCTTCTCGGCCAGCTTGCGCGCCGAGGCCGACGGGCGTACCTGGAAGCCGACGATGATGGCGTTCGAAGCGGCGGCCAGCAGCACGTCCGACTCCGAGATCTGTCCCACGGCGGCGTGGATGACGTTGACCTGCACGGTCTCCTTCGAGAGCTTGATGAGCGAGCCCGACATGGCCTCGATCGAGCCGTCCACGTCGCCCTTGACGATGATGTTGAGCTCCTTGAACGATCCGATGGCGATACGGCGGCCGATTTCGTCGAGCGTCACGTGCTTCTGGGTCATGATGCCCTGCATGCGCTGCAACTGCTCGCGTTTGTTGGCGATTTCGCGTGCCGAGCGGTCGTCCTCCATCACGTTGAACGTATCGCCGGCCTGCGGTGCGCCGTTCAGTCCCAGCACCTGTACTGGCGTCGAGGGGCCGGCGGAATCGACCTTCTTGCCGTTCTCGTTGAACATGGCCTTCACGCGGCCCGTGTAGGTGCCCGACAGGATCACGTCGCCCACGTGGAGCGTACCGCTCTGCACGAGGATCGTCGAGACGTACCCGCGGCCCTTGTCGAGCGTCGATTCGATGACCGTGCCCTGCGCCTTCTTATTGGGGTTGGCCTTCAGGTCGAGCATCTCGGCTTCGAGCAGCACCTTTTCGAGCAGTTTGTCGAGGTTAAGGCCCTTCTTGGCCGAAACCTCCTGATCCTGGTATTTACCGCCCCACGACTCCACGAGGTAGTTCATCTGCGAGAGCTGCTCCTTGATGTGGTCGGGGTTGGCGTTGGGCTTGTCGATCTTGTTGATGGCGAAGACCATCGGCACGCCTGCGGCCTGCGCATGGTTGATGGCCTCGATCGTCTGCGGCATGACGCTGTCGTCGGCCGCCACGATGATGATCGCAACGTCCGTTACGGCGGCACCGCGGGCACGCATGGCCGTGAAGGCTTCGTGGCCCGGCGTATCGAGGAACGTGATCTTCTGGCCGTTGAGCTCGACGCTGTACGCACCGATATGCTGCGTGATACCTCCGGCCTCGCCTTCGATGACGTTGGTTTTGCGGATGTTGTCCAGCAGGGAGGTCTTACCGTGGTCGACGTGTCCCATGACCGTGACGATCGGGGGGCGCGGCACGAGGTCTTCCTCCTTGTCTTCGCCCTCGTCGTTGATGGCCTCCTGAATCTCGACCGAAACGAATTCGACCTTGTAGCCGAACTCCTCGGCGACCACGACGAGCGCTTCGGCGTCGAGGCGCTGGTTGATGGACACCATCAGTCCCAGGTTCATGCAGGCCGTGATGACCTGCGTGGGCGACACGTTCATCATCGTCGCCAGCTCGCTCACGGTCACGAATTCCGTGACTTTGAGGGTCGAGCGTTCTTGTTCCTCGCGTTCGAACTCTTCGTTCATACGCTCGGCCACGGCGTCGCGTTTATCCTTGCGGTATTTGGAACTCTTGCTTTTGGCACCCTTGGCCGTCAGGCGTGCCAGGGTGTCCTTTACCTGCTTCGAAACCTCCTCGTCGCTCACTTCGGGGCGTACGATCGGCTTGGGTGCGGCCTTGCCTTTGTTCTTGTTGCGGCGGCCTTCGCCCGGTTTGGGCTGGTTCTGACCCTGGGCGCCGGGACGGTTTTGTCCGCCCTGCCCGGGGCGGTTCTGGCCTCCCTGGCCCCCTTGTCCGCCCTGCTTGTTGCCGCCGCCCTGCGCATTGCCCTTCGGGGCTTTGCTGACGTCGACCTTTTCCTTTTGCAGGCGCTTGCGCTTGTGCTTGCCGCCGGCCACGAATCCCGACACGTCCATCGTGCCGAGTACCTGCGGCCCGGTAAGGGTCACGGTCTCCGGACGGAAGATGTTGTCTTTGGGAGCGGCCGGTTCCGGCGCGGGTGCCGGGGCTTCTGCGGGCTTGGCGTCCGGTTGCCCGGGAGCCTGCGCTGCGGGTGCCGGCGTGGCCGGTGCGGCGGGTTTCGCAGGTTCAGCGGGCGCAGCCTGGGCAGTCTGAGCAGCAGGCGCCGCATGCACCGGCGTTGCCGGTGCGGCAGGGCTTGCCTGCGATGGCCGGGCTTCCGGGCTTGCAGGCATGGCCGGTGCGGGCTGTGCGGCAGCCTTGGGCGCCTGGGCAGGTGCCGGTGCTGCGGGGGCCGTAGGATGCTGTGCGGCGGGTTTTTCCGCTTCCGCCTTCGGGGCGGGCGCCGGCGCAGCCTTGGGTTTGGGCGACAGGTCGATCTTGCCGAGGAACTTCGGCTGCTGGATTTCGTCCTTGACGCTGATTACGTTGCTTTTGATGACCACCTCTTTTTCCTCCTCGCGCTCCTGCTTCTTAGCCTCTTCGAGGGTGATGGTCGTCTGCTTCAAGGAGATGCGCTCGCGGATCGACTCGCGTGCATTGCCTGCGGCGCGGTTCGCCCCGAACTCCTTCTCCAGAACGGCATAGGTCTCCGCGTCGACCAGCGTATTGGGCGACCCGTCGCTCTTGATGCCCTTCTTCTGCAGGAAGTCCGTGATGGTATTCAGTCCCACCTTGAACTCCTTTGCAACCTGAATGAGCCTTAATTTTCTTTCGTTACCCATATCTTGTGTTTTCCTTTCTTGCTTATGTTACTCTTCAAATTCGGCCTTCAGGATTTCGACAACCTTCTGTGCCTGTTCCAGCTCCAGGTCGGCACGCGCGGCGATCTCCTCTACGGGCAGCTCCAGCACGCTCTTGGCCGTGTCGCAGCCGACGTTCTTCAGGGCGTCGATGATCCATCCGTCGATCTCGTCGGCGAATTCGGTGAGGGCCACGTCCTCTTCTTCGACCTCGCGGTATACGTCGATGTCATACCCCGTGAGCATCTTCGAGAGGCGGATGTTCAGGCCGCCCTTGCCGATGGCCAGCGACACCTGGTCGGGCTTGAGGTAGACCGAAGCGGTCATCTTCTCCTCGTCGATGGTGATGCTCGAAATCTTGGCGGGGTTCAGCGCGCGCTGGATCATCAGCGACGGGTTGGCCGTGTAGTTCACCACGTCGATGTTCTCGTTGCGCAGCTCCTTGACGATCGAGTAGATGCGCGAACCCTTCATGCCGACGCATGCGCCTACCGGGTCGATGCGCTCGTCGTAGGACTCCACGGCGACTTTGGCGCGTTCGCCCGGGATGCGGACGATCTTCTTGATGGTGATCAGCCCGTCGAAGATCTCGGGAACCTCCTGTTCGAAGAGGCGTTCGAGGAACTGGTTGGCCGTGCGCGAAAGGATGATACGCGGCTGGTTATTGTTCATCTCGACCGACTTGACGATAGCCTTGATGGTGTCCCCCTTGCGGTAGAAGTCGTTGGGAATCTGCTCCGCCTTGGGCAGGATCAGCTCGTTCTCCTCGTCGTCGAGGATCAGCACCTCCTTTTTCCACACCTGGTAAACTTCGCCGGTGACAATCTCGCCGACCTTCTCCGAATATTTCTCGTAGAGGCTGGCCTTCTCCAGGTCGAGGATGCGCGATGCCAGGTTCTGGCGCAGCGACAACACGGCGCGGCGGCCGAACGAGGCGAGTTTGATCTCGTCGGCATATTCGTCGCCGATCTCGTAGGTCGGGTCGATGGCCTTGACCTCCGACACGGCGATCTGCGTATTGGGATTCTCGACGGCGCCGTCCTCGACGACGGTGCGGTTACGCCAGATTTCCAGGTCGCCCTTCTCGGGGTTGATGATGACGTCGAAATTCTCGTCCGTCTCGTACTGTTTCTGCAGTGCGTGGCGGAAAACGTCCTCCAGCACACCGATCATCGTGCTCTTGTCGATGTTCTTCAGCTCTTTGAACTCGGCAAAGTTGCTGATAAGATTGAGATTGTCCATTGTGTCGTTTATCTTGTTTTCAGTTTATGCTTGTTTTTGCCTGCGGCTCCCCGCAGTTTGTCCGGGGTTGTCCGGCGCGAGTGCCTATTTGAAATCCAGCCACTCCCGCGCGGACTTGATTTCGCCGAACCCGTAGCGGCGCGTCACCGTCACAAGTTGCTTGCGTTTCCTGCCTTCGACGGCCTGCTTCTCCTCGTAGGAGAGGGTGATGCCCTGGTCGTCGGCCGCGTCGAGTTTCGCCAGCACCTTGATGCCCGAGGTGAGCAGCACCTCGACCGTGTTGCCGACCAGCTTGCGGTACTGGCGCAGGCTTTTGAGCTCCGACCCGATGCCGGCCGAAGCCACCGTCAGCGAGAAATCCTCCTCGTCGCGATCCAATTCCTCCTCGATCGAGCGGCTGAGCCTGACGCAGGCGTCGATGGCCACCGAGGTGTCGCTGTCGATGAGCAGCTCGATGTCGTTGCCGGGCGTGCAGGTGCATCCCACGACGAACATGTCCGTCCCCTGCAGGTTGCGCTCCGCCGCCTCGATTATCTTTTTTGTGTCGATCATAGCTGAATACCGGTCGTGAATATGTATAAAATAAGGGGACTCCCCGTCCCCTTACCACTTGCTTTGTCTTTCGACATTGCAAATATAGTGAAAATTTCTAATATACCAATATTTATACGGAAATTTTACTCCTCTTTCGATACGCTTTCGTAGGGCTTGATGATGCCGCGCTTCGATTCGCGGATGAACCTCACCAGCTCGTCGCGCTCCTTGCTTTGGGGTACCTGCTTCTCGACCTCCTCGCAACCCGACATGTAGTTCAGACCGCTCTGGAAGAGGATGCGGCAGGCGTCGTGGATCTCGCCGATGCGCTCGGGGGTGAAGCCGCGGCGCGAGAGTCCGATCTTGTTGATACCCGCGAAGCGCATCGTGTCGTTGCGTACGATGACGAACGGAGGGGCGTCCTGCCCCAGCAGCGCCCCGCCCTGGATCATGGCGTGGTCGCCGATGCGCGTCCACTGGTGTATGGCGGCATGGCCGCCGATCACCACCCAGTCGCCGATCTCGACCTCGCCGGCCAGCGACACGCGGTTGGCGATGACGCAGTTGCTGCCGACCACGTCGTCGTGGGCGATGTGGACGTAGGCCATGAGCAGGTTGTGGTCGCCCACGACCGTCTTGCCGCGCGATGCCGTGCCGCGGCTGATGGTCACATACTCGCGGATGTCGTTGTAGTCGCCGATCTCGGCCGTCGTGACCTCGCCTGCGAATTTCAGATCCTGCGGCAGGCAGGAGACGGAGGCTGCGGTATGTATCCTGCATCCTTTGCCGATGCGCGCCCCGTCGTGGATCACGGCGCCGGGCCCGATCCAGCAGTCGTCGCCGATCACGACGTCGCCGGCGATATAGGCGAACGGTTCCACCGTAACATTGTTCCCGATTTTGGCGTCGGGATGGATGTATGCCAGATTGCTGATCATCGCTTACTTGTTGTTTTTGTTTTTAACGACCTGGGCCATCAGGACGGCTTCGCATGCGAGGGTTTCGCCTACGAAGGCCTTCGCCTCCACGACGGCCACGCCGCGGCGGATAGGCTCCATGAGGTGGATTTCGAACTGGAGCGTGTCTCCGGGGACGACCTTGCGCTTGAATTTCACGCCGTCGATCTTCATGAAATAGGTCGAGTAGTTCTCCGGATCGGGCACGTCGCCCAGCACCAGGATGCCGCTGCACTGCGCCATCGCTTCGACGATCAGCACGCCCGGCATGACGGGCTCTTCGGGGAAATGCCCCACGAAGAAGGGTTCGTTCATCGTGACGTTCTTGATACCGGCCACGTCCGTCGCGTCGCGGTGGAAGATGCGGTCTACCAGCAGGAACGGCGGGCGGTGGGGCAGCATGTGGCGGATGTCGTTGATGTCGTGGAGCGGTGGCTTGCGGCAGTCGTACTGGAAACGGGGTTTCTCGCCGGCTTTGCGGATAGTGTGCTTGAGTTGCTTCATGAACTCGGTGTTGGCGAAATGCCCGGGGCGGGTGGCCCAGACGCGGCCCTTGATGCGGACGCCCAGCAGTGCGAAGTCGCCCAGCAGGTCGAGCAGCTTGTGGCGCGCCAGTTCGTTGTTGCAGCGCAGTTCGAGGTTATTGAGGTAGCCCGCCTTGATCTCGATGTCGGGCTTGTCGAAGATCTTTTTCAGGTGCTCCAGCTGGTCGGCTGGGACGGGGTTTTCGACCACGACGATGGCGTTGTCCAGGTCGCCGCCCTTGATGAGGTTCATCTTGATGAGCGGCTCCAGTTCGTGCAGGAAGACGAATGTGCGGCAGGGCGAGATTTTCTCGGCGTAGTTGTCGCCCGGGTTGAAGGTGGCGTACTGGTTGCCGATGACCTTCGAGTTGTAGTCCACGTGTACCGAGACGGAAAACTCGTCGTCGGGGTAGAGGATGATGGCCACGCCCTTCTCGGGGATCGTATAGACCATCTTTTCGGTCACGTGGTAGAATTTGCGTTCGGCGTCCTGGTCGACGACACCCGCTTCGGTGATGGCCTTGGCATAGGCGCAGGCCGAACCGTCCATGATGGGGGTCTCGGGGGCGTCGATGTCGATGACGGCGTTGTCCACGCCCAGCGTCCAGAGCGCCGACATGATGTGTTCGATGGTGCTTACGCGGTGGCCGCCCGATTCGATGGTCGTGCCGCGCGAAGTGTCTACGACGTAGTCGCAGAGTGCGGGGATTATGGGTTGCCCTTCGATGTCGGTGCGGCGGAATACGATCCCCGTGTCGACTTCGGCGGGATTGACGGTCATGGTTACCTTGACGCCCGTATGGAGGCCCTTGCCGGAGAATGAGATCGGGGCCTTCAGCGTTTGTTGTTTTGTTGACATAAGCAGTGTTTCCGATTATTTACGCGCAAAGATAAAAATTTTTTCTTAATAAAAAGTACGTATGCGGTTATTATAAAAAGTAAGGGTTTATAGCGACATCGCCGCGGACGGGGGGTGGATATTTCGGAAAAAAACAGTATTTTTGTGCGGAAAAAACAGGAAACACACCATGCCGACGCCGGAACCGGAAAAACGAGTCAAACGCCCCCGCCTGCGCCTGCCTTTCGAGAAACGGAAGCAGGATGCCGGTTCGTGGACGTACGACCACCGCATCGGGTTGTGCGTGACGCTCATCGCCTACCTGGTGCTGATGATCGCCTTCGTTTCGTCGAAGATCGTCGTCGGCCGCAAGCCCCATACCCAGGGGATGTATATCGACCTGCAGACGCTGGCCGAGCTGGAACAGGAGCGCGACAGGCTGGAACGGCTGGCGCGCGAACGGCAGGAGAAAGACCCGATCGACTGGCGGAGCATCCAGAACCAGGTTTCGAACGAAAACGCGCTGAACGAAAAGCTCAGGGACGACCGCGGTACCAATGCCGCGGCGCTCAACGATGCCGCAGCTGCGGCCGAGGAGCGCATGCGTGCCAACCGCGAGGCTTACGAACAGGGGCTCGCCGAGGAGCGCGCCATCCGTCAGCGCCGCGGCGCCGGGGAGGATTCCGAGCACCAGGATCGCAAGGTCAAGGGGCGCGTCACGGTTTCCTTTTCGCTGACCGACCCGGTGCGGACGTCCCGCTACCTGGCCGTCCCGGCCTACAAATGCGAAGGCGGCGGCGAAGTGGTGGTCGAGATTACGGTCAACCGTGCGGGCGACGTGACGAACGCCCGGGTGGTCGAAGGCGGGGACGAGTGCATGCGCTCTTCGGCGCTCGGTTCGGCCCGCAGGTCGCGTTTCAACATCGACGACTCCGCCCCGGCGCGCCAGCAAGGGACGATTACGTATATTTTTATCCCCCAATAAGTTCTTTTTGCCCCGCAGAGGCGTGATGTTTGCCGGATTTTTTTTATCTTTGTTGCCGATCGAAATTCAGGCATGCGTAAAATCGCGATCATACTGTCGGGCTTGCTGTGTTGCCTGTTCTACGAAACGGGCGGCAGGGGGATTCCTGCGTCCGTTGCGGAGCATGCCGCCGTCACGATTTCGGTCGACCGCGCTTCCCACGACCAATGGCGTTGCGAGCGCGAGTACAATGCTGACCTGAATTTGCCCCGCGTGGCGGGGGAAGTATCTCCTGCCCCGGTCGTGCCCGTTTCCCAACGCGGCGGATCCGAAACCGGCCAGAACGCCGACCGTTTTGCGGCGAACCGGTTCGAGGCGGGTGTCGTGAAAGTAACCTCGGAATTCAAATCTTCTGACCTGTCCGTCGGCCTGCATGCCGTAGACTACTACGTCTACCGCCTGCGCCGGCTCATTATTTAGCGTATTGTATTTTACCGGTTTACAAAGGAAATACAAACGATTAATAATGAAAAAGATATGGATAGGAATAAAATTTGCGAGGCGATGTACGCCTTGCCCGGGGGCGTTGTGGTAAAACGCCGTAAGTCCCAGTTGCGCGCTGCCGTGCTGTTCATCGCCGGCGTTGCGTTGGTGGTAGTGAACAATATGTACGGGGCGGAGCTCACGAACAACATGCGTTCGGCGATCGTTTTCATCGGCGGGCTGCTGATCCTCTCGGGGATGGTCATGGCTGCGATCCAGCTCTTCGGCTCGGGGGGCGTGCCTTTCCACAAGGACAAGCATTGCTACCTCGTTTTCGAGGAGCTCTACTTCGACCGGGGCGTCCGTGCCGATGTGGTGCAGTCGGTGGAGGACGGCGCCGTAGACCGGCTGCTGGGGTTGGCACGTGCGAATGTCCCGGCGCTCACGGTGGCCCTCTACCGTACGCCCGACAACAGTTTTGCAGCCATGCAGGCGTTCGAGTACGCCGACCTGGAGTACAAGCCGCTGACCAGGCTGAACATAGTAGATAAAGCATAACGTAACATAAACGGAGAAGAATGATAGACATCAGTGGTGAAAACGTAGTATTGGTAGGCGCATTGCTGCTCTTCGTGGCGGTGATGGCCGGTAAGGTCGCGTATCGTTTCGGGGCCCCCGCGCTGTTGCTGTTCCTCGGGGTGGGCATGTTGTTCGGTTTGAATTTCATCTCGTACCGTTCGGTCGAGATGACCCAGTTCGTGGGTATGATCGCCTTGTGTATTATCCTTTTCACGGGCGGTATGGACACGAAGTTCTCGGAGATAAAACCCATCATCGGCCCGGGTGTCGTACTGGCTACGGTCGGTGTGGTCATGACGGCGTTCGTGCTGGCCGGTTTCGTGTGGCTGGTGGCTCCGTGGCTGGGGATCGAAATACCGTTTGCGCTGGCACTGCTGCTGGCTTCCACGATGTCCTCGACCGACTCGGCGTCGGTTTTCTCCATCCTGCGAAGCAAGAAACAGGGGCTCAAGCAAAACCTGCGCCCGCTGCTGGAGCTGGAGAGCGGTTCGAACGACCCGATGGCATACATGATGACCATCCTGCTCATCAGCGTCGTGTCGAATACCTCGTCCGGCGTCGGCCTGGGTATGAGCGTAGTCTTTTTCGTGGTGCAGATGGTCGTGGGCGCCCTGTCCGGGTACCTGATCGGGCGGCTGGCCGTATGGACGATCAACCGCATCAAGCTGGCCAACCATTCACTCTACTCGGTACTCCTGCTGGCATTCATCTTCTTCTCGTTCGCCTTCACCGACCTGATCAAGGGCAACGGCTACCTGGCCGTCTACCTTTCGGGTCTGGTTATCGGCAACCATAAACTCGAACAGAAACGGCCGCTGACCGTCTTTTTCGACGGGTTCACGTGGCTCATGCAGATCGTGATGTTCCTCACGCTGGGCCTGTTCGTGAACAGCAACGAACTGCTCGAACCCCGGGTGCTGATCCTCGGCGGGCTGGTCGGGGCGTTCATGATCCTTGTGGCGCGTCCGCTGACGGTCTTCACCTGCCTGCTCCCGTTCCGCAAGTTTACGACCAAGGCGCGGCTTTACGTGTCGTGGGTCGGGTTGCGCGGCGCCGTGCCTATCCTCTTCGCCATCTATCCGCTGATGGCGCATGTGGAGAATGCCGGGCTGCTGTTCAACGTGGTTTTCCTGGGGACGATCATTTCGCTGCTGGTGCAGGGCACTACGGTGAGCGGCATGGCCAACCTTCTGGGGCTGGCCTATGAGGAGCGCGAGTCGGCCTTCAGCGTCGACATGCACCAGGACATGAAGTCGGCGCTTACGGAGGTCGAGGTCAACGAGACGATGCTCGAAAGCGGGCATACGCTCAAGGACATCACCCTCCCCGAGAATACGCTGGTGATGATGGTCTGCCGCGACGGTGAGTATTTCGTGCCGCAGGGTAAGACGGAACTCAAGCTGGGCGACAAGCTGCTGGTCATTTCCGACCGCAGCGAGGAGCTGGCAACCACCTATAAGGACATGGGCATCGACGATGTCATGAAGTTAGGGTAGGCTTCCCGCGGAGGAGGTTCCCTGTTCCGTCGGGAATTCAGGATCCGTTCCGCAAATCCCTTTCAGAGGGACAGATATGTCCGGTATCCGGTGACTTGGAGCCTGCCGGACAGAGGCAGATCCCGGCGATTCGCTCGCCGGGATTTTGTTTCGCTTTGCCGGACGAAAAGCCGGACGGCGATTTGCACCGTCCGGGATTTTTTCCTATATTCGATGTGCCGTATCGGAGGGTGCCCCGATCTCCGTACCTCTATGAAAACCGAACGAATGAAAATAGGGCTGTTTGCCGCACAGCTCGTCTTGCCCGCCGTGCCGGGCCTTTATGTCATCCTGTTCCGTCCTGGGGTGTCGCTGCTTACGCCCCGGATGCTTATTCCCTCCATGCTGTGCATCAACCTGCTGGCTCTCCTCTTAGGATGGCGCAGGCTCGGGTGGTCGCGCAACGAACGGCTCGATGCAGCCATGCTGCTGGTGATGTTCGCCCTGTTTCCCTGGCTGGAATACCGGGTGCTGCCCGTCGGGGCGTTCGAGGGGAATTTGTGGGCGCAGGTCGGGTGTTACTGCGCGGGACAGGCGATCGGGTATGTCTCGGTCGTGCTGGCGCCCGACTGGTTGGGAAGGCTCAGACAGCGGCGTTATGAAGAGCGAGTCTTGTCGGGGCGGGAAAAGTTCCGATCCCGCAAGGAGGTGCTGGAACAGCGGGCCGAAGCGCAGGAGGCGCAGCGCAGGGCGAAAGAGTTGCGCAGGGCGAAGAAATAAAAACATCCCGCACATCATATGTGCGGGATGTTTGTTTTTCGGACGTGTGCCCAGGCCTTTTCCCACGGCTGGCAGTCTGCCTGCCCATCAGCCCATCGGTTCATCGGTCTGCCAGTCCGCCGACTCATCAGTCCTTCTGTCTGTCTGCCAGCCCGTCAGCTCATCGGTCTGCCAGTCCTCCGACTCATTTGCCCGTCAGCCCGTCAGTCCGCCGCTTCGCCCGCAGAGTGCCCGGAATTGCAGCCCGTTGCCGTTTTACAGGGAGCGCCGGATGTTGAGCATCCAGGGGTTCTCGATGTTGCGGATGCCTTTCTGGGAGATCAGCTGCGCCAGCGTCAGCCCCATCTGGCGGAAGTCGGTCGAGAGGGTGGTGATCCCGCCCGCGAGGATCTCCTTGAGCGGCGTGTCGTTGTACGAAATGATGCCGAATTCGCGGCCGGGCATCATCTGCTGCCGCTCGGCCTGTTTGAGCAGCGTCACCAGGTCGCGGTCGCTGACGAGGATGAACAGGTCGCCTTCGCGGATTTCGCGGTCGCGGATCGAGGCGAGGTATTCGTGCCCGAACCCGTGTTCCGCACAGAAGCGTACCAGTCCGTCGTAGCGCTCCTGCGGCTCCTTTTTTTCGTGCTGCACCATCAGCAGCCGTTCGTATTTGCGGATATGCCGCAGCCCGTGGCAGAGCGCCTCGTAGGTGTCCTTTTCGAAGTTCTGCGCCACGGACGAATACCTGCCCAGCAGTTCGGGGTGGAAGTGGTCGAGCAGGAACACCCGCCCCGAGAGGCTTTCGAGCAGCGGCCCGATGCCGGTGAACTTGCCCGGCATGATGATATAGGTGGTGTATTTGCCGTTGGCGTCGGTCACCAGCGCGTCGAAGACCCTGCGGTTGTAGTTGTGGAAATAGAGGTCTACGCTTACGCCTTTGCCGACGTGCTCCATGAACGAGTTGTAGAGGTCTTCCTTGAATTCGTTGAATTCGTTGAAGAGCAGGAAAATATTCTGTTCCGAGGGGATTCGCGCCGAGGCGATGTAGTAGCCCACGCCGGGCGTCGAGGCGATGATGCCGCGCGATTTGAGTTCGCTCAGCCCGGCGAATACCGTGTCGCGCGAGAGGTGGTAATTCTCGCGGAATTCGTTGATCGAGGGTATCCAGTCCCCCTTCTGGAGCTTCCCTTCGGCGATGCCGTCGATGACGAAGTTGACGACCTGTTTGTATTTCGATTCGTTGTTTTTCATGGCTTTGCACACGCAATGTCGTGCAAATATACGTAAAATCGGGTAATATCGGTACGAACCGGTACGAAAAATAAAAAAAAATCATACCAGTTCGTACCAGTATGACGAAATTTTATTTATATTTGCCCAAAAGATCGTACAGCGCAATGGAGAAAGGGATCGTTTTCAGCATCGAGGAGTTCGCCATACACGACGGGCCGGGTATCCGCACCACCGTTTTCCTGAAAGGGTGCCCGCTTCGCTGTGCCTGGTGCCACAATCCCGAGGGCATTTCCCCCGAGCCGCAGTATATGGATCGCCGCGACGGCCGCACGATGTGCGGGTACGCGATCTGCTCGGGGGAGCTGGCCGGCAAACTGCTGCGCAACAAGGCGGTATACGCCATGAACCGCGGCGGTGTGACGCTCACGGGCGGCGAGCCGCTCCTGCAGGCCGCATTTGCGGCAGAGGTGCTTGCCGCGTTGCAGGCCGCGGGGGTGCATACGGCCGTCGAGACGAGCGGCTATGCCGCGCCGGATGTTTTCCGCCGGGTGGCGGGGCACGCCGATCTGGTGCTGTTCGACGTGAAACACGCCGACCCGGTGCAGCACCGCCGCTGGACGGGGGTGGACAATGCCCCCATCCTGCGCAACCTGGCATGGCTGTGCACTTCGGGCCGGCCGTTCGTCGTCCGCATCCCGCTGATCCCCGGGGTGAACGATACGCGGGAGAACATGTTGCAGACCTGCCTGCTGATCAAGGATGCCCCGGGGCTGGAGCGGGTCGAGATCCTGCGCTACCACAAGACCGCCGGGGCGAAGTACGCCATGATCGGCCGGACGTATGCCCCCGGTTTCGATACCGGGGCGGAGCCCCGTGTCCACGACGTTTTCAGCGACTACAATCTTAAAACACTCATACAATGAATCCCAGAATCGAAAACCTGCGCGGCTATATCCTCCGCAAAGAGCACCATGTCCTGCGCCGTACCCCGGTCCGGCTCGGGCTGGACAACCTCAATATCGGGTTTGCAGCGGCCGGAATGCCGCCCGTGAGGCGCTCGGCGGAGATGCTCGCAGCCCTGATGCGTGCCGAACAGCCCGTGATCCTGCCGGGCGAGAAGATCGTATTCACCCGCACCGTTACCGAAGTGCCCGAAATCTTCACCCCGCAGGAGTGGGACGGGATCAAGGCGTCGCACTACATCCACGAGCGCGGGACGGTCTGCAACATATCGCCCGACTACGAAACCACCATCCGCCTTGGGCTCGATGCCCGGAAGGCCGAAATCGCTTCCCGCCTGGCGGACGATTCGCTCGACCAGGAACAGCGTATCTTCCTGGGGTCGGTGGCGCTCTGCATCGAGGCCGTGCAGGAGCTTACGGGGCGTTACGCCGCCCATGCCCGCGAGGCGGGGCAGGCGGATACGGCCCAAGTGCTCGAGGCCGTGCGTACGCGCGGCGCCCGGTCGCTGCGCGAGGCGCTGCAACTGCTGCGCATCCTCCATTTCGCGATCTGGGAGGCCGGCAATTACCACAATACGCTGGGGCGTTTCGACCAGTACATGTACCCCTATTTCCGCCATGACATCGACAGCGGCGTGCTGACCGAGGAGGAGGCGTTCGACCTGGTGGAAGAGTTCTTCCTCGCATGCAACAAGGACAGCGACCTCTATCCCGGTATGCAGCAGGGCGACAACGGCCAGAGCATGGTGCTGGGCGGCCGCGCCGCAAACGGCGACTACCTTTTCAACCGCCTCTCGGAGATGTGCCTGCGGGCCAGCTGCGAACTGGAGCTGATCGACCCCAAGATCAACATCCGCGTCGACGCGGATACGCCCGACGAAATCTTCTTCCTGGGGTCGCAGCTCACCCGCAAGGGGCTGGGATTCCCGCAGTACAGCAACGACGACGTGATCGTCCCGGGGCTCATGAAGAAAGGGTACTCGGAGCAGGACGCCCGCAATTATGTCGTGGCCGCCTGCTGGGAGTTCATCATCCCCAACCATGCGATGGACATCCCCAACATCGACGCCGTGTCGCTCATCGGCTGCGTGCGCGAGGTGTTGCCCGAACTGGAGCAATGCCCCGATTATGCGGCCTTCTACGGCCGTGTAGAGCGGAAGATCGCCGAAAAGGCCGACGCCATCTGCCGCAAGCACCGCAACCTCTACATCGCCCCCGCACCGATGATGTCGCTGTTGATGGACGGCACCATAGAACGGGCGCAGGACATTTCGCTCGGCTCGCGCTACAACAACTACGGTCTGCACGGCACGGGCATTGCCACGGCGGCCGACTCGCTGGCGGCGCTGCGCAAATTCTACTTCGAGGAGCGCCGTTTCGATGCCCCGACGCTGCTCTCGGCGCTGGAGGACGACTTCCGCGGCGCACCCGAATTACAACGCCTGCTGCGGCGGGAGGCTCCCAAGATGGGGCAGGACGACGACTATGCCGACTCCATCGGGCGCGACCTGCTCGCATCGTTCGCACGTGCGCTCGAAGGGCGCCGCAACGAGCGGGGCGGCATCTACCGCGCCGGCACCGGTACGGCCATGTACTATGTTTTCCATGCCGCAGGCCTCGGTGCCACGCCCGACGGCCGCAGTGCCGGGGAGATGATCCCCGCCAACTATTCGCCGAGCCTGTTCATCGACCAGCGCGGGCCCGTATCGGTCATCAAATCCTTCACCAAACCGCGTCTGGAGGATGTGGTCAACGGCGGGCCGCTGACTCTCGAGTTCGACCAGTCGGTCTTCAACAACGAGGAGAGCGTCCGCAAACTGGGCATGCTCGTCAAGACCTACATCGCCCTGGGCGGCCATCAGTTGCAGCTCAATACCGTCAGCCGCGAAAAGCTGCTCGACGCCAAGGTGCATCCCGAGCGGCACCGCAACCTGATCGTGCGCGTCTGGGGCTGGAGCGGCTATTTCGTCGAACTGGACGAATGTTACCAGAACCATGTGATCAACCGGATCGAATTCGGCCTCTGAACCGTCGTGAACCGAAACTGAAAACCAACTAATCCGACCTGATATGAAAACATCCGTTAAAGGCTTCATGTTTTATGTCGCCTTCGTCGCTTCGCTCGGCGGCCTTTTGTTCGGCTTCGACACGGCCGTGATCTCCGGTGCCGAAAAGGCGATCCAGGGGATCTATGCGCTCTCGGACTTCGCGCACGGCTTCACGATCGCCACGGCGCTTATCGGCACCATCGTCGGCGCCCTGGTCTGCGGCGGCCCAGCCGAACGCTACGGGCGCCTGCGCTCGCTGAAAGTGATCGCGTGGCTCTACCTGATCTCGGCCGTGGGCAGTGCCGTGATCGTCAACTGGTATTCGTTCATGTTCTTCCGCTTCCTGGGCGGGCTGGCCGTCGGCGCCTCGTCGGTCGTGGGGCCGATGTATATCGCCGAGATCTCCCCGTCGCACTGGCGCGGGCGTTTCGTGGCCTTCTTCCAGTTCAACATCGTGCTGGGCATCGTCATCGCCTACCTGACCAATTACTGGATCGTGGGGATTCCCCACGACTGGCAGTGGATGCTGGGCATCGAGGCCGTCCCGGCACTGGCCTTCGGCCTGTTGCTGATGACCGTGCCCGAAAGCCCCCGCTGGCTGCTTATCCGCAGCCGTGACGCCGAGGCGCGCCGTGTACTCGAACGCACCACGCGCGAGAATGTCGAAGCTGAAATGGCCGAGATCCGCGCCTCGCTCGCCGGGGCGGGCGATACGGGCGAGCGGCTTTTCCGGAAAAAATATTTCATCCCCATCCTGCTGGCGTTCCTCATCTCGACGTTCAACCAGCTCACGGGGATCAACGCCATCCTCTACTATGCGCCGCGCCTGTTCGAGATGTCGGGCGTCTTCCGCGAGGGGGCGATGATGCAGTCGATCATGATCGGCATCACCAACCTCACGTTCACCATGCTGGGCATGTTCCTCATCGACAAGGTGGGGCGGAAGAAGCTCATCGGCGTAGGTGCCGTGGGGATGTTCGTCTCGCTGGTGCTCGTGGCGCGCGGGTTCTGGCTCGAACGCTTCGAAGGTTACTACATGCTCGTCTGCCTGATGGGCTACATCGCCTTCTTCGCCGTGTCGCTGGGCGCTACGATCTGGGTGGTCATTTCCGAGGTCTTCCCCAATTCGGTGCGTGCCAAGGGGCAGGTGCTGGGCAGCATGACCCACTGGGTGTGGTCGGCGCTGCTGTCGTGGTTCTTCCCCGTCTTCCTTTCGGTCGGCGGCACCTATATCTTCGGATTTTTCGCGCTTATTGCCCTCGGCAGCCTTATCTTTGCGATAAAGCTCCCCGAGACCAAGGACAAATCGCTCGAACAGATACAGAAAGAACTGGTAAAATAAAAACCCGGACATATGAACCGTTCCCTGAAAAAAATTCCCCTCGCGGCCTTGTGTGCCGCCATGGCCGCCGCCTGTGCGGGCGGCGCAACGGACGCCACGATCACGGTCGATGCGTCGAAAGTCGAGGGCAGCGTCACCCCCTGGCTTTACGGGGCCTGCATCGAAGACGTCAACCACGAGATTTACGGAGGCCTTTACGACCAGCGGATCTTCGGCGAGAGTTTCGAGGAGCCCGTGCCCAACCCCCTTTTCGACGACTGCTCGGCCTACGAAGGGGAGTGGCAGGTTGCCGGCGACGAGCTGCTCTGTGCCGCTCATGCGGGCGCCAAGCTGGTCTATGACCCGCTGGAGATGGTTGCGGGCGAGGTCGAGACCGAACTGAAATTCACCCGCGGCGGCGGTGGCGACAATGCCGGCCTGCTGGCCGGGGTTTCGGAGCCGGGCAACGGCGCCGACAATTTCCACGGCTACGAGATAAGCCTTACGGCCGACGGCCGTAAGGTCGTGCTGGGCAAGCATAAGAACAATTTCACGCCGATCGCCGATGCTGCCGTGTCGTGCGACCCCGCACAATGGAACAGGCTGGGATTCAAGACCGACGGCCGCACGTTGCAGGTTTTCCTGAACGGGGTTTGCGTGCTCCGTGCCGAGGACGACGATCCCGTGCTGGCCAGGGGCAGGGTCGCCCTGCGTACGTGGAATTCCGAGGCACGGTTCCGCAACGTGAAGGTTACGGCCGACGGTGCGTCGCGCAAACTCGTGTTCCGCACGACGCCGGCCGTGCAGGTCAGCCGGCAGTGGGACGCCTTTTCGACGGGCGGTGCCGTGGCTGCCTACCGCCACGAGGCGGGGGACGCCTATAACGGCGCCTGCTCGCAGAGCGTGGAATTCGTCTCCGGGACGGGAACCGTCGGCATCGCCAATGCCGGACTGAACCGCTGGGGCATTGCCGTGCGCAAGGGGCAGACATTCGAAGGGCGCCTCTACCTGCGCGGGTCGGGCGATGTGGTCGTGGCGTTGCAGAGTGCCGACGGCACGAGGGAATATGCCTCGCAGCGTATCACGGGCATCGGTGCGGCCTGGAAGAAATTTCCGTTCGAACTGACTGCCGCCGCAGCGGACGGGGATGCCCGCTTCGCCCTCTACCTCGACCGCCCCGGCAGGGTGCAGGCCGATCAGGTGACGCTGATGTCCACGGGCGAAGACCGCTTCCGCGGCCTGCCGCTGCGGGGTGACATCGGGCAGGCGATGGTCGACCAGGGGCTGACCTTCCTGCGTTACGGCGGTACGATGATCAACATTTCGGGCTACCGCTTCAAGAAGATGATCGGCGACCGCGACAAGCGGCCGCCCTACCACGGGCACTGGTACCGCTGGTCGACCAACGGCTTCGGCATCGAGGATTTCCTGCAATTCTGCGAGAAGGCGGGCTTCACGGCGGCCTTTGCGGTCAATATCGAAGAGACGCCCCAGGATATGGCCGACATGATCGAGTACCTGAACGGCCCGGTGACGTCGGAGTGGGGGCGCCGGCGTGCCGAGAACGGCCACCCCGAGCCTTACGGCGTGAAATATATCGGCATCGGCAACGAGGAGGTGCTCTTCAACGGCGACCGTGCCGACGAATACGACCACTATGTCGAGCGCTTCAACCTGCTGCACGACGCCATCAAGGGCAAAGACCCGTCGGTGAAACTGATCTCCACGGCGTGGTGGCGTGCCGATTCGCCGAGCATGGAACGGACGTTCCGTGCCCTGGACGGCAAAGCCGACTATTGGGACTACCACCCGTGGGCCGACCAGCTCGCCAGCGGCCGGGAGGTCGAGGCCGAACTGCGCCGTATGCGCGAGCTGTTCCTCAGGTGGAATCCCTCCACCACGATGAAATGCGCCATCTTCGAGGAGAACGGCAACCGCCACGACATGCAGCGCGTGCTGGGGCACGTCACGCTTCAGAACGCCGTGCGCCGCATGGGCGACTTCGTGCTGACCTCCTGCGCGGCCAATGCCCTGCAACCCTACCGGCAAAACGACAACGGTTGGGATCAGGGGCAGGTTTTCTTCACCCCGTCCCAGGTGTGGGGGATGCCCCCCTATTATGCGCAGCAGATGGCTGCGGCACACCACCGTCCCCTGACGGTCGGCTGCGGGGTCGAGGGCGCTGACGGGGTGCTCGACGTGACGGCAACCCGCAGCCGCGAGGCGGGGAGCGTCGTGCTCCACATCGCCAATACGGGTGCCGAGCCGCTGCGTGTGGGCCTGCGCGTGGACGGGATGAGGAAGGTTTCCCAAGCCCGCATGGTTTCGCTCTCGGGCGACCTCGACGCGGTGAACACCCCCGAAGAGCCGCGCCGCATCGCCCCCGTCGGGCGGGAACTGCCGGCCCGGGCTGCGCAGACTGTCGACATAGCGCCCTACTCCTATACGATCGTGGTGCTGGATGAATAACCCTGAAAAACCGAAGACTATGAATCTGAAAAGAACCATGCTGGCGGCGCTCGTGGCCGCCGTGCTGATCCCCGGCGGGCTTTGGGCGCGCGGGAAAACGGGCAATGCCCGAATCAAGGTCGACATCGAACGCCAAAAGGGCGAAATCGACCGGAATATCTACGGCAACTTCGTCGAGCACCTCGGCCGCTGCATCTACGGCGGGCTTTACGAGCCCGGATCGCCCCTTTCGGACGAGAAGGGCTACCGCCGGGACGTGCTCGACGCGACGCGGGCGCTTCGCACATCGCTGGTGCGCTGGCCGGGCGGCAACTTCGTCTCGGGCTACCACTGGGAGGACGGCATCGGCCCGCAGGCCGGGCGCCCGACGCGCATCGACCTGGCATGGGGCTTCCGCGAGAGCAACGCGTTCGGCACCGATGAGTTCGTCGAGTGGTGCCGCCGTGCCGACACCGAGCCCTATTTCTGCGTGAACCTCGGCACGGGGACGATGGACGAAGCCCGCAACTGGGTCGAGTACTGCAATGTCGAGAAAGGCACCTACTGGTCCGACCTGCGCCGCCGTAACGGCTACGAGAAACCCCACAAAGTGAAATACTGGGCCCTGGGCAACGAGATGGACGGCCAGTGGCAGATGGGGCACAAGAACGCCGAGGATTACGGCAAGTTCGCCCTCGAGACGGCCAAACTGATGAAGTGGATCGACCGGGACATCAAACTCGTCGTGGCCGGGTCGAGCGACTACAACGGCAACTGGATCGACTGGAACCGTACCGTGCTGGAGTACCTGAAGAATCACGCCGACTACATCGCCCTGCACAACTACGTCGAGAACCGGAGCAACGATTATTACAAGTTCATGGCCACGACGCGCTTCGCCGAGAAGGCTATCCGCATCACCGAGGGGCTGATCGCCGAGGCGATGACCAAGGCCGAACGCAAGGATCCGATCTACATCGCCTTCGACGAGTACAACGTATGGTACCGCGCCAAGGGCGAGGAGGGCAACGAGGAGGTCTACAACCTCGAAGATGCGCTGGTGGTATCGACTTTCCTCAACATCTTCGTCCGCAACGCCCATGTGGTCAAGATGGCCAACATGGCGCAGCTGGTCAACGTCATCGCCCCGATCTTCTCCACCAAGGATGGTTCGTGGTACCAGACGATCTTCTACCCGTTGCAGCTCTTCGCCACGCATTGCCACGGCACGTCGCTCGACACCTTCGTCGACTGCGACACCTATGCGCTGGGCGGGGAGCGGATCCCTTACCTCGACGTATCGGCGGCCTATGACAACGAGGCCGGCGAAGTGATCGTGAACGTCACCAACCGTCACCGGGAACAGGCCATCACGACCGACATCCTCTGCCAGACAGGACGTTTCGACGGCAAGGCGACGGTATACGAGGTCAACGGCCCCGACATCAAGGCCGAGAACTCGATGACCCGTCAGGCCGTGAAAACCGTGACCAAAGAGGCGCAGGCGCGGGGCGACCGGTTCACCTATGCCTTCCCGGCGCACTCGTTCACGCTGATCCGCATCCCCGTCGTAACCGACTGACAGCACCCTGCCCGGCGGCAGGCGCCGTCGGCCCCGGGCGGGGGCTCCCGAACCCGAATAAAATGAAACAGAACTTATTAATCGTATTTTTTATGGCAGGAATGCTTTCCGGATGCGGCTCCGAGCGGCATTCGCAGGTCTCGCGTGCCGCCTTCCGCTCCACGGTGGACGGCAAGGCGACCGACCTTTACACGTTGAGGAATGCCCGCGGGCTGGAGATGACGGTGACCAATTTCGGCGGCCGCGTCGTCGAATTATGGGTGCCCGACCGCGACGGCAATTTCGCGGACATCGTGCTGGGGCACGACAATCTCGGCGCTTACGTCGATCAAACCGGAGAGCGGTTCCTCGGCGCCACCATCGGCCGTTACGGCAACCGTATCGCCGCAGGGCGCTTTACGCTCGACGGGAAGGAGTATACGCTGCCCCTGAACGACGGCCCCAACAGCCTGCACGGCGGTGCCAAGGGCTTCGACATGGTTGTGTGGGATGTCGTCGAGGTGACGCCGCAGAAGATCGTATTGGCCTGCCTCTCGCCCGACGGCGATCAGGGATACCCCGGGAACCTGAAGGTTACGATGACCTACGAGCTGACCGACGACAACAGCTTCGTCGTCACACACGAGGCCACGACCGACCGCCGTACGGTCATCAACCTCACGCACCACTCGTTCTTCAACCTGCACGGGGCGGGCGGGCCGCCGATCAACGACCATGAGCTGATGATCGCCGCCGATTTCTTCACGCCCGTCGATTCGACGCTCATCCCCACCGGCCGCCTGATGCCCGTCGAAGGCACGCCTATGGATTTCCGCCGTCCGGCACCGATCGGGTCGCGCCTCGATGCCGATTTCGAACAGCTCCGCCACGGCCACGGCTACGACCACAATTGGGTGCTGTCGCGCAGGAGCGCCCATGACCTGGAGCTGGCGGCTACGGTCTATGAACCCGCTGCGGGGCGTTATATGGAGGTTTGGACGACCGAACCGGGCATTCAGTTCTACGGCGGTAATTTCTTCGACGGCTCCCTGGCCGGCAAGGGCGGAAAATCCTATGGCCACCGCGCTTCGCTGGCGCTCGAGACCCAGCATTTTCCCGACAGCCCCAATCAGCCCGGCTTCCCTTCGACGGTGCTCGGCCCCGGCCAGCGCTACCGCCATGTCTGTGTCTACAAGTTCAGTACCCGGTAGGGTATATCCCGATCGCTGAAACACCCGGGTTCGCTTGGCGGGCCCGGGTGGCTTTTTACATGGACGAGCAGGTTGCCGTCTAAATGGTAGACATATTTGTACAGTCTGTCGCCGTGTACCGCTCGAAGCTCCGCATGTTCCCGTTCAGGCCGTGATTCAGGTCGCGTTCGACCCGGGCGGGTATAATAGAACCGCTCCGGAGGCTGTGAAAGTATCCGGAGCTGTTAAGCATACGGACTGACCGGAGAATATTTTTCCGCGAGCGGGTCTATCGAGTTGAACCGTGCGTTCATACCCTGCAATCTGGCCTGCGAGTCGTATAGGTCGACGCAGAACCTGGACTGGAGCTCTTTTCCGTTGTATCGGAACGTGTTTGCATCAGATGTTGCCAAAGAACTGTTTTTATGCTGCATGCCATATGGCATGTAGTCGTATTCAGCTGTAACGATCCCGTTCTGGTTTACGATCGCCCTCACGCTCCCCAGATGGTCGTTCAGGAAATAGCAGGTATCGTATTCTTCACCCAGTCTGCCAATGCGTCCCATGGCAAAGGGAGCGCTCTCGAATGCGGGCTTTGCCGAGTCTAAGCTGTAACGGACGCTTCCGATATACAAGTATCCGTTACCCCGGACGTCAGTCGAGGCGACCTTCTCGCCATTCCAAAGATAACAAAATATTGCGAATGTCAAAAAATATCAGGGCTCCTAATTTAGAGCCCTGATATTTGAATGTGGTAATAAAAAATTCAAGGCAACCCCCGGACTGCCTTGAATGAACTGATGTCAGAATTTAAGCCCGACCTGTTTTGAGAACCTTAACCCATGTAATTCCTCCCATTTTTTGTGAGGTAACTCGTCATATATTTTTATAGCATAGCGATATAATTTAATAATATTGTCGTAAGTAAAATACTTGCCCGGAAGAGATATCGACAATCCGACTATTATATTATTTTTATATATCGGCCAGACTGCGGGTATGGTATTTACTCCTTCTTCGTTCAATTCAATATATTGAAAATAGGAATTGGCTTTTATCGTTTTACTAACGCGCCAAGCGACCGCTGTACATCGATCTTCAATAATATTGATCTGTTCGTCGTTGCGATGCACTGCGTCCGGTGAAACATTTAATCGGATAATACCGATTGTATCTATCATAGCCCAATCATCTCTTGCAAGTCGTGTTTTATTGGCAGAACAGCTATATTGGATACTGGTTAAAACCAGCAATATAAAAATGGTTAATCGAAATGTATTTTTCATAATATATGCTTATTTTAATACTGAAAATGGCAAAGTTGCAATAACCTGTTTCCTGTCATATATAACTATTTCTTGAGTTCGCATTTGGAATAGATATCCTATTTGCCCATTAAGATTATTGAAATCTGCAGGACTGGGATAAGCACTACTGCCATTTAATTTTCCATTAATCATTAAAGTCCCACTGGGATGGCTATGATAGGATGCTTTGGCATCTTTATTTGGGGGGATATTAACAGACGCGTTAATTTTCCCATTATCTCCTCGCATAGGCCCGACAGTAACGTCTGTAATTGTATTATTCACTAAAATATTTCCCCCATATTCTCTCTGATTTGCAGTACTCCCTGTGCCTGTACCATCGTCTTTAATTGTATTTTTTGCTGCTTCTAGAGTAGATATTGGTACTATTTCCACTACATTTTCCATGTGTGCTCCATCTATGTTCCCAGATACAATTTTAGACTCAGTAGATTTTGCTGTATTAGAGTCTATAGGTTGGGCTCCTTTAATATTCCGTTGCGTTTTTATTACAAATACTTTTTCTCCGATACCTGTATCTAATAGTAATGTTCCGTCTTCGCGATAATATTTATCAATTTCTTTTCCATTCGGATCAATATATATGATCGGATTGCCTGCGCAATATGCGTATGGACTGATGTCGGGCATTTCCCCAGCGAGCGGGTCTATCGAGTTGAACCGTGCGTTCATACCCTGCAATCTGGCCTGCGAGTCGTATAGGTCGACGCAGAACCTGGACTGGAGCTCTTTTCCGTTGTATCGGAACGTGTTTGCATCAGATGTTGCCAAAGAACTGTTTTTATGCTGCATGCCGTATGGCATGTAGTCGTATTCAGCTGTAACGACCCCGTTCTGGTTTACGATCGTCCTCACGCTCCCCAGATGGTCGTTCAGGAAATACTGCGCCGCGTTCCCGTTTTCCCCGGCTTGGATGCGCCCCATGGCGAACGGAGCACTGTCGAATGCGGGCTTTGTCCCCGCCAATTCATAGCGTGCGCTTCCGATATACAGGTAACCGCTTCCCTGTACGTCAGCCGAGGCGATCTTCTCGCCATTCCAAAGATAACAATAATTTGCTAAAAACAGTTCTCCCGCCTGCGAATGCAGCTCCGCAGGTGCGATTTTTTCCGGCAGGTTGAGGAAATCGTATGAGATTTTCAGTTGATTCTGACCGTCATATACCAGATTTCCCATCGTGTCGTATTCGAAGGGATTGTCCGCCTCCTGAACACCGAAGGCTACCTTTCCCGCCGATTCTTTTGTGCCGGGATAGCTTTTCAGGTTGACGAGCTGGTTGCCGTCGAGGCCGTAGACATGCTTGTGAATTTCGTCGCCGTTGTAGCGTTCGAAACTCCGCATGTTCCCGTTCAAGTCGTAATGCATGTTACGCTTGACCCGGGCGGCATAATGAAACCGCTCCGGGTGGTGGTGCCCGGAGCGGTTTTGCATTAAAGAGAATATCGTGGATAATATATCCCAATTATCCGTTTTCAAAGAGATTATTCAATCTTTGGGTTTATTTGCAATTCCAGGTGTTCTGGAGTATTAATTCATACGAATTCATATGTAATATACCAAGCATTCTTATCCGATTCCCAAAAACAAGGATCCCGCAAATCCCATCCCAAGGCTTTTGCATAATCTAACACCATATCATTCGTCAGTCGTTTGGAACGTATTTTTTGTTGATATTTTTCCGTTTGTTCAAAAGGCATAGGTTCTCCATTTTCGTAAAAATCCCAACGATTATCCCACATCACACGGACGTAACGGTTCCGTCCGTCTGCATATAAATGTTCAAATTTATAGAAAGGAGCATAATCATCTTCTTCGGATTCGATATTGCAACTTATGGCAATTCTCGTAAGTTCAAGTTTATATTGATTTCTCAAAATATGGCCAAGGACATCGAATCCGTCATATTGGTTCCCGAACAAAACTGTCCCCGATGCATTTTTCGGTTGCCACAAAGTGATCTTTGTTATTCTATCATTATAAGGAATTGGTTTTTCGAGATGAACTTCCAAGGGGGCATTTTGGATTTTCAAAATTTTGACATCTGTTTTATAACAATCTAAAATAGCCGCTTCTACGGTGCTCATATTTGCATAAATCAATGTAAATCTTCTATTTATCATACTGAGTTATTTTATAATTTCTTTTTCATAAATTGCATTTGGATCATTCTGACGGATTACGCGTTCGTGCTTGACGTTATTTTTTACATTACGATCCACCTCATAGTTGTGATGTATTCCATCTTTATCCCATTGCAAATCGGGTCGATTACGCCCGACTTTTTTACCTTGGGCATCTACTTGTTGCTGGTTTTTTCGAATATTTCGGGCTTTGCCTTGTCCCTTTATCTCCTGCACTTTCTTATCGATAGTGTTATTATGATCTGCATTCCCGTGAGGTTTGCTTGTACCATCATTGGCTTCTGGGCCGCCATAGTTATAGCCGCGTCGCGCATTCTTTGCTGCGTTGAGCATCAGAATTTTCCCGCCGAATGAGGTGACTGTACCGGTTAGGGCAATCCCTTCACCGACAGCCATTGTTGGCCCCGTTACTTCAATAGCGCTACCGGCTGTTAATAGTGTGGCTGTCGCTGCGGTTGCGGAAATTCCGGCTCCGGTAATAGCAGCATTCTTACCACCTTCAGACATGGCTGTGCCTATGATTGTCGTGGTAACATCTGTCGCAGCTAATGCGTTGTTGTAATCATCTGCGTCGTTCGGTTCGTAATCTGCTCTCCATGATGTCGTGCCGGTAATATTAGTAACCAGTCCAATGACGACTCCGGCGATTTTATCCCGCCAATCTTTCCCGTTGGGATCAGTAAACCTTATCGGATTATTTCCACAATAAGCATACGGACTGACCGGAAAATATTTCTCCGCAAGGGGGTCTATCGAGTTGAACCGTGCGTTCATACCCTGCAATCTGGCCTGCGAGTCGTATAGGTCGACGCAGAACCTGGACTGGAGCTCTTTTCCGTTGTATCGGAACGTGTTTGCATCAGATGTTGCCAAAGAACTGTTTTTATGCTGCATGCCGTATGGCATGTAGTCGTATTCAGCAGTAACGACCCCGTCCTGGTTTACGATCGCCCTCACGCTCCCCAGATGGTCGCTCAGGAAATAGCGGGTATCGTATTCTTCACCCAGTCTGCCGATGCGTCCCATGGCAAAGGGAGCGCTCTCGAATGCGGGCTTTGCCGAGTCTAAGCTGTAACGGACGCTTCCGATATACAAGTATCCGCTTCCCCGTACGTCAGCCGAGGCGATCTTCTCGCCATTCCAAAGATAACAATAATTTGCTAAAAACAGTTCTCCCGCCTGCGAATGCAGCTCCGCAGGTGCGATTTTTTCCGGCAGGTTGAGGAAATCGTATGAGATTTTCAGTTGATTCTGACCGTCATATACCAGATTTCCCATCGCGTCGTATTCGAAGGGATTGTCTGCCTCCTCAATGCCGAAGGCTACCTTTCCCTCCGAGTCTTTTGTGCCGGGATAGCGTTTTACACGGACGAGTTGGTTGCCGTCGAGGAGGTATTTATACTTGAGAATTTCATTGCCGTTGTAGCGTTCGAAACTCCGCATGTTCCCGTTCAGGTCGTATTCCATCCTGCGCTCGGTAAAGGTGTTGTCCCTGAGCGGGGAAAATCCGGGAAAATTTTCGGACGGTTCGCGTTTATACAACTCGGCATCGGTCAGGCGCCCCAGCATGTCGTACGAATAAGCATAGGTGTTATCCCCCATGACGTCACGTCTCCGGTTCCAGGATATTTCCGCGATATTTCCCGAATACAGGGGTTTGGCGGCCTGCGGTTTGAAATAATTGAGTTGTTCGGTGAAGATAATGTTGCGAATCCAGAGCGTATCCCCGGTTTGCAGGTTTACCGATGGGGCTTTGATTCTGTGCGTGATTCCCGAGAGCCAGCCCTGGATGTTGTATTTGTGTTCGGTCTCCAAGCCGTTTCCGGCGGTTTTTGTTTGCAGGCGTCCCAACTCGTCGTATGCGGACGCAACGTCGGCGCAGACCTTGCCGTTTATGGAAACGACCTCGCGCAGTTGTCTGCCCCGCCCGTCGTAGGTGTAGGCATAACGGAGATTCAGAGGTTCGCCTTCGGAAATATTATGTTGCTCGTCGCGGATCAGGATATTTCCCGAATAGTCGTATTTGTAGCTGATGCGCAAACCGTAACCGAGCGGGGTGGTTTCGACCGACTGGATTACCCGGTTGCGGGCATCGTAGTAGAATGTCCGGCGTGCGGACAGGGGGGCTTTCCTGGCCGGGGAGAATACGGATTTGTCGAATGTTTCGAAAATCTCCTCATGCGTTTTCAGCCCGCGGATGTTTGTACTGCGGATGGTTTCGTCAGTCACCTCGGCGACGGGAAGGAACGCATGTGTGCCGAATGCCGGAGAATCCAGCCGGTATTCGTCGTAAATATAACGCTCGGTATCGTGCGGTTCGGTGACGCCGAAAGCGAGGTTTGTGACGGCCGGATCATATGTTACGGGGCGGTAAGGCTCTTCGGGGTTGACCGGGAGGAGCGGGTCTTCGGGATCGACAGGGAGTACCGGATCTATGGGAACAGGGTCGGGGGTGACTGGGTCTGGCGGATCCACAGGGTCGACGGGAGGTCTTATGGGATCTGTCGGATCCACGGGGCCGACCTGTGTAGTTTGCCGCAGGGTCACCTTCGACAGGCGTCCTATGGGGTCATAGGTGTAGGCGAGCAGAACTTCCTGCGCCTTCATCGCTCCGGTTTGGCGGGTCAACATGCGCCCGTCGGCATCGTAGGTCATAATCTCCGGATCCTGTCCCGGGATGTGGCGGGTGGTGACATTGCCGTCCCCGTCGTAAAGATAACGGTAGCAGTATTTCCGGGCGTTGCCGCTGTCCGGTTCCCATATGCTGCCGGCCGTGAGCCGTGCGCTTCCCTCGGGGGAGACTACCCACCGCAAACGCTCCATGTCGTCGTAGATGTAGTAGGTATCGGCATGTTCCGAGGAGGAAAGCCATTGGCGGGAGAGTATTTTCAGCCCGTTGGAATTTGTGAACACTTCTTCGACCGCGCCGTCTTCGTCGATGGCCGTCGTTTTGCAGAGCGTATTTGCATCGTACGGTTCGGCTTTGCCGACCAATGCCCCGCCGGGTGTGAGCGAAAGCTGGAGGACTTCGTCTCCGGCGTTCGTTCCGTAGCGGTTTTCGCAGAAATGATCCATTAGGCTCTGGTACTCTTTACCGGGCCTGAATGTTTTGACAGGCCGGTCGAGCGGGGAGTCGTCGTATTCCCGGTGTATGCGGGGAAACAAGGCCGTACTGCTGTTATACAGCGTTTTGTAGTACCGGTCTTGTCGATTGATCAGAACGTCTGTTCCTGCAGGTATGTTGTCCTCCGGGGCTGCGGCGAACGGCAGGTACTCGTCTTGCCGACGTCCTTTGGTATCGTAGCTGAAGAATGTCACGAGGTCTTTCCCCGACGGCGAACCGTTGACATTGACAGTTTGTTGCGGACGTCCGAGCCCGTCATAGTAGGTGATGTCCTCGATGTAACCAACACCCGTGCTGTCAGTCGCCGTCTTGGTGGAAATGTATGCCTTGCTTCCTGTCTTGCAGGCCACGATATTCGAAGTGGCTTTGCCTCCTGTCGAAGTTTCTGCCACACGGCGGTAATAAGCCGGTCTGGCAATTTTTTTTGCAGTTTTTTCTCCCGTCGAGATCGTTTCCCAGTTTTCCAGATCGGTGCTTTCTTCGATACGCGTGTGTTCCCACGCAACGGACGGACTTTTTTTATCGTTGATGATCACATAGCGGTTGTCTTCTGATAGTGACATGGAAATAAGTCCGGCATCCAATGCGGTAAGGACTTCTACCGTATTCGAATAAGCGGTCTGTCCCCCGCTTCTTGTGGCCTTGCGGCGGTAATAGACCGTTTCTTTGCCCGTGACATCGGGCTGGCAGGTTTCACCGTTTTGTCCCGGCATGGTAGTCCATTCCTGTGCGGTTGCAGTTTTCTTTTCCCATGTATAGGTGAGTTCCGGGTTGTCGACGAGATAAAGTCCTCCCATCGCAGGACGGTATGACGATATTATGGGAGGCAGTGTGCCGAGCGGGTAAATTTCCGGGCCGTTGAGGGTGATCCTGCCGCCGAAAAATTCTGAGTAAGGTTCTTGCAAATAACTCAAGGTTATCCAAAGCACCTCATTGTCGTCGACGACATTAATGTGCAGGCGGACTTGCCCGCTGGCGCTGTAGTCTGGATGGATCATTGCGACTTCGATGAAAAACGTGCCGCTTATATTGGTTACGGACGTGACAAGCGGGGAGCTGATTTCGTAGTCGAGTAATTTGACTTCGCTGGTTACCAATTTGATTTTGCCGGAATCCCCTGCTGCCGTATAGGCCAGGGAATACTCCAGCTTGCCGCCTTCCGGGGGAACGAGGGACGAGGTGGTTACGAGTTTGTAACGCGATGTCTGCCCGGCACACGTATTATATGCCGCAAAGAACAAGATGAGTAAAAGGAATATGTGCTTTTTCATAATGGTCGTAGTTTAAAAGTGGTACTCGAGAGTCTGAAGCGCACCCAAACCGTCGTGCACCCCGGTCAGGCGGCCGTGGGAATCGTATTCGTAGCGGGACTCCTTGCGTGACGGGTCGAGGTGCCTGGTCAATCCGACATGGGGTTTGTATTCGTATATATCGACATAGGCACCTTCGATGGCGTATAGGTTGTCTATCTGCTGTTGGGAAAGGCCGCCGCTGAGCGGCGTGTTTGGGAGTCCCGCCGCCAGCCTGACCCTGCTGTATCTGGCATTCATAATTTTTGCCACGGGATATAAGCCTCCGTATCCCCATATGTAGCTGTATAAAGTTCCCTCCGCATCCCTTATCTGGGTGACGTTGCCTTTCGTGTCGTACGAGTCGTAGTATATCTTGGGCACGTATTCGAGTATGGGCGGAGTTGGCGGAACGGGGCTGTGGCTAACCGCGACCGGCTCCTCCAGCTTCGTTTTGCTGATTACCGAAGGTTTTACCATGTTGTTTATTCGGGTGTACTCGCATTTGGCGGCGGATGTGATGTAGTGGTCACTGGACTGTCTTGCGGGTTGCGAGGATTCGGCTATTTCTGCGGGATAATCCAGCGGGTATGTTCCCGAACCGGCGACGCTGACCGTTTCGTGCAGGTATTTGATCTCCGTAATGTAGCAATGTCCGTCGGCGGACGTCCGCATCGTAAGGCTCGGCTGCCCGTATTTGTTATAGTTGTATTTTGTTATGGTATACAGCGAGTCGGCGCCGAAATAGTCGATAGCGGTTCTGCTTGCCACCCGGTAGTCGCCGATCGGTTTCCTTACGGAATACGCATAAGGGCCGCTGGCGACGACATAGGCCGTGTAACCGGGATCGTGGTACTCGTAGGATGTCTTTTCGCAGCGTACTTTTTCGTTTTGCGCATTATACATCGTTTTCGTATGGAGTTTGCCACGTTGGTTGTGGTGCGAGTTCGGTTCCCGGAGTATATTGTCGTAAAAATCTATGCGGCTGCTTACCGGATAGTCTTTAGGTAGTAAATTGGGAATAATCGCTATCCTGCTTTGGCCTGCATAATCGTCCGGATGCGTTTTGTAATTGTTGAATTCGTATTTGACCGAGGAACCGTCTGCGAAGATTTCCCGGACAACCCCATAGCCGACATGCGATTTGTCGAATGTGTTGGCCGGGTATTGCAAAAGCGGCAAGATAATATTATATCCTCCCCGTACATCGCCGTAGAAACGGGGGAAATGCAGGACTATTCCCGACGAATGGGTGGCGTCGGCCATGTATTCGTAACTCCGGGTCTGAAAGCTCCCGAGTACATCCTGGTCGGTTATTTTCCGAATCCTCACACCTCCGGTTTCATCCGAATCTCTGAAAAGCGTGGAATAATCGTTCAGGGCCGCTCCGTATTGGGCCGGCATATTGCCCGGAATTTCAGTCCCGGGATCGTCCGGCAACGGTGTAACCACGTCCTCTATTTTGGGGTAGTTCCGCTTGAGTACGATATACCGAGCCCTGTTCGCCTCGTATTCGAACTCCGTGAACCCGCCGGTCGGGTATTCTATCCGTCGCAGACAGCCGATTATACTGTATTTCCAGTCGGGATTCCTGTATGGCAGTCCAATGCTTTCGTTCATGTCCCGGTCGGGATTCGCAATGACCATCGGGCAGAAATAGTCGTATCCGTTTCCCTTCCCGTTGTAGTATCCCCAGAAATCTATATCTGCCGTGGTCAGTCCCGGATAATCGTACTCTTCGTAATAGTCCATTTTGTAGGTGCCGGTTCCGGAGACGTCGATGGATTTGAGGATCAGGCGGTCGTTTTTGACCTTGTATCCGAAACGGCATGTGCGCAGTGTCTCCCGGTTGCAGGTGACATCAATCCTGTCCAGCTTCTTCAGCTCCTGGGCGATCGTGCCGTCATAGCCCCGGTCTCCTGGTGTAGACGTACCGTTTATGTCGTAGCAGCCTTTGGGCAGGTACGTCAGTTCGATGTTTAAGGCGTTGTCGACCGATATTCCCGTGAGGTAGGTGGTGCGTGTGATGCTGGCCTGCCGGTGATGGATCGGCATCTGTTCGCCCGTTCCGTTGCCGAGCTGGAACGAGGTGACATAGTAAGGGTGTTTTGTATCCCGGTTGATATAGGTGCCGCCGTGGGTCGCCCCGTCGTAGGTGAAACTGATTTTCCGGCCGTTGGGGGCGGTTACCGAGGTGAGCATCCAGCTTACGACCGGATTCGCCGGGCCGACGGCTAACTGGTAGTTCCCGAAACTTCCGAGGGAGCCCTTGACCATGCGTTCCAGGGCGGACTCCTTGCCGCCGAAGACATAGGTATATCCGTCGCCTGTCGTGATGGTTATCGTCGAATGTTCGCCGTTGCTCTGGCAACCGGTCATTTCGATCCTGTATGTTCCGTGTCCTCCCTGGGTGTTGTATATCCTGACCTGGCGTGCTCCGTCGTAATGGAATGTCCCAGAATGTCCCATGAAGCTGAAATGGAAGATATCCGCATCGACTTCGCTTTCGTGGGAACTGGCATCCGTGTATGCCTGTGCTGCTGTGGAATAGTGTCCCAAGCTCAGGTTCATCAGGTCGGATTCGTCATAGGGGATCGTACCGCACAGGAACCCGTTGACGTGGCCGGTGTTGCTGCCCCCCGGACTGAAGTCGTCGAGTCCCCGTATTTCGCGCGTAATGGTGCCTCCGCAATTCAAAAACCAGTTGAGGCCCAAAATACCGGTTTGGCGTTGGGGCAGGAATCCGTTGGAAGCATAACCTGCGGACAGGGAGAATTGGAAATCCGGATCCGAATATTCATAGAGGAGGACATCGGCTTGTGCTGTCCCCGTATAATAGTTTACGGGTGTATTCCCATACCGGATAAAGCTCCATGTCTGCGGGGTAGGGCTGTATTGCATGAGCGGAGGATCGGTCAGGTTGTCGAACGATTGTGGGAAAGCAGCATGCCCATAAATACCGAACAGGGTGGTCAAGACTGTCTGAAGTAGGTGTTTCATAAAAAGAGTTGTTTGAGGATAATAGTAACGACAAATAAAGGGTAGTGGAAAATTGTGGGGAGGCTCCACGCAGGGAGTGCTTTTATGCAAAGATAGGAGGGCTTGGGGATTGCCGAGTCCCGAATACTGGGAAATGTAACCTTGCAAAATTTATGTATGATGCTGGTTATCAGTTAGCAGTATGCAAATAATCTTATCCGCCACTTACATCTGCTGCGAATTTTTGTAATGTGTTGGTACTTAATTTTTTATCCTTGTATGCCGAGAGCCGGAAAATACGATGGCAGTTAATGAAAAGGCCGGAAGTTTTTACTCCCGGCCTTCCGGCTGACGCCTGCCTGTCGCTATTTTTCAGAGATATACCTCTTATATTCCGTTCGTGTGTATGCCTTCACCTATGATAGCCATTCCCGCCTGACGGATACCAAACAATATATCAATGGAATGCCCGATAATCAATTTATTGAAACAGGTTTTTCATATGATTTGAATAGTAATATCAAGGCGCTCAAACGCTATGATAAAGGAATTTTAAAAGATTCGTATAATTATAATTATTTGGGGAATCAATTGCTGGCAATCTATGTCCGTCCTGTTTCCTCCCGCAATGCCGTGCCGCAGTCTGTGGACTTTGCTGCCGCCGTCCCGGTTGACTCCGCGGGACTGGTTATCCGCGATCCGCTCGATCCGGGTGTTATCATTCCCCCTGTCGATCCGAACAATCCCTTTGCCCCGACCGATCCGACCGGCCCGATCAAGCCGGTTAATCCCGGCGATCCCGGCGATCCCGATGATCCGGGGCCGGGCATTACCGTTCCTCCTGGCTTAGTCGTCGATCCGACCGACCCCGGGAAGTATGATCCGACTATCCCCGTCTTCCCCGCAACCCCCGACGAAAACGAAGGTGATATCCCCGATCCTATCCCCGATCCTGCCGTGCCTGTTATCCCTCGCGACACGATTTATAACGATGTAGGGTATGTCTACGATTCCGCGGGCAATGTGCTTTACGATTCCCACGCGGGTTTGAACCTCCGCTATAATGACCTGAACCTGATCGAAAAAGTAATGCGTGGCGATACGATTGTTGCAAAATATTCGTATCTTTCGGATGGTACCAAGTTCTCGGCGACGGACTCCGCGGGCAACGGTCTTTACTACTCGGGTTCTTTGATATATACCAAGCATGGCGCAGCCCTGACGATGGAGAGTTGCGCCTTCACGGGCGGTCGTTTTGTTGCGACAGCTACGGGTGTCGAAGCCCGTTATTTCGTGACCGACCATCTTGGCAGCGTACGTGCGGTAGTCAACGACGAGGGCGAAGTGCTGGAACGCAACGATTACTATCCCTTCGGCAGTCGTTGGGACGACGGCTTGCTGTCGGACAACCGCTACCGCTACAACGGCAAGGAGGCTCAGGCTTTTCTGAACAATTCCTACCTGGATTACGGCGCCCGTCAGTACGATTCGGACGGTGCCGTATGGCTGGGTAAGGATCCTTTGTCGGAGAAGTATTACCCGATAAGTCCGTATTCATTTTGCACTAATAATCCGATCAAATTTGTTGATTCGGATGGAAGAAAAGTGTATTATGCACCCGGAGTATCGCAGAAGTTTAAAGATAAATTTGCAGCTACTATAAAGTATATGAATTCTCGAGGTTCGGCTGGAGATATAGCAAGTCTGGAAAAATCAGATAAGGTATACTATATTGGGGATAAAGATTCTGCAGGTAAAAGTAATAAATTCGTTGTAGATGGAACTCAGACAACAATATATTGGGATCCAGATACAGCATATCAAACAACAGAAGGAATTTGGATTTCTCCTGCGACTGTATTGGCTCACGAAGTAGGACATGCCATTGAATATGATAAACAACCTAATGAGTTTATGCAAAATGTTAAAAAAGAAGATGGCGATTATGATAATGTAGAGGAACGTAGAAATATTACAACAACAGAACAGAAAGCTGCCAGAAAACATAAAGAAATAAAAGACGGAACAGTCACTCGCAGAAATCATAAAATGGCAGATAAGTCAAATGTAAATAATCTAACACCATATGAAATTGAAGACAAGTTCAGGAAGATTAATGAGTTTATTAATAATTCCAATTAGTTTTTTTTGCGCATGTAATTTTACAAAAACTCCAACAGCTGAAAAAGCTATACAAGTGGCTGATAGTGTGGCGATATATTATTACCAGTCTGGTTTTTTGTCATTTGCTGCTATATCTGCAACTGAATTTGCGGATGAATTGGCCGAGAAGTCGATTGTGATCCGGGATTCTGCTACGGTGAGGCGTTTAGAAAACGGACTTTCAAAATTAAAGGTGGATTCTGTAAGGAATAATTTAGATGTTCGGATTATGTTGGTGTTTTACAAATCGAAGAATGACACGTTGTGGGTGAGTGCTTTAAAGAATCATAATATGCAGTTGAATCGACAAATAATGCAAAAAGACACTGCCTTTTGGATGACAATTAAACAGGTGATTTCTGAAAACGATTCCGTATTTCGTCGCAGATTTGCGAATTCTTCGGATGCTTACATATAGTTCATTGATTTTCCCGGATATCACTAATTTTAAAAATTTAAATCCGGACGGCAAATTATGTCGTCCGGATTTAAATTCGAATAACTATGAAAAATAATCTAATAATATCAATGGTATGGGGTGTGTTCTTTTATTTGGACATATCCTTGATAATAGTCATTATTCGTCAGATTATAGAATTGGGACTGTTATATTTTACGGATATGGGAAATACGTCCTCATTAATAATGGTTTTCGCAGCAGTTTTTTATAATCTAATAATTATTTTTGCCCTCCGCTATTATCTGTTGGGTGAAAATTTGAAATTAATATACCACCTGAGGAATTTTTGGATTTTAATACTATCTTTTTTCTTATTTTCTATTGTCAAGTCTGGCTTGGAGATGCTGAAACCTTTGGTTATCAATGAAAGTAATAATATTTTATTAAGAGATGATATTACTAATCAAATTCTGGCAAATCAGGTCGTAGACATTATGAATCGTTTTACAATAATTGTCAGCTTGATTGTGATAGGATATATCCTATTAAAAAAGAAAAATTTAGATACTGATAGTCTGTAATCTATTCCACCTTCTAATAATGACGAGGGGTAGGTATTTAAGATTTGAGAGAATTGGAAACTCTCATAAATAAAATGACAACATCAATAATATCATTGGCCGGGGACAACCTTTTGAGGTTGTCCCCATTATTTTATATTTTCCGGAATTATACGTATCTTTCAGATAAGTACCAAGCTTTCGGCGACGGATTCCGCGGGCAACGGTCTTTACTACTCGGGTTCTTTGATATATACCAAGCATGGCGCAGCCCTGACGATGGAGAGTTGCGCCTTCACGGGCGGTCGTTTTGTTGCGACAGCTATGGGTGTCGAAGCCCGTTATTTCGTGACCGACCATTTGCCATTCGATAACTGGAAAAGAGTTATATGATTTTTTACAAAAATGTATTACAGCCGGCGTACCTATCACCTCAAATTAACTATAAAATGAAAAAGTTGAATGATACTGCTATTACCGTTCTTGCAATTGTAAGTACGATTCTTAGTTATCCATCTTGGTTACCCGTAGTATTAGTTGCGAATTTATTTAGTAGTCCCGCTCCTGCAATAGACTATACTATTTTTCTTATATTCTGTCTTGCTCTCTTTTTTTTATGCAGGACATTATATCGACTTTACAATAATACAGAAAACGCACGTGCTGCTCTGTGGTATCAGGGACTATTTATATTTTTTCTCTCTTTAGGAATAAAATTCTTTTTGGATGGAATAATATATATGGAAGGAACATATACACTTACTATCCCTTATGGTCTTGATATTATTTTCATAATCCCGATCTCTGTTTTTGTGAACCTGAAAATCGCACATCGAAAAATACATTGACCTTTAGGCGGGTGGTGGACAGTGGTATTGCCTTGGCTGTTGCCGGAGCGTGAACAGCCGGATACCTGCCTGTAAAAGCCTTGGATACAGGACAGGCTGCACCGGAATCGGATGCAGCCTGTCTTTGCGGAGGGCGGTTCGGGTGGAAATTCCCCGCCGTAGCCTTTTTCCGGCCTATTTCAGGAGTACGAACCGGTTTTCATAGGGTTTCAGCGCCAGCGAAGTGACGCTTCGGCCGTCCAGCGGACGCCCTGTCGCATCGGCCGCCGTAAAGGGCAGTTCGCGTCCCGAGGCGTCGAGCAGGGTGAGGGTGCCTGCCTGCCCGTCGGTTTCCCGCAGGTTGACCAGGATGCCCTCTCCGCCGGCTGCGGGGGTGCATGACGTGATCAGCACACGGCTGCATCCGCTGCGCAGGAATGAGCGGTCGCGGGTGTTGCCGTTGGCCTTCGTGGCGGCCGGCATGACGCGGGTGCAGAGCGGGATGCGTGCACTCCAGCCGAACTGCGATGCGGCCGTGTTCGAGGTGTCCCGGGTTGAGCTGATGACGAACCCGCACTTGAATTCCCCTTCCTGCGAAGCGCGGAAATTCGTCGTCCAGTAATTGTTCATCAGCCACGGGAAGACATGCGGCTTTTCATAGGTGCGGGGCTGACCATAGGGGTCGTCGAGCAGTTTCCCGAGCAGGTAGAGCGGTACTTCGCTGCCGCTTACGAGAATCTGGGCGTCGTCGTTGCGTGCCGCGACGAAATTCTGCACGGTGTTCCACGAGGCGCTCGTGCCGGGGATCTGGTCTTCGCCGGAACGGACTACGCCGCCCGGTACGTCGAACGTGAGTTTCGCATTTTCCAGCAGCCACGGCATGGCGACGTAGATCGCCGAAGGATCGGTCTCGGGGTTGCGGATGAAATCGTAGCCGAGCTCCACGCGTTTCACGTCGTTATACAGGCGTACTTCGACCTGCACGCCGAATTTTTCGTCGCATCCCTCGGCTTTGCCCGTGAAGCGGACGCTCTGGTAAATATCGCCCGACGTTACGCCCGGGCAGTGCACGTCGGAGAGCGAAGAGCGCCGGTAATTGTCGAATACTTTGCGTTCCATTTGGCGGCGGTCGCCGTTGAGCGATTCATAGACGAAAGCCCCCAGCTTCCATTCCGAGTCCGGGTCGACCATCTCCCGTCCCAGCTCCTTGTCGTAGAGCGAGGCGATCGTCCCCGAAGCCGGGTCGAAGACGATCCGGTAGAAATCGTTTTCGAGGCTGTTGTCCCGGAGTTCCGTGCGGCGGGGTACCGCGGCCTTGCCGTCGCCGAGTACGATTTCGAAGGTCTTGTAACCCATGGCGGGGATTCCTTCCGCCCAGATGGCGTAATAGCGTCCTTCGCGGCGCGAGCGGATGGGCTGTACGCGCAGGGCTTTCCCGGCTGCATCGACGATCCGGAACTCGCGGTCGGCCGGGATCAGTTCGAAGTCTATGTAGACTGTCGCCAGTTCCGAGCGTTCCCAGCCGAGCGGGTTGAAGAACGTGAGCGTCGGGTGCGTCGAGCGGTAGAGGGTGCCTTGCAGGCGGCCTATGGCATCTTCATAGAGCAGTTGGGTGCTTTTGAGCGCCTCCCATACGTAGGAGCCCTTTTCAGCCCATTGCACCTGTGAATTTTCGCATCCGGGATTCCAGATGCTTTCCGCTGCCCCGAAGGTGTGCTCGTCGTAGAAGAGCAGGTTTTCGTGGATGCGGCGCAGTTCTTCGTGTGTCCCGCCGCTCTGGCCTGTCCCCTCCATTTGGGCCATCGAGAGCATCGCTTCGATGGCGACCAGGTCGGATTGCGTTTTGCGTGAGGCCGCCGTCTCGCGTGCCGCCGACCCGAACCCGTCCGTCCACCAGTCGGGATAGGCGGCCCGGTATACGGGCAGCTTGTCGCCGTACTGGGAGTCGATGCGCCCGAGGAATTCGTGTGCCGTGGCGCTGCGTAGCTTCGGCCAGGCGTAGCGTTCGTTCCATGCGCGGATCAGGTCGCACTCGCGCATCGACGGGGGCGAGTTGTCGGTCAGGTATCCCGAGTATTGCACGGCGATGACCGGGAACGGGTAACCCGTGCGTTTGAGGTTGCGGATGTACCCGAATACGCCGTCTTCCAGGCGGGCCATATCGCCCGTGTGGATGCCCCACGAGTTCCCGGTATGGTAATGGTCGCTGCGGAACATCAGCATTCCTTTGCCCGACGGGGACTCCCAGCGGTAGAGTGTCGGACGGTCGAACGGGACGAGGGCGCGGTGGTTGTTCGACCCGATCGAAAAATATTTCACGCCCAGGTCGGGCAGGTAATCCGCCAGGCACCATGCGATGCCGTTCACGTCGTTCTGCATGGCTGTTTCGACCGGCAGCCCCAATTCCCGGAATCGGGCCACGGGCTCGAGGAACGTCTTGTAATTGTTCTCGCCCGACAGCTCGGACATGTTGAAGAACATGGCCGTCACCTCGATCTGCCCTGCCTTGACGTACCTGATGAATTTGTCCACCTGTGCCTTGGGACGTATGCGCAACCATTCGCGTACGGGCCACGAGGCTTCGCATGTCCAGCGGAACTTCGCGTCGTCCGGGTAGCCGGCCGTCAGGTCGCAGTATTCCACGGCATAGTCGATATAGCGCAGGTGCTCGGTGAGTATTTCGGTCTGCGGTTTGGTATAGCCGATGTCCGTGTGCGTGTGCTGCACCAGGTAGACGGTGTATTTGTCCGCCGGGGCGATTTCCACCGCCGCCGACAGGGCTTTCCCGCGGTTGGGATGCACTTCGAAATCCACCGTGCGGCCTTCGTACCCTTCGGGAATGTTGACCTCGACGGTGTTTATGCCGCGTGACAGTGCGACCGTCTCGCCCGGTTTGCCGTCGTACTTCCATCCGGCACGCTGGGGCTTGCCCCAGTTGACGAGGGTCAGCGTCACCGGGTGCAGCAGCTCCCCTTCGGCGGGGCCGTAAATCAGCCCCGGCTGCGAGTGGCTTCCGATGAGTGCGATGCCGTCGCCGGGGCGTGTGCATTTCACGCTGCGGTCGGCTTCGAGGACGATGGCGTCCCAGACGAGCCAGCTGCCGCCGGCATTGCGGATCGTGAGGAGGTTTTCCCCGGCGCCGAATGTCCCGGCCGGCAATAGGGCCTCGATCGCAAGGCCGCGTGCCGAGGTGCGTTTGGTATCCGGGTAGTTGATGTCGTCCCCGGCAGGCGCCTGCACCGAGGTGCGGAACCCGCCTGCGGAGATTTCGATCGTCGGGGGTGACGAGGCCTGCGATTCGACCAGGTAGAGTGTCAGCCGCATCTCCGCCCGGGAGGCTTGCGCATCGGCCCCGAAGCGGATCAGCAGCGATCCGTTGCCGTTGCCGGCCCATCCGTCCTGGGGCCCGGGCAGGATGTAGGGGATCTCTCCCGGTGTGCTGCGCCCTACGTCGTACGCGGCCGCCGCGCCGGGGAACCGGCCCAGAAGGTCGGAATACGCGCCGTCGTACAACGCGAACTCGGCGGCCGAACCGTCTTTGCGGCCGATTTCCCATACGGGCCGGTAGGGTGTTGCCGACAGGCTGCCCCATAGTAGGGCCGCCAATACGGCGAGGATGGAATGCTTGTGTCTTTTCATATCGGAATTTTTGGGTTATTCGGGGTCAGTCCATTTTACGTCGGTCATTTTTGCCACATGCCTGCCGGTCATGTCGGTGATCTCCGAGCCGACGTTGAGCGTTAGCGGCCAGTAGGCTTTCAGCCCTTCCTCAGTCCCGGAGAAGTCGCATGCCACATCGGCTGCGGCCTCGGCCTCGGTGCGGACGTCCGCCCAGATCGAAACGTGCTGGATGTTGCCGCGCATGTAGCGGTTCGAGTAGGAGGGGGCGGTGCCCAGCTGCAGGTTGCAGGTCGGCTCCACGATGGCCTTGCCGCACGCGAAGCTCTTTACCAGCCGTCCGTCCAGATAGAAGTGCATCTTGTCGTTGGCCTTGTACGTGGCTGTGATGTGGTACCACTTGTTCAGCTCGATCGTGCAGCAGGTGCCGCCCTTCCAGCTCCCGTCGTTGACGTAGAACTGCAGGTTCGCGCCGTTGTTGCGGATCATGATGGCACCCTTGCCCTGTTCGCACGAGATGACGTTCTGGTCGCCCGCCGCGAATTCGTCGAAACGTATTTTCATCTCCCACGTCAGCTCTTCCGTGAGATCCCAGTCGCCTGCGGGCCCGAGGTTCATCTTCGACCCGGCGTTGAAATAGGGGATTCCGGCCTTGACGATGTTCTCCCGGAAGGCTTTTATCGCTTCTTCGAGTTGTTTGCAGGCGTTCCGGTAGCCTTCGTCCCGCGAGGTGTTGTGCATGATGTAATAGGCCTGGTCGATGCGGGCCTGCAATGCCTTCTTCGATCCGGGGGCCGTGTCGCCCTCTTCGATCCCTTCCGTCGACTCTTCGACGAGCGATTCCGCCTGGCGGATCAATGCCATGAGCGTCTGATGTGCTTCGGAATAGTCGTCGTCGCTGCATGCGCACAACACCAGTGCCGCGCAGAGGAAGGCTGCGAATTTTTTCAGTATGGTTTTCATGGTCGTTTACTGCATTAGGTGTTTAATATCCTTCGTTTTGTCCCAGGGTTCTCCAGTCGGGCATGCCGTCGAACTGCGTCTGCGGGATGGGGCGTACGACGTGGTACTCCTTGATGTTGTCCTTTGCGTCGGGGTTGTAGATCCTCACCTGGTCGATGAGCCTGCCGAAGCGTTTCAGGTCGAGCCGCCGCTGCCACTCGCCGAAGAGCTCGCGGGCGCGTTCCTCGAGGATGAAATCGAGCGTCATGTCCTCTTCGGTGACCTTCATGGCCTCTTCGTATTCGGGCTTTTCGTGGTTGACGGCGCGTTTGCGCAGCTGGGTTATGTCCTCGGCGGCACCCTTCAGGTCGCGGTTCTCCGTGCTCCGGATACGCGCCTCGGCACGGATCAGGTAAAGTTCGCCCAGCCGGATCACAGGGTAGCTGCGATCCGACAGCTCCGACATGTTGCCCGGCCGGGTGTGGTCGTAGAACTTGGTCATGCCGATGAACGTCCAGCGATCCTGCGGGATGCCGTCGGCGTCGAACATGTCGTTGCGGTCGAATACCGTGAAGGTCTTTTCCATGCGCTTGTGTTCCTCGACGGGCAGTACGTCGGGACAGAGGTAGAGCGCCGTGTCGATGTATTCGCGCCACTGGTTGAGCGGGAAGGCCGAACGGTCGTCGGCCGGGTCGTTGTAATACCATACCCATTGGTGCAGGTCGCTCCAGCGTTTGTCGGCGTCGCGGTCGAACAGATCCATGAAGTAGGTCGAGGGGATCGCCTGGCAGCCGCCGTAGCCCGTCCATTTGAGCATGGTCTGCACGCCCGGGAAACGGTCGATATACATGGCATACCACGACCAGTAGCCGTTGGCCTGGCGGAAGGCGTCGTCCTCGGTGAATTCCGTCGTCCAGATGAATTCGTTGTTGGTCTTGTCGTCGGCCCACAGGTCTTTGAGCGAGGGGCAGAGCTCCAGCCCGTAGTGGCCGATCACCTGCGATGCCATGTCTGCGGCCTCGTCCCACTGTTCGTTGTAAAGGTACATGCGTGCGAGCAGCGCCTTGGCTGCGGGCATGTCGATGCGCCCCGATTCCGTGGTGCGCGTGTCGGGGAAGAGCCCGATGGCCGTCTCGAGTGCGCCGATGATCTCTTCGTAGAACTTCGCGCGGGGCGAACGGCGGGCTTCGGTGCCCTCGGTCTCGTCGGTTGTCATCGGCAGGTAGCTGTCGCCCCACGTCTCGGTGACGATCCACAGGAACAGGGCCCGCATGACATACATCTCCGCTTTGAACTGGCTCTTTTCGTCTTCGTCGGCAAAGGGCGTCTGGTCGATCGTTTCGAAGAACAGGTTGATGTTGAACAGCGCCTTGTAGCAGTGGTTCCACAGCCATGCCACATTGCCGTTGGTGGCGTCGAGCCCGTAGTAGTCGCACAGGCCCACATCGCCCTGGTTCTTGCCGCGCAGGTAGATGTCCGTCCCCAGCTCGGTCATCAGCGGCCACTGTCCGTCGCCGCCGTAGAGGTTGTTGATCTTGGTGTAGCTCTGGTATACCAGCGCCTTGATGCCGTTTTCCTCCTTGAATATCTCGGTCGTCGACCCGTAGGTTTCTTCTTCGAGGAAGCTCTGGCATCCGGTCAGCCCTATCGTAAGTGCCGCCGCAAACAGGATGAATATCTTTTTCATGGTCTGGTTTTCGGATTTTAAGTTAGAATTGGACATTCGCGCCGAAGATATAGAACGACTCCCACCACGAGATGCCGCCCGTGTTCTGGAACTGGCTGTAACGCCACGGGGTGTTCATGGTCACATAGAAGCGCGTCTTCTTCACCACGCGCCCCATCCATGCCCGGGGCAGGGTGTAGCCGAGCGTGATGTTGCGGATGTTCACGTAGCTGTTCTTGTAGTAGCCCGTGGCGTCGAGGTATTTGATCGACTGTCCTTCGACCGGGCGTGGATGTCGGTTGGAAGGTTTTTCGGGTGTCCAGTAGTCGATCTTGTAGGTGTTCCAGCGTCCGAGCTGGTTCGCCCATTCGCTCGTGCTGCGGCCGTCGTGGGCCAGCGAGCCGAACTCGCCGTATACGTCGACCGAGAAGTCGATGTTCTTCCACTCCGCATTGATCTGCAGGCCGCCGACCCAGTCGGGGCGTGTCGTGCCGAGGATCGTGCGGTCGTTGCCGTCGATCTTGCCGTTGCCGTCCAGGTCGGCGACCTTGACCTCGCCGGGTTTCTGTCCGTAGATCGCAGCCAGGTCGGCTTCGTTTTCCTGCCAGATGCCTACCTGTTTGTAATTATAGTGTACGCCGTTGACCGGATAGCCTACGAACAGGCCGTTGTTGATGTCTTCCTTCATCTTGGGATCCTGCAGGCGTATGAGCTCCTCCTTGTTGCGGTAATACGAGAGGTTCACCCCCAGGTGGAAGTCCTTCGTTTCCACGGGGACGGTCGAGAGGCTTACCTCCCAGCCGCGGTTGCGGGTGTCGCCGATGTTCGTCCACGCCCGGTTGAAGCCCGAAGTATAGGGCAGCACCTTGAGGTAGAGCAGGTCGTAGCTCTTCGAATCGTAATAGTCGATCGTGCCGTGGATACGTCCCTTGAGGAACCCGAAGTCGAGGCCGATGTCGAGCATCTTGTTGCGCTCCCACTCCAGGTCGGGTGTCGGGCGGGTTTCGGGCTCCAGCCCCGGGCGGTGCAGCTCACCGCCGTTGAAATTGGCGTATTTGCCGTGCAGCGTACCTGCCGTGGCATAGGCCGCGATCGAGTAGTTGCCCGTCATGCCGTACGAGGCGCGCAGCTTGAGGTTCGAAATCCATTCCACGTCCTTGAGGAAGGGCTCTTCCGAGATGCGCCATGCGATGGCCCCCGAAGGGAAGAAGGCCCATTTATGCCCCGGCGAGAGCTGCGACGCACCGTCCTCGCGGAACGACGCGGTGATGATGTACCGGTCGTCGTAGGAGTATTGCACGCGCCCGACGACCGAAACCATCTGGCTGCGGACGAAGCCCGAGGACAGGCTTTTCGAATCGGTCAGGCGCCCCATGTTGTACCACAGGTAGGCGGGCGATTCCTGGTCTTTGCCCGACATCGAGGCATTGACCGTCTGGCGGTTCTGCATTTCATAGACGGCCGTCAGGTCGATGTTGTGCCTGCCGAATTGACGTTTGTAGTTGAGCACGTTGTTCCAGACCCAGTCGGCCTTGCGGTTGTTGTGCATGAAGGCCACGTTGCGCTCGTCGGTATACGATACCGAGCGGTTGTCGTAGTAATAGCCGCGCGACGAGAAGGCGGGGCTGTATGCGAAGTTGGTATTGAACGTGAGCCCCTTCGCCAGGTCGATCTGGGCGAAGAAGCGCAGGAAGAGTTTCCACTCCTCGGTCTTGTCCTTATATACGTCGTCGCTCTCGTTCATGTAGGGGTTCTTCACGAACGGGTCGCCGAAGGGGTAGACGTTGTAGCTGCCGTCCTCGTTGCGGGTCTGCGTGAGCGGGGACATGTGCAGGAACTGGTTGAACATATCCGGCTTGTCGTTCTTGACGATGTAGTATGCGCGGCTCGAAAGTCCTACCTTGAGGAACGGCAGCACCTTGTGCGAGAGGTCTGCGGTCAGGTAAAAGTGGTCGTGCCCCGCGTTTTTGTAGCGGCTGTCTTCGTTCTTGTAGTTGAATGCGATTTTGTAGGCGCTTTTGTCCGTTGCCGCCGAAATGGTCAGCGAGTGGCTTGTCCACAGGCGTTTCTTGTTGAAATACTTTCCCATCCAGTCATTGTCGACCTTGCCCATGTTGGCCAGTTCGATCCCGAAAAACGCCTTTGCGTCGTCGGCTTCGCTGTGCCAGGTGCCTGCCGCGCGGCTCGCCTCGCGCTGAAATGCGATGTATTCGTCGGCGTCCATTACGTCGAGCGACCCCCAGTTGTTGACGCCTGCACCCACGAACCCGTCGTAGGTTACCGTCGTCTTGCCCTGTCTGGCCTGTTTGGTCGTAATCAGGATAACGCCGTTGGCGCCGCGGGCGCCGTAGATGGCCGTCGAGGACGCGTCTTTCAGCACGTCGATCGACTCGATGTCCCCGGGGTTGATCGAGGCCAGCGTTTCGTCGTAGGGAATGCCGTCGAGGACGATCAGCGGGTCGTTGCTGGCATTGCGCGAGCGGGTGCCGCGTATGCGGATCGAACCCCCGTCCATTCGGATCCCGGCGATGCCGGTCAACGCCGTGGTGATGTTGTAGGCCGGGATACGCTCGATACGGTCTGCCGAGATCGAGCTGACGGAACCTGTGATGTCCTTGCGTTTCATCGTCGTATAGCCGGTCACGACGACATCCTCCAGTCCGATCATGTCCTCCGACAGGACTACGTCCACCGAAGTGCGCCCGGCTCCTACCTTGACGGTCTGCGGCAGCATACCGAGGAACGATATTTCCAGCAGGTCACCGTCTTCCACCCCTTCGAGTGCATAGTGTCCCGCGTTGTCGGTCAGCGTGCCGCGGGACGATCCTTTTATTACGACCGAAGCGCCTGCAACGGCTGCCCCGTGCGTGTCCTCGACGATACCGGATACCGTACGCCGAATTCCCCCCCCCTTGTATCCTGGGGGCTGATGGTTACTGTTGCGGAGCTTTTTGCGGTCGCATTTGCCGCCGCCGGCAACATCAGGGCCGACAGCACCAGGACAAAACCGCCTCTCATAATGCCCGATAGCCTGTGCCGGGGACGCCGGCCGGCCTGGATGATTGGATAGAAACGTTGCATGGTTCAGTAGTTTAGGTTAGTGTGGTTTGGGTTGGACGATTAATATTTGAACATTTTTAATAATGTATGAACATTAATGCCTACTGCAAATTTATACATAGATTTTTAAAATGCAACTTTTTTCGGCTCTTTTTTAATGATAATTTGTCAACGGCCGCCGGATATCCCTTTTCCGGTGGATTCTTGGTATCTCTGTGGATAATACCTGTTTGCCTGCATGTTTTTTGCCGGAACGGGGCGGAGCCGGTTCCGGATCGTTCCCTGATTCCCTCTGCCGGAGGCCGTTGCTGTGCCGGAGCTCCGGCGCCCGATAGTCGCTGTTTGTATGTACATGAAATCTTCCTTTAAGCGCGATGCTGCCGCCTGCCCGGCGGATTGCTGCCCGCCCGCCGCCTGCTTTCTGCCGGGGGCCGCCCGCTGCCCGTCGCCCGCTGCCCGTCGCCTGCTGCCTGCTTTCTGCTGTGTGCCGCCCGCTGCCCGCCGCCTGTCGTCTGTCCGGCAGGTTGCCCCCGCCTGCCGGTTCGCGTGGCGGGCGGCGTTGTCTGGCATTTCTGGCATTGCGGCACCCGCATTGTTCCCGGCTCCTTCCTGCTGTTCCTGCCTCTTCCTGTTGCTCCCGGTTTTTTCGTGTTGTGCCCCCCCCCCCCCCCCCCCCCCCCCCCCGGGCGGGGACGCCCCGAAAAAGTAACGGCGCATCCGTTGTCCGGATGCGCCGCCGATAGGGAATATGCCTGTCGCTATTCGGGGAGTTTCCCGGTTCCCCAGCGAGTGTTGGGCTTGGGCCCCAGCCATAGCTCGAGCAGGCCGCCGCGTGCGAATTCTTCGTGAGGGAACCAGAAGTTGTTGAGCACCCGGCCGTTGAGGCGTGCGCGTTGGATATAACAGTTCTTGTCCGAATTGCCGTAGGTGCGGATGACGAACCGGTCGGAACGGTCGGCCGGGTAATAACGCTTGTCGAGACGGATCGACACCACGTCGAAGACCGGCGAGGTGATCTCGTATACGGGGCGGGCAGCGGCCGTGCCCCGCGTACTGAACAACCCGATCGACATCAGTGCGCTCACGCCGCCCATTTGTCCCTGGTCTTCGTCGTGCCCGCCATACCCCCGGTCGGGCGTGGTGCCCCCGTAAGCCTGTTCGTTCACCCGGCGAACCCAGTATTGCGTGAGCCAGGGTTTCCCGCCCCAGCTGAATACGTGCGCGTTGGAGCATCCGGGCTGGTTGGCGTAGCTGACGTAGCCTTGTCCGTAGCCGAACACGAAATCCTGCGGCGCGGCCTGCTCGAATGCATAATTGAGCTTCTCGCAGAATTTGTCATAACCGCCCATGAGCGTTGCGAGGGTCGGTAGTTCGTGCGATACGCCCCAGGTGGCCTGCCAGGCATTGGCCTCGATCCAGCCGGTGCCCCTGAGCGGATCGTCGTGCAGCCATTGGCCCTGCTCGTCCTTGGGGAAGAGCAACTGCTGGTCGGGGCGGTATAGCTTGCGCCATCCGTGGGATCGGTTGCCGAAGTAGGCGGCCTCATCCTCCAGTCCCAAACGCACGGCCATTTGCGCGAGCGCCCAATCCTGGAAGTTCGACTCGATCGTCATCCCGGCGTTTTTCGGCTGGTAGCCGTGTTCGAGGTAAAATTCCCCGATTCCCTGCATGCCGCCCGGCATATGGTTGCGTTGCATCGTCCGGAAAGCGTGCATCGGGTCGCATTTGCGCATCAGCCCTTTGTTATAGGCCGAGACGATGAGCGGCGTGGCCGGACATCCGGACATGATGTAGGTATATCCTCCGGCGCAGGGCCCCCGGGGAATCAGCCCGCCGTTGTCGGCATAGCGGATGAGCGAGGCCGACATTTCGTCGGGCATTTCGGGCCATCCCAGCCCCCACAGGACGTTGAGGTTCCACTGCGTGAGCCAGAAGGCGTCGGAATTATACATGTGATGCACGACGCGGCCTGCCGCATCGCGCGGGAGCGTGCGGGTCTTGACCCGGATGTCGCGCGTGAACGAACCTGCGCGCTGGCCGTCCGTCAGGTCGGGGTATTCGCCGTTCACGTCGTCGATCTTGTGGCGGCCCAGCAGGACATGCCACAGGTCGGTGTAGAATTTTGTCCGTTGTTGCTGCGTGCCGCCTTTTACCTCGATGCGTCCCAGCCATTTGTTCCATTCGTCCTGTGCCGCGCGGCGCACGGCGTCGAAGTCCCAGGTCGTGGCGTCATGCGTGAGGTTCTCCCGTGCATTTTCCGTACTGACGTACGATACGGCCGTGCGGACATGGATGCGGTCGCCCGTACGGACGCCGTAATGTGCCGCGACGCCCGATGTGGGGGAGTCCAGGTAACTCAGCGCTTCGCGCGGGTGGCGCCTGGTGATTTCGGAGGAGCCTTCGAGCGAGTCGATTCCGGAATAACGGCGTGTGCCGACCCATCCGTCGAGCCGGTCGAACGGCCGGTCGAAACGGACGACGAAGTAAACCCTGACGTTCTCGGGGCCGCCCCAGTGGCGGCCGTAGGTGTCGAAGCTGCCCTCGATTTCGTGCTCTCCGACCCGCTGCACGCGGGCGTTGCACATGGTCGTCGACGCCAGATAGCCGCCCAGGTTCAGGAGTATGCCGGCTTCGGCGTCCCGGGTGAAGGTCTGGCGGTAGAACCCCGTGCGGTCAGTGGCCGTCTGCTCGACCCAGATGCCGTAATCCTCCAGGAAGAGGCGGTGGTAACCCGGCTGGGCGATTTCGCCCTCGTGCCGGAAGTGCGATTTCCAGTGCCCTTCGCCGAGGGTGGGATCGACGTTGCCGGTCGTCGGCATGAGTGTGAGCCCGGCCAGCACCCAGTTGTGTATCTGCGGGAAGCCGAGCACCTCGGTCGAATTGTAGTTGTAGCCCCCGCCGTACTGGTTGCGGTTGCGGGTCAGCGGTGCGGCGCCGATCATGCCGAACGGCTGGTTGCCCGTGATGAAGAAGAAATAGCGCCCCTTGGTCGTTTCGATGAACGGGTCGACCTGCGAGACGAAATCGCCTCCGGCCTCGGCGGGCGGGAATGCCTCGATCTCGGAGAGCCCGACATGGGAACCCACGGCGTCGTTGACCTCGAATTTCACCCATCTGACCCGTTTGGGCGCGAATTCCACGACCTTGGGCTCCCCGTTGTCCGGGATCCCGACTACTCCGATACGTGTGCCGTCGCTGAAAAAGAGGTCGCCGCCTGCCGTATGCGCATCGCCCGTCGGCCGGTCGTAGAGGACGATGCGCGAGAGGGTGACCTCCTCGTCCCAGTCGAGCCGGATCCAGGGGTAGGGTAATTGCTGCCAGTAGGGCATCTGCGCTGCCGATACCCATTCGCCCGCATTGTCGAGGCGGATGTAGCCGTCGTTGACTTTCGAGGCATCGCCGTCGGCATTGAGCGACGACGATGCCGTGGCGCGGGCTTTCGGGGCGATATTGTAGGTGCCGCCGAGTGCCGGGAACGAGATTCCCGCCACGCAAAACAGGGTTAACAGCTCTTTTTTCATCGCGATGTGCTTACGTTAAGGTTCGTATTGCATGAATATACGAATAATATCGTCTCGCCGGTTCCTGTTCCGGCCCGCAGCCCGGGAATATACCCGTTATTTCATAAAGGCCTTCACGACCATGATCTCGCGTCCCGAGGTGTTGACGATGCGGTAGGAGCCTGCCGCCGCCGAAATTACCAGCGTTTCGGCATAGCTCAGACGGAAGCGGCTGCCGCCCGCGGTTTCGACCTCGGCGCTTTCGCCCTCGACCAGGTTCAGGACATGGCATTTTCCCTGAGTTGCGACCTCCACCGAGGTGTTGAGCTTGTAACGGTGCACGTCGTAGGAGTGGTTGCGGTGCGTGGGCAGGTGCCACAGTTCCCAGTCCGCCCCCTTGTCGAGCAGCGCGGGGTGCGACACCAGCTCACGTTTCACGGTTTCGCCCTTGCGGTCGAAGCAGAGGTTCTCCATTGCGCGGCGGATGTTCAGCGGGCGCGGTTTCCCGTCGAGGTCGAGCGCCAGCCAGTCGTACATCTTGAATGTGAAGATGTAAGGCGTGGTGCTGATCTCCAGCACGAGGTTGTTGCGTCCCGAGCTGTGGAGCGTGCCCGGCGGTATGAGGAACAGGTCGTGCCGCGCCGACTGTTCGGCGTTGATGTAGCGCGGCACGTCGAGTTCCGTGCCTTTTTCGAAGCTTTCGGTCAGCGCCCGTTCGAACTTCGCAGGGTCGATATCCTCTTTGAACCCGAGGTATACGACCGACCCGGGTGCCGTGTCGAGGATATAGTAGGTCTCCTCCTGAGTCAGTACCTCGCCGAAATTCTTGCGGATATATTCCCGCTGCGGGTGGCACTGGATCGAAAGGTTGCCGCCGTCGAAGTTGTCGAGGTAGTCCATGCGGATCGGGAATTCGTCGCCGTATGCGTCGTAGCACGCGCTGCCGACGACCTGCTCGCCGCCCTGGAACATCACCATGTCGAACGACACTTCGAGCATCTTGCCGTCGCTGCCGAAGATCAGCCCGTTTTCCGGTACGATCAGCTCGAACGACCATGCGTAGTTGGGCACGTCGTGGGGCAGTGCGCCGATGTGTTCGCGGATCCATTGGCCTCCCCACGCCCCGGGTTCGAACCACGGCCGGACGCGGAATCCGTTTGCGGCGAGGTGCTCCAGGCCGCGGCGCAGGTCGGTGCCCTCGGCCCAGGTGATCTCCCCTTCGCGCTGCCCGTCGACGATTATGCCGATGCGGGGCAGCAGCTCCTTCTTGTGGCGGTTCAGTACGACCCAGTCGACGAAATAGAACCGCTTGTACATCTTTTTCGGGGGTTCGGGCTGTGTGGCCCCCAGGTTGGCGATGCTGCCCGCACGCGAGCGGAACTGGATCTCGTTTTTCGGGATGTCGATATAGACCAACTCGCCCTGCCAGCCGGCCAGCGCGGCGCCGGTGCCGACGAGTATGTTCATCTCCGCCTCGGGGTCGGGTGCGATCGCCCGCAGTTTTTCCCCGTCGAAGAACTCCTCCAGCCGCAGCGGGGTGCGGAAGCCGAAGATCGGGTCGTCGCCGCCCAGATAGGGGGCGACCAGGCGTTCGATCTCCTCCTGCGGCCGCAGGGCCGCGTCGACGCTCCACCACACGGGGCGGATGCCCAGCTGCGTGAGCGCACGGTTCAGCTCCTGCCGGAAGAGGTCGAAGCGTACGCCGACATAGCCGTCGACGACAACCTGTTTCTGCCCGGCCAGCCGCCGTGCCAGCGACGTGTAGTCGCAGAAAATCTTATCCGCCCCGAGGTCATGTGTCGGGTAGATGTCGTATTGGTTTTTTCCGGTTTCCGGTTTGCATACCGGAAGTGGGTTCTGTGTTGTTTTCCTTAAAAGAGACATGACTATTGTTTGGTTATATGAATAACGATGCTGCGCCGATCAGGGCGGCATGGTCGGGCCGGGCCGGGAGCCCTATCCTGATCCGGTGGCCGTCGGCTTCGAGCCGGCGTTCCATGGCGGGCCCGAACAGCGGGTAGGCCCGCGAGATATTCCCGCCGAGCACCAGCATGTCGGCGCGGAAGCGTTCCGCCACGGGGGCTGCGAATGCCGCCAGCCGCTCCCCGTATTCGTCGAACAGGCGCCGTGCCGCGGGGTCTTCCGCATGGCGTTCGGCAGCTTCGCGTGCGCCGCTTATCTCCTGCCCGGTCAGCTCCCGGTAGCGGCCGCATACCCAGCGGGTCGAGAAGGCCTCGTCGACGATGCCCCCTTCGAACGGCAGGCAGTATACCCAGCCGTTGGCGGGCACCTCGTCGCCCGAGGTCACCAGCCTGCGGCCGGCCACGAAGCCCGACCCGACGCCCGTGCCGAGCGTCAGCGCCACTACGCGTTCGGCGCCATCCGCGACCCCGCCGAGGCATTCGCCCAGCGCGAAGGCCGCCGCGTCGTTGACATAGCGGAACTCCTCCGTGCCGCACTCCCGCAGCAGCGGGTAGAGCGTCGCCGCGACGTCGAGCCCGTAGATGCGCTCGAACTTCCGCACGCCCCGGATCAGCGAAATGCCCCGCTCGTAGTCGAACGGCCCGGGGAAGGCGAAGCCTGCGCACCGGATGCGTCCGATGCCCGATGCCGCGGCCGTGCGCCGGATGTTCGCGGCCCAGGCCCCGGCGATCGTGCGGGCCCCGGCCGCCGCGTCGACTTTGTCCGTGTGCGGTTCCCCGCACAGTTGCCCCGTGGCGAGGTCTACCACCGCCGAGCAGACATGGCTGCCGCCGATGTCCACGCCCAGGGCGTAGCGATTATGTGCCGATTGTGCCATGACGGTATATTTTTCGTAGTTATTTGTTCAGCCGGGTGTTGGGCTCCGCGGCGAGGTTCACCCGCAGCGTGCCGCCGCCGACCACTTCGGCGAAGGGAAGCTGTACGCTCTGCAAGGGTTTGCCGTCCAGTTCCAGCGAACCGATATAGTAATTCTCCGGCGTGTTGCCCGTCGTTTCGATCACGAACTCCTTGCCCGTGTAGTAATCGGGGTTGAGGCGGATCGTCACCTTGTCGAACAGGGGGCTGCCGATCTGGAACGTCGGGTCGGGGGCGGTGAGCCCCTTCGCGTCGAAGAGCCCCATCGAGGCCATGACGTACCATGCCCCCAGCTGTCCCTGGTCTTCGTCCTGCCCGTAGCCGTAGCCGTGGATCTCCTCCGTGCCGTAGAATTCGTTGCAGATCGTGCGCATCCATTTCTGCGAGAGCCACGGTTTGCCCGAGAAGTTGAACAGCGCCGATATGTGGAGGTTCGGTTGGTTGCCGTGGTTGTAATAGGCATGGACTCCCGCAAAGGCATTGATCGTCTTGCCGCCGCCGAAGACGCTCTCGCGCGAGATGAGGAACGTGCTGTCGAGGCGGTTGTTGAACTCCTCGCGGCCGACCATCTCGACCAGCCGGTCGATGTCGTGGGGCACGTAGTAGGTGTACTGCACGGCATTGCCCTCCTGGAATCCGGCCCATGCCGCATAGGGGTCGAAGTCGGCGATGAATTCACCGCTGCCATCCCGCGGCCGGATGTACTTGGTTTCGGGGTCGAAAAGCAGCTCCCACCCGCCCGAGAGCTTCTTGAGCTGCTCGTAATCGGCCTCATGGCCCAACTGGCGGGCCATCTGCGCGACGGCATAGGCGCTGAACGAGTATTCGAGCGTATGCGATGCCGCGAATCCCGAGCCGTCGGGCGTGGTCTGCATGCCCAGTTCCGGCAGGTAGGGCGAATAGCCCTGACTGACGAATTTCCCCACGTCCAGTTTGCCCGCGCCGGCCGGGCGGCCTTCGCTGCCCAGCTCGTTCTTGCGGGCGGCCTGGTAGCCCAGCGCCACGTCGAAGTTGCGGATGCCGCAGTTGTAGGCCGCGGCAATGGCGAGCCCCGTGAAGTTGGTGCCTACGCCCGAGACGTACTTGCTGCATGCGATGCCGTCGCCGAGCCATCCGGCGTCCTTGTAGACCAGCAGCTGGCTCGCCACCCAGTCGGCATAGTATTCGGGATAGGCGATGCTCCACAGCTGCGTGAGGTTCCAGTAGGCGCCCCAGATCGCATCGGTATTGTAATAGTCGTGCACCGGCCTGCCCGCACCGTCGAGGGCAATTTGTCCGACCGTGCCGTCGTTGGCCGGATAGGCCCCGTTCACGTCGTTGGCCAGGCCGCGTCCCAGCAGGGCGTGGAACAGCCCCGTGTAGAACTTCACGCGGTCATCGTGCAGGCCGCCCTCGACGCGAAGCCGGCCCAGCGCCTCTTCCCACGTGTCGTTCGCCTCGCGGCGCACTCGGTCGAAATCTTTCCTGGCGGCCTCCTTTTCGAGGTTCAGCCGCGCGTTCTCCACCGACGTGTACGACAGGCCGATCTTCAGCCCCACCTGCTGACGCTCGCGGGTGTCGAAACGCAGGTAGAGCCCTGCTCCGGCGCCTGTGCGGCTGCGCTCCCCCGCGAAGGTTTGCTCGCCGCTGAACGCGCCCCAGGCCGCAGGCTCGGCGTCGAGTACGGCGCTGAAATACATTGTCACCGTGGCACCTTTCTGGTAAATGTCGACATAGGCGGGCTCGGTCACCACCCAGCCCTCGATACGTCCGTCGTCGGTGTAGGTCACCGACGCGTCGCGCACCGGGCCGCTTTCGCCCATGCGCGTCCCGATGTTGAAGATCAGGTTCGCCTCCTCCGTCGCCGGGAAGGTATAGCGGTGGAACCCGACCCGTTCGGTGGCCGTCAGCTCGGCCTTGACGCCGTAATCCTTCAGCAGCACGGAGTAGTAGCCGGGGCGCGCCACCTCGTCCTTCTTGTCGAAGCGTGAACGGTAGCCCGCGTCGGGGTTGTCGAGCGGCCCGGGTACGGTCTGAAGTTCGCCGACCGTCGGAGCCACCACCACGCCGCCGACCTGGAACTCGTGGAAGTTGGCGAAGCCCTCGATCGAGGTGTGGCGTGAGTCGTAGCCCACGGCTTCCCAGCCGTTGGGATTCCCCAGGTGGCCGTCGGTCGTCGGAGCCAGTTTGGCCATGCCGAACGGTACGGCCGCCGGGGTGAAGAAGAACCACCGCGAATGTGCGGTGCCGATGCGCGGGTCGACGTAGTCCGTCAGCGGCTCCTGGGCCGTACATGCCGACAGACAGGCCGTCGCGGAGAAGAGGATCAGTTTGTGCAGGTGTTTTTTCATCGTTGATGTTTGCCGGCGGCCGTTGCGGCCGCCTTTGGGTTATATGGTTTTCTGTTTAATGTATATACATGAGGTGCGTGGCGTCCGTCTATTTCGCGGCGAACCTGCGCAGGGCGAGGGCGCAGCCTGCCAGGTAGAGCATACAGGCCGAAATGACCAGCAGCGAACCGGTCTGGCTGCCCAGAAGGTCGGTCGTGAAGCCCATCAGGGGCGGGATGACGGCGCCGCCGCAGACCCCCGTGATCATCAGCCCCGAAATCTCGTTGGCTTTTTCCGGATGGCATTTCAGCGCCGTCGAGTAGATCACCGAGAAGATGCTCGAGCAGGCGAAGCCGATCAGTCCGACCAGCGCCAGCATTCCCACGGTACCCTGTACGAAGTAGAGGACGGCCATGGCGGCGATGGCTGCGAAGATGTGGATGCGGAAATAACGCACGTCGTTCATGCGCACCAGCAGGATCGAACCGATCAGCGCACCGACCGTGCGGCAGACGAAGTAAACGCTCGACCCGAGTCCGGCCTGCTCGACGGGGTAACCGCCGCGTTCGATCAGCAGCTTGGGCGCTACGGTATTCATCCCCACGTCGACGCCGACGACGAAGACGATCCCGAGGAAGAGGAGGAGTACCGTGCGGTCTTTCAGCAGGGCGAACGTCGCACCGACAGGCGAGGCCTGCGGCGCTTCGGCCTCTTCGCGGATGGGGGTGCACATGAGCCATGCGGCCGAGAGCAGCGTGATGAGCGCGAAGATCGGGAAGAGGTATTGCCAGTTGCCCAGCGTGCCGGCGGCGAATGCGGCGATGAAGGGGCCGCAGAACGACGAGACGGCCTTGACGACCTGGCCTGCGGTCAGCGAACTGGTCAGCGCGTCCCCCTTGACCACGTTGGTGAGCAGCGGGTTGAGCGATACCTGGAGGATCGTATTGCCGATGCCCAGCAGCACGAATGCCGTCATGCACGTGGCAAGGTTGTAGTGTACGAACGGGATCAGCATACCGACGGCCGTGATGCCGTTGCTGATCTGTACCATGTTCTTGCGGCCGAGGCGGTTCATGGCGAGGGCCGCCGGAATGGAAAGCAGCAGGAACCAGATGAAAACCATCGAGGGGATGAATCCGGCGAGGGTCTCGCTGAGCCCGAAATCTTGCTGGACATAGCTGGTCGAGATACCGACCACGTCGCAGAAGCCCATGACGAAGAAACCGAACAGGACGGGCAGTAATTTGTGGAGTGACTTGTTCATTTGGGTTGTAGTGTTTGTCAGCCGTTGATGAATTCGATCGAGTAGGTGAAACTGTCGGCGCGGTAATAGCCGATGTTATATTCCACCGGGGTGTCGTTTACGTCGAGCACGAAACGTTTGCGGACGAGGATCGGCTCCCCTTCGTTGATGTCGAGCTTTTCGGCCAGCTCCGCGTTTGCGCTGCGGGCATATACCATCTCGCGCGAGGTCTTGACGACGATGCCGTAATTCTTCCGGAGGTTTTCGTAGAGCGGGAGCGCCATGTCCTCTTCTCCGGTCATCGGGATCGCGGGGTTGAAATAGGAGATGAAATAGACGAACGGCAGGTTCGGGCGTCCGCGCAGGCGCTCCAGGCACAGCAGCCTGGCTCCTTCCGGGGCATTGAGAAACTCGGAAGCCTCGGCGGGCGGCGTCTTGCGGCTGATGTGCAGTTCGAAATTCTGCACGACCATGCCCTGTGCGTGCATCTCCTGCGAAAAACTCATCCAGTTGCGGGCGTTGCTCATCACGTTCTGGGGCGCCACGGTCGTCCCGTATCCTTTCTTGCGGATGAGCAGCCCTTCGAACACCAGCCGGTTGATGGCCTGCCGCAGGGTGTTGCGCGAGATGTTCAGTTCTTTGGATAGCTCCACCTCGTTGGGAAGCAGTTTGCCTTTGCGGTACTCTTCCTGCTGGATCATCCGGCGCAGCAGATCCTCGGCCTGCTGGTGCAGCGGTTTGGAAGAGTTCGGGTCGAGTTGTAATTTCATGTCGTTCGGGCTTTTGTGTTATCCCCGGATTATAGCCGTGCCGGGATCGGCGTATAGCATGGCGTGTAGGGCGGTTTGCTGCGGGCATCGGCGCAGGCCTTTCCCGGGGGGGCTTTCCCCTGAGTCATTCCTGAGGGGAATTTTTACCCTGTTCGACCCGCTATGTTCACCTTTGTATCTTGTATATGTTCTGATATTTGTCAATATGTTCATGCAAATAAACGTAAAATATCCGAATTGTCAAAATCTATGTTCCCGATAATGTCGGTACAGGGCGGATATTTTTTTCAAAAGCCTCGTTCGTTACCTGTCATTGTCCTGTATTACTGGTGATTGCGTTTTTTGCGGCCGATAGCCGTTTTTTTGCCCGGGCCGAGCCTGCCCGCGGTTTTGTCCGTATCCGGATGGTGCCGCGCCCAGTCTGCGCCCGGTCGCTGCAGGATGATAGAGGGGGACATTTGTGGATGCAGGGGACGGATTCCGATAAAAAAATAAGGATGGACTTGTGTCCATCCTTACCGGGGTTGTGGAGAATACCAGGGTCGAACTGGTGACCTCTTGCATGCCATGCAAGCGCTCTAGCCAACTGAGCTAATCCCCCGTTGTGGGTGCAAAGATAACGGAATTTTTTTTATTTCCAAATAGCGGACGCAAAAAATCAACTGTTGAATTGCCATTGCTACCGTTCGGATAAAGGGTAGGGCCGGAGGCGTCCGCAGCCGTTTTTTTCTCCTGCCACGTGGATTATGAGACTGTTGCCGCGTCTTTGCGGGTAGTACCTCCGTCCGTATGGGATGCTAATGCGCGGTGAGGTTTCTGCCGCAGCTGCCTTTGCAAGCCCGTGCGGCCTGTGCCTTCTCCCTGCATATTGCTCCGTGCGTATGGCCGAACCGTCTGCCGGGACGCTGATTTCCGGCTTCGAAAGATACCGAGCTCCGTGAAGGTTGCGCCGTCCTGTCTATGGGGTTACGTTGCTTCGTACCCGACGTTGCGCCGCTCCGTTTTTTTGCTTGCGCCGCTCCAGCTCTGATGTCGCGCGATTTCGTTTTTTGGGTTGCACCGCTCCATCCCTGACGTTGCGAGGTTCCGTTTTTGGGGTTGCGCCGCTCCAGCCCTGATGTTGCGCTGTCCTGTCTTTGGGGCGAGCCGCCCCATCCTTGGTGTTGCCCCATCCTTGGTGTTGCGCCATCCTTGGTGTTGCGCCGTCCTTGGTGTTACGCCGTCCTTGGTGTTGCGCCGTCCGGGGCTTTCGTGCCGGCAGGCGGGGGGGGCTTGCAGCATACAGGAGGGGGCCGGGCGATCCTTCCTCCGGGTTGCCGTTTGTTTGTCCCGACCCCATGGAAAAAGCCGGCGCCTCAGGCGCCGGCTTTCCCATATGCCGGGATGGCTCCCCGGTCAGTGTCGTGTCCGTTATTCGATCTCCCACGTGGCGCCCGAATGCAGCAACTCGTCCACCGAGCGGATCTTGCTCTGTGCCTTGACCTCCTCGACCTGCCGGGCCACCTCGCGGTCGTAAACCGTGGCGTCCTCGACAGCGCGGATCACGCCCAGGGCAACGGGGTATTCGGGATATTTCATCGCCGCCAGCATCGAGTGCAGCGTCGTGTCGCGCTCGTGGGCGTCGTGCGTCAGCACATCGTCCAGCGTGTAGCCGTCCTGGCCGACGGTCACGACCTTGAGCTTCATGTCCTCGAAGACGATTCCCTTCTCCATGTTGGCCCCGAACAGCATTTTCCCGCCGTGTCGCAGCGTGATCGTACGTTCGGCGCGCGTAGCCTTGTCGGCGGCGAATGCGGCGTGGGTCTTGTCGTTGAAAATCACGCAGTTTTGCAGTACTTCGATCACCGACATGCCTTTGTGCATCGCTGCGGCGACCATGCACTCCTTCGAAAGCTGCACCTCCATGTCGACCGAGCGGGCGAAGAACGTGCCTTTGGCGCCGATCACCAGTTCGCCGGGGTTGAACGGCTTTTCGACCGTGCCGTAGGGCGAGGTCTTGGTGATCTTGCCCAGCTTCGAGGTGGGGGAGTACTGCCCCTTGGTGAGGCCGTAGATCTCGTTGTTGAAGAGTATGACGTTCAGGTCGACATTGCGGCGGATGGCGTGTATGAAGTGGTTGCCGCCGATGGCCAGCGAGTCGCCGTCGCCCGTGGTGACCCAGACGCTGAGGCGCGGGTTGGCGACCTTGACGCCCGTGGCCACGGCGTTGGCGCGGCCGTGCACCGAATGGAACCCGTAGGTCTTCATATAATAGATGAACCGCGACGAGCAGCCGATGCCCGACACGAACGTGAAAAGGTTGTGCGGCGTGTCGGTCGCGTCGGCGATCTCGGGCAGCGCGCGCTGTACGGCGCTGAGGATGGCGTGGTCGCCGCATCCGGGGCACCAGCGTACCTCCTGGTCGCTTTTGAAATCCGCGGGGGTGTATTTGTATTCTGCCATGGCGTTATTTCAATAAGGATTCGAATTTTTGGCAAAGCTCTGCAACCGTGAAGGGCAGGCCCTCGCACTTGTTGTACTGTTCGTAGCGGAACTCCTGCAAACTCTGGCGCAGGTAGTTGGCGAACTGCCCTTCGTTCAGCTCGCAGACGACGATCTTGCGGAATTTCGAGAATATCTCGCGTACGCCGTGCGGCAGCGGGTTGATGTAGTTGAAATGGCACAGCGAAACGCGCTTGCCTTCGGCGCGCATCTGGTCGACGGCGTTTTGCAGGTGTCCGCGCGTACCTCCCCAGCCGACCACCAGCAGGTCGCCTTCCGGGGCGCCCCATACGGCCTGTGCCGGGATGTCGTCGACGGCTTTCGCCACCTTTTCGGCGCGGGTGCGCACCATCTTCTGGTGGTTCGACGGGTCGTGCGAGATACAACCCTTTACGCAGTCCTTTTCGAGGCCGCCGACACGGTGTTCCAGTCCCGTCTTGCCGGGGAATGCCCAGCCGCGGGCCAGGTTTTCGTTGCGCACGTAGGGCATGAAACCGCCTTCGGGGGCCTCGTCCACGATCGGCGGGGTGATGGCCGGGTAGTCCTTTATCGCAGGGATGCGCCACGGCTCCGAGCCGTTGGCGATGAACCCGTCGGTCAGCAGGATCACGGGGGTCATATGCTCCATGGCCAGGCGCCCGGCCTCGAATGCGTAGTGGAAACAGTCGCTGGGCGACGATGCCGCCACGACGATCACGGGGCACTCGCCGTTGCGGCCGTAGAGCGCCTGCGAGAGGTCGCTCTGCTCGGTCTTGGTCGGAAGTCCCGTCGAGGGGCCGCCGCGCTGTACGTCGACCACCACCAGCGGCAGCTCGGTCATCACGGCCAGTCCCAGCGCCTCGCTCTTGAGCGACAGGCCGGGGCCCGAGGTGGTCGTCACGGCGAAGTTGCCGGCGAAGGCTGCGCCGATGGCGGTGCAGATGCCCGCGATTTCGTCTTCGGCCTGGACGGTCTTCACCCCGAGGTCTTTGCGCTTGGCCAGCTCTTCGAGGATTACGGTGGCCGGGGTGATCGGGTACGAGCCGCAGAAGAGCGGCAACCCGGCCTTTTCGGCTGCGGCGCACAGTCCCCATGCCGTGGCGACGTTGCCGCTGATCGAGCGGTAGGTGCCTTTTTCGAGCGGTGCGGGCGCTACGGTATAGGTGTTTGCGAACTGGTGCGTATTGGCTGCGTAGTTGTATCCCGCCTGGATAGCCAGCTTGTTGGCTTCGGCTATGGCGGGGTTCTTCTTTGCGAATTTGGTTTCGATGTATTTGAATGCGTAAGCCTCCGGCCGGTCGAACAGGTAGAAGCAGATACCCAGTGCGAACATGTTTTTGCACTTGGTCACGCTCTTGTTGTCAAGGCCGGTCTCCCGGAGCGCGTCGCGCGTCATCGTGGTGATGCCGGGGATTACTACGTTGTACTCGTCGAGTTTCAGCTCGGCGATGGGGTCGAGCGTGGCGAAGCACGCCTTTTTGAGGTGGTCTTCGGTGATCGAATCGCCGTCGATGATGACCGTCGCTCCCGGTTTGAGCCATTTGCGGTTGGCCTTGAGCGCTGCGGGGTTCATCGCTACCAGCACGTCGCAGTAGTCGCCGGGATTCAGTTCCCGGTGGCTGCCGAAGTGAACCTGGAATCCCGATACGCCCGCCACGGTACCCTGCGGCGCGCGGATTTCGGCGGGGTAGTCGGGGAAGGTCGAGATCCCGTTCCCGAGCAGCGCCGAGGTGTCTGAGAAAAGCGTGCCCGTAAGCTGCATGCCGTCGCCCGAGTCGCCGGAAAAGCGGATCACGACATCCTGCAACTCCCGTACATTGGTTTTGTCCATGTCTTGTTTCGGATTAGTAGGGTTTTGAAAACAATATCACAAATATATAAATTTATTGTCAGATTGTTCACGACGGGTGACTTTTTTGCAGCCCGTATCCGCCGGGTTTTTCTCTTTGCGCCTCCGTGTTGCTGATAATCCTGCTTTCGGGGGCTCGTTTTGTGTTTTATTTGTTACCGGATTTGTGAATTTGGTTGCGATTTGATAGCGGCCTTATTATTAAAATTTTTTGCGAATGCTGCTTCCGGATTGTAAGTGCTGCTCCGGATTTTTCGCTGTAATTTGCCTTCTTCCGTTCTCCCTGCTGTTGCTTCCGCCGCTGTTCCCGTCTTGCCCCGCCGCTGTTCCTGCCGTTGTTCTTTCTGCTGTTTCGGCTGGTCTTGCATTGTTCCCGTGGCTCTTCCCGCCGCTTTTATGTCGCTTCCTTCGCCGAACTTCCCGTGCCGTCCCATGCGCCCTGTCCCGCCCCGGGCAGCCCCCGTTCCGGGCACGCTACCCGCATTGGGGGTTATACGAAAGGCCGCTGCAAAATTGTGTTGCAGCGGCCTCGTTGCCGTAACGTGTTTGTTATGCCGCATCCGGCCGGGGAATCTTACGGGCGCTGGCCCGGAAAATCTTGCGGGGGTGCCTGTCCGGCGTATTTTGCATGGGCGCCCGTGATCCCCGCGTGGTTCGGTTGCCGGGGCGGGCAGGCTTGGACGTCTACCGGATACGGTTTCGGACGTAAACGAGTTTCAGCTCTTTATTTTCCGACGGGCGCTCTTCGATCTCGACTATTTTCGAAAGGGATTTTACCAGCAGCGACAGTTTTTTGTACCCGTAATTGCGGGGGTCGAAATCCGGCATCTTCTTGGTGAGTACCCCGCCCACGATTCCGAGGAAGGCCCAGCCGCTGTCGTCGGCGGCGTCTTCGATCGTGTTTGCGAGCAGTGTTTTGAAATCCTCGTCGATCGGACGAATGATCGGCTGGGGCTGTGCCGTATCCGGAGCCGGGGCGGCCTTCTTCTCCGCAGCGGCGGGTTCTGCGGGGGCTGCCTCCGCAGCAACGTGTTCCGCGACGGCTGCTTCCGGCATATCTGTTTCGGGTGCATTGCGCCCCTGATGTTTTTTCGCGGGCTTTTTCGGTGCCGCAGCTTTGGCTGCCGGCGCCGTTGCCGGCGTAACGGCCGTTGTCGGTGCCGGTGCGGGCTGTCCGAGTATCTCTACATAGATGAATTTGTCGCACGATTTGATGAACGGCTTGGGAGTTTTCTTTTCTCCGAAACCGAGCACCTCCCGTCCCGATTCGCGGATGCGGCTTGCCAGGCGGGTGTAGTCGCTGTCGCTCGACACGATGCAGAATCCGTTGACCGACTCTTTGTGCAGGATGTCCATCGCGTCGATTATCAGCGCCGAATCCGTCGCGTTCTTGCCTGTCGTGTAGGCGTATTGCTGGATCGGGGTGATCGAATTCTCGAGCAGCACGCTTTTCCATGCCGCGAACTTCGGGTCGGTGAAATCGCCGTAGATACGCTTGATCGTCGGCGTGCCGTAGTTGGCGATTTCGTCGAGTATGTCCTTGATTTTCCGGTGCGAGATGTTGTCGGCGTCGATCAGCACCGCGAATTTTTTATCGGATAGTTCCATGTCGGGTCTGTTTTATTTCCGAAAGATACGAATTTTTTTGGATTCGGGGCGTCGATCCATCTTCTTTCGTAGCGGGCCCCCGGCTCCGGGTTCCGCCCTTCCCGCTTCTGCGGTGCCGTTTTTGCAGTACGGCGTCCGGCAGCGGGTTTGCCTCGACGTTCGTTGTGCGCTGCCGCCGGGACAGTTTCCCGGGAGAGACGGGCGGGCGCCCCGTTCTGAGTTGCTTCGCTGCGGCCTGCTCGCTGCGGCAGCCGCAGGGCATTGCCCGCATTGCATGATATTGCCCGCATTGCATGATAAAGGCGCAAGCAGGCGTGCGCGTTCGTCGTGCCTGCTTCCGCCTCTGTTTCGGGACTTGTCCGCCCCTGTCCGGGCCCGCTACCGGATCGAGTTCATTCGGATGCTGGCCTTGACCAGCGCGATTGCCCTTATGCGGTTGATCGCCACGTCCTTGTCTGCGTGGTGCGGGTTCTGGCTCACGAGTTTCACATACCCCTCGCGGTCGGATTTCTGAATGTATTTCACCGTCACGTACTCCTCGCCGTCGATGTCGATCGACAGCAGATACATGTCGCCCCAGAAGATGTCGTTGATGTCGCCCAGTTGTTTGTAAAGTACGATGTCGCCGCTTTTGAGCAGCGGGTACATCGAATCCCCTACGATATATATGGCGCCGTCGCATTTGGGCAGGTTTGGAATGTGGATGAAATTCACGGGTTTGGCCTGCGCCTGGTCGGCGAACAGCGGTACCAGCCCCGCCGTGCCCTCGATCGAGTAGAGAGGCACGCTCTGCAACGGCAGCGAATTGTCCGTGCGGTGCATGTAAGCTGTCAGGTCGGGTTCGGCGTTGAACATGTTGCCCTTGCCGTTTTCGAGCCATTCGGGATTAACGTTCAATTCCTGAACCAGGATGTTCCGGTTGCGTGCCGAGAGACCCGCCTTCCCGGTCTCGATCATCGAGAGAGCCGCCTTGCCGATGCCAAGCCGCTGTGCCAGTTGTTCTTGCGTCATCCCCAACTGTTTCCGTATCAGTTTTACCCGTTCGTTCATAGCTTTTAATCGGAAAATTTTATATTAAAAAATTGAATATTTTATTTGGAAATTCAATATTTGAACTTATCTTTGTCCTGCAAAGTTAAACAATTTATTTCTGCCTGCAAATTTATTTGCAAAAATCTTGCTAATTATCAACTATGTATTCGGTTTCATCTGAACTTTACCATGAGGCGGCGGCACGGTTGTCGGACGCCATCGACGGCGGGAACTATTTTTCGGGTTCGCTTGCGTTCCGCTTCGGCGATACGGACTGCCGCCTCACGGCGTCGGTCATCGTCTACCGCGGCCGCGTTTCGCTGCCCGAAGGGGTACGGCACCCCGTTACGGATCTCGTGCCTGTCTGGTGGGAATTCCACACCACGCAAGCCGGGGGCGAAGTGCTCAACGACTTCGATTTCTCCGAGCTGAAGCGCTACGTGTAGTCTGCCCCAACCGTTCCGGCCATCCCTCCGGGCCCGGCGCAGCCGCCGGAACGTCATTTTCTTCCGAACCTCCCGCCGCGGCGCCGCGCATAGGGTTCAAAAACCAAACCAATGTCTGTTAAAACCGACCCGGCCTCTGCGGAAATTCCTTCCGCAGAGGTTTTCGTACCTGCCGCCATCCTCGATCCCGATTTCCCCGGCCTTCGCGCCGTGCCCGGCCAGCCCCTTTCCAGCGTCCAGTTTGTCGCACCCGACCAGCCAGTTCCCACCGGATCTTCCGTTCCCAGTGACCAATCAGTTCCCTGCGATCAGTCCGTTCCCGGCGATATTTCCGTCGCACCCGACATTTCCGCTGTGCCCGGCCTTCGCGCCGCGCCCGGCCAGCCCCTTTCCTGCGTCCAGTCTGTACTCTCCGGTCAGCCCGATCCTTGCGATCTGCCCGGCACACCCGGCCAGCCCGTCGCGCCCGATATTTCCGCCGCGCCCGTCCGGCCTGCTTCCCCCGCCCAAGGTGCTATTGCCGGCCGGCCCGCCGTGCCCGGGTGCGGGGCGGTCTGCACGGATGGAGCCGGGTCGTCCGGGGCTCCCTCCTCCGCTGCGGGTGTGCCCCCTTCGTTCGGCACATTCGCGCTGGCAGTCTATCCCTTCCTCGAGCTGCAACCCTTCCACCGGGCGTATTACCGTGTGCTGGAGGCTTTTGCCGCCGGGCGCATCCGGCGTCTGATCGTCACCATGCCGCCCCAGCACGGCAAGAGCGTCGGCGCGACGACACTGCTTCCGGCCTACGTGCTGGGGCTCGATCCCGACCTGCGCGTTGCGATCGCCTCCTATTCCGGGGCGCTGGCTTCGAAATTCAACCGCCGCGTGCAACGTATCATCGAATCGCGCGAATATGCCGCGCTTTTTCCCGCCACGACCATCAAACAGGGGGCGAAGCCGCCCGGTTATATCCGTACGGCCGACGAAGTGGAGGTCATCGGCCGCCGCGGCGGGCTGCTCTCCGTCGGGCGCGAAGGGGCGCTCACGGGTAACCGCGTCGACTGCTTCATCCTCGACGACCTCTACAAGGATGCCCTCGAAGCCAATTCGCCCATCGTCCGCGCCAATTGCTGGGAGTGGTATACCTCGGTCGTGCGGACGCGCATGCACAACGCCTCGCGCGAGCTGATCGTCTTCACACGCTGGCACGAAGAAGACCTTATCGGCACGCTCGCCGCGCGTGAGCCCGTCGTCGAATTCACCCGCTGGGCGCAGCTCGACGGGCTGTCCCCCGACACATGGCTGCATCTGAATTTCGAGGCGCTGAAAACCTCGCCGCCTACCGAGGTCGACCCCCGTGTCCCTGGCGAGGCGTTGTGGGAAGGGCAGCAGGGGCGTGCGTTGCTCGAAGCCAAACGGCGGCTCGACCCGCTGCAATTCGAAAGTATGTACCAGGGGCATCCCTCGTCCCGCGAGGGTTTGCTCTACGGGCTGAACTTCGCCGAGTACGACCAGCTGCCGCACGAGATTGTCCGCCGCGCCAACTATACCGATACGGCCGATACGGGCGACGACTACCTCTGCTCGCTCTCGTATGCGGTCGATGCCGACGGGGTGGCCTACATCACCGATGCCGTCTATTCGCGCGAACCGATGGAGGTCACCGAGCCGCTCGTGGCCGGGATGCTCCTGCGCTCCGATACGCGGCAGGCGGCCGTCGAAAGCAATAACGGCGGCCGTGGTTTTGCACGCTCGGTGCAGGCTTTGGCACCCTCCGTGCGCATCGAATGGTTCCACCAGGGCGCCAACAAGGAGGCGCGTATCCTCTCCAATTCGGCCACGGCGCTGCACCTCGTGCGCTTTCCCCGGGGCTGGAACCTGCGCTGGCCGGAGCTATACGCCCACCTGACGACCTATCGCCGCCGGTTCCGCGCCAATCGCTGGCACGATGCCGCCGACGTGGTGACCGGTATCGTCGAGCGCGAAGCCCCCGGCCGCAACCGCGCCCGGGTGAGAGGTGTCCGGTTCCTGTAGGCAGGGATCGGGTTTTAGCGGTCTAAAAGTAATATTTGAAACCGACCGTCGGGCTGATTCCGAGCTGGAAAGAGACCCCGTTCACACCCGTTCCCGAATACGACAGATAGCTGTAGTCCAATGTCAGGAGACCGATTGACAATCCGATATGGGACGACGGCCTGATTTCGAACGCTCCGAGCGACAACCCTGCATCGAAGCCGTATCCGCTGGTTCCGTCCGTCGATGCGAACGCGAATCCCACCGCCAGCTGCGGCGTGTAGTAGAAGCGGTCGCATAGTCTGACGTAATAGGCAAGGCTGGGGCCTGCCGTCAGCCCGTGAGTCGTTTCGCCGTTGGCTGAAATCAGTTGGTATCCGATCGAGCCGCCGATACGCAGCTTGTCGGATGCGAAATAACCGAATTCGGGCGCAAATCCGAATGTCGTCTGCGATGCGGAGGAGCCGTCGATGCCGATCGACGTCGTCGTTATTCCGATTATTCCGCCGACATATTTGTCTCCCTTGCTTTGGGCGGAGAGGGTCGGAATACATAGCATTAGGGCCAGAACCGGAAAGAGAAGTTTTTTCATACTTGTCGATTTGAAGGTTAGTGGTTTTGTGGTGTTTGCGGTTCTAAGTTAGAAAAAAAAGCAAAATCCGCGTTTTTTTGCTGTAAAAAAAGTTGTTTCTCACTTCTGGACGACCGCCCGACCGGAACTTCTCGCCCCGAAAAGACTGCCGTTGCGGCTGCGCAATGTGAAGCCTGCGTTAAATTATCTTCCCGTGCGGAACCAATCGCCCCGATTTTTCGTACCTTTGGCTCCATGGTTATTTAGTTTGCACTAATCCCAATTTAACATGAAAGCATTGAAAATCGGAAATTTGCTCGCTCCCGTCCCCATCGTGCAGGGCGGTATGGGCGTAGGCATATCGCTCGCAGGGCTGGCTTCGGCCGTCGCCGACCAGGGCGGCATCGGCGTCATTTCGTCGGCCGGCCTGGGAGTGATTTACAAAGACTATTCGAAAGATTACCGTACGGCCTCGATCTGGGGGCTGAAACAGGAACTGAAAAAGGCACGCGAGGCCACGAAAGGCATCGTCGGCGTGAACGTCATGGTCGCCATGTCCAATTTCGCCGACATGGTCAGAACCGCCATCGCCGAGAAGGCGGACATCATCTTCTCGGGCGCCGGGCTGCCGCTCAACCTGCCGTCGTTCCTTACCGAAGGAGCCAAAACCAAACTGGCACCCATCGTATCGTCGGCGCGCGCCGCGAAACTGCTGTGCCAGAAATGGTTTGCAGAATATAAGTACATTCCCGACGCCATCGTGGTCGAAGGCCCCAAGGCGGGCGGCCACCTCGGCTATAAGGAGGAGCAGCTTGTCGACGAGCACTATGCGCTCGAGAGCATCGTTCCCGAAATCGTCGCCGAAGTACATGCGTTCGAGGCCGAGCACGGCTGCCATATCCCCGTCATCGCCGGCGGCGGTATCTATACCGGCGAGGATATCTACCGCATCATGTCGCTGGGCGCCGAGGGCGTGCAGATGGGCACCCGCTTCGTCACGACCGACGAGTGCGATGCCGACCCGGCCTTCAAGCAGAGCTACCTCGACGCCACGCAGCAGGATATCGAGATCATCAAGAGCCCCGTGGGCATGCCGGGCCGGGCCATCCACAGCTCGTTCCTCGACCGGGTGAAAGAGGGGCTGAAGCGTCCTAAGAACTGCCCGTTCGACTGCATCAAGACGTGCGACGTGACGCACAGCCCCTACTGCATCATGCTGGCGCTCTACAACGCCTTCAAGGGGAAATTGCAGAACGGTTATGCTTTTTGCGGCGCCAACGCATGGCGGGCCGAAAAGATCCAGTCGGTACGCGATCTGATGGCTTCGCTCAAGGCCGAGTATGACAATTTTTCGCTGAAAGGGAAACTCTTCGGCGTAAAATAATCCGCTCCCGGGAAAGCCCTCCCTTCCGACTTTTTCAGGGGTGGGGCGAAAAGATGTGACGACCTGATAAATCGGGTCGTCACATCTTTTTTTGAAGGAGAATGGGGGACGGGGGCAACGGTTTTGTTTCCGGTTTCCTGCACGAAAAAACACGCTTCAATTCGACCCGCAGCGAGTTGTGTGCGCTGCGGTCGTGTTGTATATTAGGTGCAGGGCTGCCGAATCGGCAGCCCTGCTTTTTTACGCTTGATCCTGCCCTGCCACCCCGATCAGCCTGGAGCAAAGCTTAACAGATCCAATTTTGGTTGTTATGATAAGGAATGCTGTCTGAACCGTATGCGGTAACGCAGACTGCATACCGGCGCCGCACGAAGCCGCACAAGGCCGTGCGCCCGGAAACCGGGATTTTCGCTTTGCCGGGACAGCCTAAAAGGTGCCGAACCGGAAGACGATCTTCTGGCAATAGAGTTCGCCGGGTCTGAGCAGCGGCGACGGGAAATCGGGGTGGTTCACGGCGTCGGGGTAGTTCTGGCATTCGATCGCCACGCCGTCGTAGTCGTCGTAACGTCCGCCGGTCTTGGTTTCGGGGCATCCGCCTGCGAGCCAGTTGCCGGTGTAGACCATCACGCTGGGCTGCGACGAAAGTACCTTTACGCAGCGTCCCGAACTTTTTTCGCGCAGTTCGCCGACCTCGCCCAGGATGTTGGGCTGCCACCCGTCGATGACGAAAGGATGGTCGTACCCCTTGAAATCGCGGATGTGGTTGAACTCCGAGCCGATGCCGGGGCGGAAGGGCCTGAATTGGCGGAAGTCCTGCGGGGTGCCCGCTGCGTCGAGCAATTTCCCGGTCGGGATTTGCTTGTCGTTCATTTCGAGCACCTTCGAGCTGTTCAGGCGCAGTTCGTGGTCGAGGATCGAACCGCTTCCGTCGCCCGCAAGATTGAAATAGACGTGGTTCGTGAGGTTCACGACCGTCGTCTTGTTCGTCTTGGCAAGGTAGGTGATTTCCAGGGCATTGTCGTCGTCGAAATCGAATACGGCTTCGACGTTCAGCTCGCCGGGGTAATTCTGGTCGCCGTCCTCCGACAGGAGCGACATGACGACGCGGTTGGTCTCGACACGGCTTTCCCAAAGACGGTTGGCGAAATTTTTCGTGCCGCCGTGCAGGTGGTTGGGGCCGTTGTTGACCTCCAGCGAGTATTCTTTGCCTTCGATGGTCATGCGTCCCGATGCGATGCGGTTGGCGCAGCGGCCGACGCTCTTGCCCGAGGCGGCCCCGTCGAAGAAGTAGCCTTCGGGGTGTTTGTAACCGAGCACCACGTCGGCCATGCGGCCTTCGCGGTCGGGCATCGTCACGGAGACGATCGCCGCCCCGAAATTCGAGAGCTTCACTTCGGCGCCCTTGTCGTTGCGCATCGTGTAGAGGATGATCGCCTCTCCTTCGGGCGTCATGCCCCATACGTGTTGTTCGATAGTTACCATATTATTCTGCGGGTTTTAAGGTTGCCAGGATATGGTCGATGCGGCGCAGGGTCTCCTCCTTGCCGATGAACGACGTCACGTCGTACATGCCGGGGCCCTTGCCGGCGCCGACCAGGGCCAGGCGCAGCGTGTTCATCACCTGCCCCATGCCGTAGCCTTTCTGCTCGATCCAGCCGTGTACGATCCGCTCGGTATTTTCCAGCGAGAAATCGTCGATCGCGGCCAGTACGCTGCGCAGTTCGCGCAGGATTTCGGGGTTCTGCCCCTTCCAGTATTTCCTGGTCTGCTTCTCCTCGTATTCGGCCGGGGCCACGAAAAAGAACGACGTCAGATCCCACAGGTCGGTGATGAACGTGGCGCGCTCCTTCATGATGCCGGCGGCGCGGCCTGCGACCTCGTCCGCGACCTCGATGCCGTGCCCGCGCAGGATCGGCTGGTAGAGCGCGGCCAGTTCGGCGTCGCTCTTATGGTGCATGTACTGTGCATTGAACCATTTTGCCTTGTCGGGCTGGAAGCGTGCGCCCGACTTGGAAACGCGTTCCAGCGAGAAATTGTCGATCAGCTCCTGCATCGAGAAAATCTCCTGCTCGGTGCCGGGGTTCCACCCCAGCAGCGCTAGCATGTTGATGAATGCCTCGGGGAAATAGCCGTCCTCGCGGTATCCGTGCGCGGTCTCGCCCGTCGTGGGGGATTTCCAGAAGAGCGGGAATACGGGGAATCCCATCTTGTCGCCGTCGCGTTTCGAGAGCTTGCCGCCGCCCGTGGGTTTGAGCA
>ERZ1673752.409-NODE-409-length-75275-cov-16.280098_pt1 | contig 75275 bp, 64 predicted proteins | sample MGYA00580195_ERZ1673752 | MGnify/ENA primary metagenome ERZ1673752 (study PRJEB41218, sample SAMN15661744) | gut metagenome | host: Homo sapiens | place: Canada: London | collected 2015-08-20/2019-03-30 | study: EMG produced TPA metagenomics assembly of...
TGGGGCTTGACTTTTAATAGTTAGTCTCCAAATTTTTGCAAACAAAAAAGACCCCATCGGGTCTTGCGTTACGGGTCAGCGTTCGTTGTGACGCTGCTGTTTTCTCTGCCACGCATCCAGAAGCTGGATGATCTTCTCCTCCATCTGTTTGGGCGTGTAGCTGCGGGGGAAATACTTCCGCAGGGTCTCGTTTTTGATGGTCACGGTGTCTTTCTCGCTCTTTTTCTCCTGTCCCATCACATCAAAGGCTTTTTCGTAGCTGAACTCTCCCTGCTGTGCCATCTTTTTCAGTTGCTGCGCCTGCGAGAAGGACGGCGCATTCTGGGTGTCCTCCATGGCTTCTAAAAAATCCCGCTGTTGGCTTTCGTCCAGATAGGACAGCTCCACAGCGGGATTAAAAGCGATTTTCTTTTCGTCCACCATGTCCAGCAGTTCCGGGATGAGGTTGGTCAGGCGGATAAAACGCTGGATTTGCTTATAACTTTCGCCTGTTCCTTCAGCAACAACCTCTGTACTGCGTTTCCCGAAATAATGTGGGACAACTTGTCCCACATTTTTTGGTCGTCCAACAGTTCGTTCGATTGCCTCTAGCTTCATTTTGTAGGCGAAAGCCCTTTCACTGGGCAGGATGTTCTCTCTTTGGAGGTTTGAATCCACCATGAGCAAAACAGCGGCATCATCATCCATTTGACGGACGATGACAGGCAGGGTTTCCAGCCCGGCAAGCTGTGCAGCGTACTGACGGCGGTGCCCGGAGATGATCTCATAGCCGTCACCGTCCGGGCGAGGGCGGGCAATCAGCGGAGCCAGCACACCGTACTGTGCGATACTCTCCACCGTCCGGGTCATGGCTTCATCGTCCAGCACCTTGAAAGGGTGGTTGGTGAAGGGGTGCAACGCATCAATGGGAATCTGCTGCACCTGTTCCCGTTGCTCCTCCTGTCGTTTTTCCTCGGTGGAGAACAGGTCATCTAGCCCTTTCAGAGCTAAGTTTCCGCTGTCGATCGGCATCCGCCTGCACCTCCTTCGTCAGAGATTTATAGGCTTCTGCCACCTTGCCTTTGGGATCATAGGCAAAGATGCTTTTGCCTGCCGCACTGGTTTCTGCCGCACGGACGGAGCGGGGGATGGTCTGGTCAAACACCTTCAGGTGCTTCCCGTATGCCTGACGAATTAGATTGCTGATCTGTTTTCCGTAGTTGGTGCGGTTGTCGGTCATGGTCAGCAAGATACCCTCGATTTTCAGCTTCGGGTTGATCTGCCGCCGAACCTTCTGCACGGTCTGCAAAAGTTGCTCCAAGCCTTTTGCAGACAGGTACTGTGCCTGCACAGGAATCAGAGCAGCGTCTGCTGCCGCCAATGCGTTAATGGTCAGTATCCCCAACGAGGGCATACAGTCCAGCAGAATAAAATCGTACTCCCGTTTGGCACTGTCCAGCACCTGCTTGAGCATCTTCTCCCGGTTCATACTGTTCACGAGGGCTACTTCCAGCCCTGCCAGTTCGATGTTTGCCGGGATCAGGTCAACGCCCTCCGCATGGTGAAGAACACCCTCACCGGGCTGGATGGGCTGGTCGTTCATGGCTTTTGCCATCAGGGTGGAAAGAGTGGTGGGCAGTTCATCGGGCTGCTGCCAGCCCATGCTGATGGTCAAGCTGCCCTGCGGGTCGGTATCCACCAACAGGACTTTTTTGCCCTCCATTGCCAACCCGATGCCCAGATTTTCACAAGTGGTGCTTTTCCCAACACCGCCTTTTTGATTGGTGACTGCGATAATCGTAGCTTTCTTTGCGATAACATCACCCCGCCTTCGGTGAACCGCGCGCAAAGTCGTGGTTCGTCTTGTTCTGATAGTAGAGGTTCATGGTGGTGGGCGCATTGTAGAGCATCGCCAGCAGATACTGCTTCATGTTCCGCACCGGGGCGGTGTTCTCTGCCAGAGAATCCAGCACAAAACGGATGTGGTCGGCATTCAGCTTTTTTAGTCGGCTGCGTACCACCTCGGTGGGCTTGTCATCTCCGGCAATCCGCAACATCTTGCGTTTGGTGGAACAGGTGTCCACAAGCAAGTCTACGATCTGGTAGATGGTGTCCTCATCGTCCGGGCAGAGCCGGAGCAGGAGGTCCACCTCCAAAGACTGATAAAAATAATCCTCAAGCTGCTCCCGGATGCCCCCGGAATAGATAGGGTCAGGATCGTTCCACTCAGTTTTATTCTTATCAGTCTTATTTGCTTGCGGTTTTGGCTGCTCCAGAATTGCGCTTTCGGCAGCACCTGAATTGCTGTTTGGGCAATTCTGTACTTGCGCTTTTGGCAGTCCAGACGAAAAGTCCTTGACGTAGATCAAGCTGGGTCTGCCCAGACCACGGCGTTTACGCTCGATGAGGTCGGTGTCCTCCAGTTCCCGGAACAGCTTGACCGCCTTGTGTTCGGCACAGCAGAGGGATTCCTGCACTTCCCGGACGGTGTAGATGATATACACCCGCCCTTGCTCGTCCAGCCAGCCGTTCTTTGCGGACAGGCTCATGCGGTCCAGCAGGATGCCGTACAGTGTCCGGGCATCCGTGGAGAGCTGCCGGAAGCGGCTATCCTGAAAGAGTGCTTTCGGGATGCGGAAATAGGAGAACAATTCGCCTGACTGACCATAGAAGTAGTCCAGCGTCATTTGGTGTGACCTCGGATTTTCAACTGTATGGGTGTATTCATGTGGAAAAATACCTCCTTTTGTGATATGGAAAATTTTTTGAAGTTCCATTTTTGAGAAAAAATGGATGGAAAAAGGTGAAAAAATGCGTTGTAGTTTGTCCCGAAAACTGCAAAAGCAAAAATGTGTTATTTTCTGAAAATATTACGAAAGGGATAAAAAACTGAATGCTTGAAAAAATAAATAACGTAAATGTGCGTTTTCTTGTGCTCTCTGTTTATAAAGTGCAGAACAGGCTGCTATCAAGAACCCCCGCAAGTAATTGCGTGAGCGCTTGAAAAAGCACAAGTAAAGCATCAACTCCCCCTGATTTCCGCAACAGGAGATCAGGGGGAGTTTTTTCTTATGTAAGGTGTGAAGCAGGTTGAAAATAATGCAGACTGTAAGATACTGGAAGATGGAAAATGATAAGTGATAGAAAGGATAGGGTAAGCAACAAATTTTATTCATGGATTTTCATGATAGCCGGATTGAGATTTCCTCCGATTTATGATATTCTTGTATTTGGGTTTTTGCACCTAAAATACATACAGAAAGTTGGGGCGCGAAACTATGGCAAAGAAAGAAGCAAATTTTGACTTATACATACATGATTTATTGGTTGAAGCTGGCATTCAGGCAGACACACAAGGCAGTAATATTGTTCCTATCAATGAGGCACTGAAAACAGCGTCAAAGCACCAGACAGGCAAGGCAGGATTTCCAGAATATACGGCGGTTGTGGGTGATTTTGTCCTTGTCATGGAAGATAAGGCAGACCGTGCGAACCTCTGCTTAAAAGAAGCGGACGGCACTATTTCTATGACTGTGCAGGCAACAACAGATTATGCAGTCAACGGTGCGTTGCACTATGCACAGCACATCTTACAGAAAACTACCTATAAAAAAGTTTTTGCATTCGGCAATGCCGGTGATAGCAAGCACCATACTTTACAGCCGCTATTTGTAGATAAGAACGGTTATAAGTGGCTGCCAGAAGTCCAGACATTTGAGAATTTTTCAGCAGCACATATTGTGGAATATTACAAGCAGATTGTACTTGAGGAAACGCCGCCGGAAGATATTGAACTTGCTGACATTCTGAAGAAGGCAAAGGAACTTCACGAATTTTTGCGGAATTACGGCGGGCTTGGAGAAGATGAAAAGCCGCTTGTTGTATCTGCAATTCTTCTTGCATTGCGGGAAAAAGAATACGGCTTTAATTTGAATCAGTTGACGGGTGACACACTGGAGAGCAACACGGACGGCGCTATTTTGTATCAGTATCTTGAAAAGAATCTGCAACGCGCAAAAGTTGCTCCGGAAGTAAAAAAACAGCGTGTTTTGAACCAATTCACACTGATAAAGGATAGACCGCAGTTAAACACAAAGCGTCAGGATCTGGGCGACAAAACACCTCTGAAATACTTCACGGAGTATATCAACAACAATATTTTTCAGGCGATTGTGTCAAACGGGCGTGAAGATTATCTGGGACGGTTTTACGGAGAATTTGTTTCTTATTCGGGCGGGGACGGTCAGGCTTTGGGCGTTGTGCTTACGCCTCGCCATATTACGGAATTATTCTGTGAATTGGTGGATTTAAAGCCTGCAGATGTTATATTTGATCCGTGCTGCGGCACAGGGGGCTTTTTGATTTCGGGAATGCACAAAATGCTCCGGGCTGCGAAGAATGAAACAGAACGGAAGCACATCAAGCAGCAGCAAATTCACGGAATAGAAATTCGTGACGATATGTTTTCAATCGCTACAACAAATATGATTCTGCGCGGTGACGGGCAAAGCAACCTGATTTGCGAAGATTTTCTGGCACAAGACCCCGGCGAATTACAGCTAAAGGGCGGTGGCATTACCGTAGGTTTTATGAATCCGCCGTATTCACAGGCAAAAGGCAAGGATACTGCGAACCTTTCAGAACTGTGCTTTATCCGTCATTTGCTCAATTCAATCACAACAGGCGGGCGTGCTGCTGTGATTGTACCTGTGTCCGCTATGATTGGAAAGACAAAAGAGGATAAAGCGGTCAAGCAGGATATTTTGAAAAAGCATACCTTAGAGGGCGTTATTAGTCTGAACAAAGACACATTCTATCGGGTTGGCACGAATCCTTGTATAGCTATATTTACAGCCGGTGAGCCGCATCAAGCGGATAAAAAAGCTAAATTCATCAATTTTGAAGATGATGGGTTTGAAGTCAAAAAGCATTTGGGGCTTGTGGAAACCGAACGCGCAAAGGATAAACGACAGTATCTTCTTGATTGCTGGCGCGGTAAGGTTGCGGATTTTCCGTCAAGTTTTATGGTGGAAACAACCGTTGAAGATACAGACGAATGGCTGCATTCCTTTTATTACTATAACGATGAAATACCAACAGAAGCAGACTTTATGAACAGCATTGCTGATTATCTGACATTTGAGTTTAATATGATTACGCATGGTAAAGGGTATCTGTTCGGACAGAAAGGCGGTGACGGTAATGCTTGATTTGCATGATAGAGAATGGAAGGATTTTAGATTGCTCGATTATTTTCGACACGAAAAGGGCAATCAAAATAATATGGCTGAATTGCGCCCCGGTGCATTTCCTCTTGTTTCTGCCAGAAATGCGAATAATGGATACAAGGATTTTGTTTCAGAAAACGAGAAGAAACATTCATTTGAGGGATTTTGCCTGACAATCAATAATGACGGTGATGGTGGTGCTGGTATATCCTACTATCAGCCGTGTAAAATGTTGCTCGATTCTCATGTTACCGCACTATACCCTAAAGCAAGTATGACTGAGGAAATTTTGAAATTCTTTTCAGCGTGTATCACTGCACAAAGAGAAAAATTTGGGCATGGATATCCATTAAACAATACTCGCCTGTCTGTGTTCCGTGTCATGCTCCCCGTTGATGAATCCGGCAACCCTGATTATGCCTTTATGGAACAGTACATTAAGGAACGGGAAAGGCAGATAGTACAAAGTTACATTGATTATACTAGTGAAAATATCCAAATGGGGGGGAGAGCGCTTCCGACATTGAATGAAAAAGAATGGAAGTCTTTCCTTATTTCCGATATCTTTGATATTTTTCCGGGAAAACGGTTGGTTGCGGCAGATACTACTGCCGGAAATAGACCGTTTATTGGTGCATTAGATAACAACAATGGTGTTGCTCGTTTTGTAAGTGATACGAATGAATCGTTGGATAAAAATGTACTCGGAGTCAATTATAATGGAAACGGCATGGTTATTGGTTTTTATCATCCTTATGAATGTATTTTCTCCGATGATGTTAAACGCTTTCACTTGAAGCACCATGAAGATAATGAATTTGTGTTATTATTTATGAAAGTTGCCATCTTACAGCAAAAAAATAAGTTTGGATACTTGTATAAGTTCAATTCTGAACGAATGGCAAATACTGGGGTGATGCTCCCTGTTGATGAATCTGGAAATCCTGATTATACTTTTATGGAACAGTATGTGAAACGGGTGAAAGAAACAATAAAATTACAATATCTGCAAGGAAAAATGGCGGTCATTGTTTGACCGCCATTTTTTTGCCACAAAATCAGAAAAACAACGGAAATATGTATAAGAGCTGCGATGTATGCTCGTGTCTCAACAGAGCATGAGGCGCAAATCAATGCGCTGGAAAATCAGTTGGAGTGGTATAAAATCGAATGTTCCCGGCATTCGGACTGGGAAATCGTGGAGGTTTATGTAGACCAAGGTATTACCGGAACGCAAGCACAGAAGAGGCCGGAGTTTTTGCGCATGATGGAGGATGCCCAGAAGGGAAAATTTGACCTTATTATTACTCGCGAAGTGAGCCGCTTTGCACGAAATACAGTTGATACGCTGTCCTACACACGGGAGTTGAAAGCACGTGGGGTGGACGTATTTTTCATCAACGATGGTATCAACACGGCGACCAACGATGGCGAACTTCGGCTGACGATCATGTCTTCTATGGCACAAGATGAGAGTCGCAAAATTTCAGAGCGCGTGAAGGCTGGGCAGAAAATCAGCCGGGAGAAGCACGTTTTATATGGCAGCGGAAACATCTTAGGATACCGCAGGGAGAACGGAACCTATGTTCCTGACCCTGACCAAGCTGAAACGGTAAGACTGATTTTCCAAATGTATTCTACCGGGGAAAATGGGTTGGTTAAAATCGTAAACGAATTATACCGCCTTGGCCGATTGGATGCAGGCGGCCATGTTTCGTGGGACGCTTCCAAGGTGAGCAGAGTTCTACATAATGCAACCTATAAAGGGTGCATCTGTTACAATAAATCCCACAGCGACGGATATTTGACGCAGAAACGTGTTAAAAATCTGGACGAGAGCAGCTACATCTATGTGAAAGGCGACTTTGAGCCTTTGGTGTCAGAAGAAATGTGGGACAGATGCCAGCAGATTCTGTTGTCCCGGTCTGCACGGGTCATCGACGAAAACGGCAAAAAGCACAAATATATGCGGAATACGCCAAAATCTGTCTGGACAGCAAAGCTGCGGTGCAGCTGCGGAGCTGGGTTTATCCAGTTCAAATGGAGAGTAAACCGTGATGGGGCAGTTGTTCACGGATTTCAGTGCTACCGCCGTACACGCAGGCCAAGCATCAGCTACTTACAGGAGCATGGTCTGGATTTGGGTATCAGCTGCCAGATCAAGGCCATCAGTGAATGGAAGCTGGATCTGATGGCATCTAAGGTATTCCAGAATCTGACGTTTGATAAAGGTAAGACCGTCAAAGAGGTATACCGGATTCTGAACCGCTGCATGGCAGAGGAAAAGACTGTGCGCATTTCCAGAAAGGCGATGCTGGAAAACAGCATCGCTAAGCAGAAGGAACGGCTGGGTAGGTATATCGACCTGTGCGCTGACGGAGTTATCACGAAGCAGGAACTGATGGAACGCCGCAAGGGATTGGATGCGCAGATCGCCGAGTTGCAATCCCAGTACGAGAGCATCGAACAGGAGGACGAATGCAGTGGGAGCATTGATATGAAGCTGATTTCTCAGAAGCTGGATGAGTGGCAGAAAGCGGCCAAAACGGATGTCAGCAGGGAACTCATTAACAGCTGTGTAGCGCAGATCACGCCTGTGAGCAATGAAGAATTTCGCTGGGTACTTGATTTTCAACTGTCCGAGGTGAAAGGCATCAATATGACATCTTGTACGATGGACGGCTTTATGGAGCTGGCTCGCTTCGTGATTCCATTTGAAGATGCCAAAGCGTTCAAGGCTTCGCGGAACCAGAAAATCCATAGAAGGGATTGGACTGATCTCACCGTAATAGTAGGAATCCGCTCGAAAATTCATCCGTAAGGGAGTGTGCCGGTTGTGCCGAGTGTGTCAGTGTTTTCAAGAAAACTTTATTATACTTTTATCAGACTATCTATCTCTCTTTCTATACAGACTATCGCTTCTGTTAAAAACAAGAGAAAAGTAAAGAAAAAATGGGAAAATATGGATGATGATATAAAAAGTTTGTTATGAACTTCTGACACAACTGACACACTCGGCACGAATTAAAGCGTATTTCGTAGGATTTTATTTATATATTATCTTATTGAAAAGACCTGAGGAAAAGTTTCGCACTGTCCTCAGGTCATTTATTTTACTGAAAAATGGGAGGTAATACCAATGGCTGAGATCATCGCAAAAGTATCCTTTGAGGCGGCAAAAGCAATCGGAAAGGCCGCTGCTGCACTCATCATCTGGACCGCACATCAACTCGAAAAGAAATAATTATCCATCAAAAACAGGAGGAACTTATTATGCCTGCAAATGTTGAAATCATGTTTTCTGTCCGTGAGACCCCTTGGCATGGCCTTGGCCGCATCGTTATGGAAGCCCCTGCAAGCCGTGAAGCCTTGGAACTGGCTGGCCTGGATTGGCAGGTCGAGAGTCGTAACATCTACTCTGGCAACGGAGCTGTGATCTCCGGCTATCGTGCCAATGTCCGCAGCACCGATGATGCCGTTCTCGGCGTGGTGTCTGACCGCTATCGCATCGTGCAGAACGAGGAAGCATTCCAGTTCACCGACGATCTGCTGGGCGAGGGTGTTACCTACGAAACCGCAGGCTCCTTGCAGGGTGGCAAGAAGGTTTGGATGCTGGCAAAGCTGCCTGAAAAGTACATCATTGCCGGAGACGAAGTGACCCCATATCTTGTGTTCTTCAACAGCCATGATGGCAGTTCTGGTGTCAAGGTCGCCATGACCCCTGTTCGGGTGGTCTGCCAGAACACCCTGAATTTGGCTCTCGGTTCTGCAAAGCGTATCTGGACGGCAAAGCACACCGAAAACGTCCTGCTCCGGGTGCAGGATGCCCGCGAAACTTTGCAGCTTGCCAACAGCTACATGGCAGAACTTGGAAAGGGAATCTATGACCTGACCAACATCAAACTGTCTGACCGCAAGGTGCAGGAGTTCATCAATGAGTTTTTCCCGATTACAGAGGATTTGTCCGATGGCCAGCGGAAGAATAACCTGCGTTTGCAGGAAGATTTGAAGGCCCGCTATTACAATGCTCCTGACCTGTCCTGGGTCGGCAAGAATGGTTGGCGGTTTGTCAATGCCGTATCGGACTTTGCCACCCATGCAGATCCCATCCGTAAGACCCGGAACTACAACGAGAATCTGTTCCTGCGTACCGCAGAGGGAAATCCCATGATTGACCGCGCCTATAAGATGGTGCTGGCCGCAGCATAAAGGAGGTTGCTATGAACGATGTAAACAACCGCATTTTCTACGAATTTTCTGAGTTCCTGAAAGAAACCGAAAGTGTTCCACCTGAGATGCGGGTTTCTCTGGCTTACGAAATTACAATCAAGAGCACCATTGCAAGTGCGCTGATCGACCTTGCCAGCGAAAACAAGCTGGACGAACGCTATTGGAACCATCTGCGGATGCAGCGGAATATCTTGGATTTTCTGTATGCTCTGTGGCTGGACGATGACCGTACCTTAGTGGATGAGTTTTCCACGATTCTGAAAGACTTGGTGGAATACGATTTCTCCATTGCAGAAGAGCACATGAAAGAGAGGTTGAATATTGCATGAAACGTCTTGTATCTACGCTGAATTTGAGCAAAGAGGATTGGCTGCGTTATCGCAAGTGCGGTATCACTGGAACGGATGCTGGTGCGATTCTGGACGTGAACCCCTATCGTTCCGCATTTCAGATCTACCACGATAAAATCAGCGATACCATTGAGGACATCGACAACGAGGCCATGCGGCAGGGGCGTGACTTGGAGGATTATGTAGCACAGCGTTTCTCCGAAGAAACCGGCTTGAAAGTCCGCAGAGCAAATGCCATTTACCAGAGTGAAGAGCATCCTCTTCTTCTGGCTGATTTTGATCGTCTAATCGTTGGTCAGAAGGCTGGCTTGGAGTGCAAAACGGTATCTCCGTTTTCCGCAGATAAGTGGGCAAATGGCAAGATTCCGGCGCATTATCTGGCGCAGGTTGACCATTACCTCGCTGTCAGCGGATTCGACTGCTGGTATGTGGCGGCTCTGATCCTTGGAAAAGAGCTTATCATCCACAAAATCGTTACCGATAAGCAGGTGCTTACCGATTTGATCGATAAGGAGGAACTTTTCTGGACGCGCTATGTCGTGCCTCATATTCCTCCTGCACCGAACGGCAGTGAGGGTGACACCCAGCAGATCAATCAAATGTACGAAGTGGACGACCGTGACAAAAATGCAGACCTGACCTCTTTGCGTGGTCTGCTGGACAAGCGGCAGGAGCTTTCTGACCAAATCGAGCAGATGGAACAGGAGAAAACGGCTATCGAGCAACAGGTCAAACTGAAAATGCAGGATGCTGCCTATGGCACAGCACCGGGCTATAAGGTATCGTGGGTATCCTCCGAAAGCAAGCGTGTGGATTCCCAGCGTTTGAAGAAAGAACAGCCCGATATTTTCAACCAGTACAGCAAAAATGTGAGTAGCCGCAGATTCACCATTGTTCATGCGGCATAAGTTTATGGTTTATGGCGGCAGGAAGTGATTTTCCTGCCGTCTTTTTTCATGGAGGTATCTTTATGGCAACCGATAATCCATTCGTAAAATTATCTGCCGTTGACTTCAAAGACCATCTGGAAGTCAAGAAATCCGGCAACACCGAGCTGAAATATGTAAGCTGGGCCTATGCATGGGCTGAGGTGAAAAAACTCTATCCTGACGCAAGCTATGAGGTCAAGAAATTCAACGGTCTGCCCTATGTCTATGACCCGATCACCGGCTTCATGGTATACACCACAGTTACGATTGAGGGCATTTCGCACGAAATGTGGCTTCCGGTTTTGGATAGTTCCAACAAAGCTATGAAAGCTGTTCCGTATACCTATACCACGCCAAAGTGGGATTACAACCCGCAGACCCGCCGCAGAGAGAAAATCGGCATGGAGGAGCGCACCGTGGATGCTGCATCCATGTTTGATGTGAACAAGGCCATCATGCGCTGTCTGGTCAAGAACCTTGCCATGTTTGGTCTGGGTCTGTATGTCTATGCCGGAGAGGATTTGCCGGATGATGTTGCGCAGCCTGCGGATGACTCCCAGAAGCCGCCCAAACAGAAAGCCGCGACTACTCCAAAACCGGAGCAGCCGCCAGTCCCTTGCATCTGTGCCCGCTGCAACCAGCCTATTAAGCGGGTCAAGCTGAAGGACGGAACCATCATGCAGGCCGCAGAGTTTGCAGCTACCCATGAAGGAATGTGCGCAGACTGCTATAAAGCTACCCGACTTAATGTGGCATAAAGGAGAAATTTATATGTCTTGCAGTGCGATGACCGAACACTATGAAGAAATCACTGTCTGCGGAAAGCCTGCATTATTCACTAACTTCCGCATCAAAAGAGATACCGTCCCGGATAGTCTGTATGTCTACGATGTGCGGCATGATGATGACTGCCGAGGAATTCCCTGTGAGATTGCACCATTTATCATGGTCAATCACTGGGGAACGATTATTCTTGCAGAGCCGTTGGAGCTACCCGATGACGGACGGCGGTATATCGACGAAGAGACGGACTGGAACTATGACCCATTTGGAGGAGCAGAGAAAAATCAAAAGCCTTGTGTGACGGTGGGAGAGTTTATGAATCAGTATCTGAACCGTTGATAAGAGCGAGCCGTGTCGTTCCTTATAAACTTCAAAAGTTATCGCAGGTGACGGACGGCGCGAACCGTTCGTCAACGGAGACAATCTTTTGAAGTTTATGAGGGATGACTAAGGTTCGCAGGAAAAAGTATTAAAAATGCCGTGGGTACAGAAAAGTATCGATCACAGCATGATGAAACCGATTTGTCTTAGCAAATCGGTGACGCTAAAATGACGTTCGGCATTTTTGATATGGAGAGAAAATAATTATGAGCGTTTATGGTTATTGCAGAATTTCCACTGCAAAGCAGAGCATTGACCGTCAGGTTCGTAATATCATGGCTGAATACCCGACAGCTCACATTGTACAGGAAGCCTATACGGGAACTTCCATCCTTCGGCCAGAATGGAGCAAGTTGTATCGAATCCTGAAAAAGGGAGACACAGTGGTGTTCGATTCCGTCTCTCGAATGTCCAGAAATGCCGAAGAAGGATTTTCGCTGTATGAGGATCTCTATAATAAAGGTATCCAGCTGGTATTCCTGAAAGAGCATCACATTGATACTGAAACTTACAAAAAGGCACTGTCCGGCAGTATTGCCATGACAGGAACCAATGTGGATTTTATCTTAAAGGGTATCAACGAGTATCTGATGACATTGGCAAAAGAGCAAATCAAGCTGGCCTTTGAGCAGTCTGAAAAAGAAGTGGCCGATTTGCACCAGCGTACCCGTGAGGGCCTTGTAACAGCAAAGTTAAACGGAAAACAGGTTGGACGTAAGAAAGGCACTGGATTTGAAACCAAGAAGTCCAAAGCGGCCAAAGAGAAAATCCGTATTCATTGTAAGGCTTTTGGCGGTACATTGGACGATGTGGAGTGTATGAAACTGACAGGACTTGCCCGGAATACTTATTATAAGTATAAGAGGCAGATTCGGGAGGAAGTTAAAACGCAAGGTTGAGCTTTGTAAAAGTGCCAATCGCAAAAGATGATAGCAGGAACACGGTGAATTCTGTGAATACCGTGTTCCTTTTTTGTGGGTTATCGTAGAATGGACAGACATACCGTCCATCAAAATCTTTATAATGAGGTTAGAAAAGCTGATAAGATTGTGAGATAAAAGGAGAAGAGTGTATGAAAAAATTCTTGATAGTTCTACTGAGTATTGCATTTGCGCTGAATTTTGCGCTTGTGATTGGAATGATTGGCGAGTGCATTTCGCCACGACAGGCGTTTTACACAATCACGGATGAGTTGATGAACAGTGCATATCGCTTCAAAAGAGGTTGGCAATTTAAGAATAATCTACCTTGATTTTTGAGAAGATGGACAGACAGTCTGTCCATCTTTTTTTGTATACTGAAATTGTATAAAAGAAACAAAAATTTTTTTGTACTTCAGCGAAACGGCAAAACTTTTCACAAGGAATTGCAGTGATGATTGTGCTGTGTTACAATGGGCAAGAAGGAGAATGAACTGTGCTTAATAATAGATTAGACCGCATACTCTATATCCAACAAGTACTGGTGCAGGGCGGTGTACTAAACAAACAGCAGACCGCTGATCGCTTCGGAGTCAGTGAAAAGACTATCCAGCGTGACCTTGATACGTTGCGAAATCATTTTGCGGACAGTGAGCCGCGCCGGGAGATTCTGTATAACTCCGCAAAAGGCGGCTATCTGCTGGATGATACTCTGTCTCGTTTTCTGACGAGCAGTGAGATTCTGGCCGTCTGCAAAATTCTGCTGGAAAGTCGCTCGATGGTAAAAGAAGAGATGTTTCCCATCCTCGACAAGCTGATTCTTGCCTGTACACCACTGGACAGGCTGAATCAGGTCAAAGACCTCATCAGCAACGAACGCTTCCACTATGTCGAGCCGCAGCATGGCCGAAAGTTCATTGAAAGTCTGTGGGAGATTGGAACTGCTGTCGAAAACCATAACCTGCTGGAAATTACTTACTGCCGAACCCATGATGGAGAAACACGAGTGCGTACCATCGAGCCAGTAGGTATTCTATTCAGCGAATATTATTTTTATCTGGCAGCGTTTATTGAGGGCATCGACAAGGACAAGCACTTCAAAAATCCACAGGATAATTCTCCGACCATTTATCGCATTGACCGTATTCAAAGCTATAAGACGCTCGACAGGCATTTTGCCCAGAGATACACGAATCGTTTTCAAGAGGGTGAGATGCGCAAGCGCATCCAGTTTATGTACGGCGGTGAATTGCAGACGATTAAGTTTGAGTATACCGGGCCGAGTCTGGAGTCCGTTCTTGACCGACTACCCACTGCAAAGGTTTTGCAGGTAACAGAAAAAGGTTGGATCGTAGAAGCTGAGGTGTTCGGTACGGGCATCGATATGTGGGTGAGAAGTCAGGGAGATTCCATTAAAGATTATAAAACCATAAGGAGCGATAGAATATGAGTAAAATTCAGGTAGAAGTGAGTTTTACGGATGAGCTGGAGTCCATCCGTGTGGGTGGAAAGGAAATGGAAATCCCGAGGGCCATCAAGACAAAACCTGTCGAGGAGTGGTTTGAACCGACTGTGGGCCGCGTGAAGTGGGGCGGTTTGGGGGCTGAAATCAAGGAGATGGATTCCAGCAAGGAGAAAAATGCTGTGTACAGCTTCCTGTTTATTGGCCCGGAAGATAAAAAGCAGGAGTTTATGGCTTGTGTGGAACGCTTTTGTCTGGGCGAGGAAGCGCAGCAGGAAACGCAGGAGGAAACCGAGCAGGACTACCTGCATAATGCCCAAAATTATCAGCAGGCAGGCAATGCGGAAATGGCGTTCCAGCAGTACATGGTCGCGGCCAGAGATTACGGACGCCCTGTGGCACAGTTGGAAGTGGCCCGGTGCTATCAGAACGGCACTGGTGTGGAAAAAAACGAAGAAAATGCGGTCGTGTGGTACAAAAAGGCCGCAGAGCAGTGCGATGCCGAGGCACAGTGCGCACTGGGCGAGTGCTATTATCAGGCTCGGGGCGTTGAAAAGGACGACAAAGAGGCCCGCAGATGGTACGAAGCGGCGGCAACTCAGGGAAATGCAACAGCGCAGTATATGACCGGGCGGCTGTATGCGGAACTCTCGTACAATGAGGCGGCTGTAAAGTGGTACACCAAAGCGGCAGAACAGGAATGCCCGGAAGCACAGTATGAGCTGGGTGTGTGCTATGAGGCCGGCGATGGTGTCGGCCAGGACGAGGTAAAGGCCGCAGAACTGTACCGCAAGGCGGCAGTGCAGGGGTATGCGAAGGCGCAGTGCGCACTTGCCAACTGCTATTATACCAGTGAAGGTGTAGAGATTGACGAGAAAGAAACGATAAAGTGGTATCGGAAAGCGGCAGAACAGGGAGATGCAGAGGGACAGTATCAACTGGGTGATTGTTATTATTATGGAGTGGGTGTAGATAAAAACGATGAAAAAGCAGTTGAATGGTACAGGAAAGCGGCGGAGCAGGGACATGATTCAGCGCAGTATTTTCTTGGCCGTTGCTATAATAACGGAGAAGGCGTAGAAAAAGACCCGAAAAAGGCTGCGATGTGGTGCGAAAAAGCTGCAGAACAGGGAATAGCAGTTGCACAGTACTATCTTGGCTGTTGCTACGAAGATGGAAAAGGCGTAACAAAAGACCTTGCTAGGGCGGCAGAGTGGTATCGGAAAGCTGCAGAGCAGGGCAACGCGGACGCACAGTGTGCCCTCGGACATTACTATTATTATTTTGGAGAAGACGTTAAAGAAGATTTTGGAAAGGCGGCTGAATGGTATCGGAAAGCTGCAGAACAGGGAAATGCGGAGGCGCAGTGTGAGCTTGGCAGTTGTTACGAAGACGGCATAGGCGTGATGGAAAGCGAAGAGACAGCAATACAATGGTATCAGAAAGCCGCAAATCAAAACAATGTTCTTGCACAGCATAGACTTGGCCGTTGCTATGAGTGTGGCATAGGCGTGACGAAAGACCTTGGAAAGGCGGCAGAATGGCACCAAAAAGCTGCAGAAAATGGAGATAGATGGTCACAGTATTTTCTTGGAAATTTTTATTTATATGGAATGGGTGCGACGAAAGATTATATAAAGGCGGCAGAATGGTACCGAAAAGCTGCAGACCAGGGCGATGTAGATGCACAGTATAAACTTGGTTTGTTCTATGAAAATGGATATGGCGTGGCACAAAACAAAGAAGAGGCAGTGAAATGGTATCGTAAATCTGCGGAGAATGGTAATGCATCTGCACAGTTCAATCTTGGCATTTGTTATGACAATGGAGAAGGTGTGGAAAAGGACAGCGCGAAAGCAGTTGAATGGTATCGTAAATCTGCGGAGAATGGTAATGCATCTGCACAGCTCAATCTTGGCATTTGTTATGCCAACGGAGAAGGTGTGGAAAAGAACAGCGCGAAAGCAGTTGAATGGTATCGTAAATCTGCAGAGAATGGTAATGCAGATGCACAGTTCAATCTTGGCGTTTGTTATGCCAATGGAAAAGGTGTGGAAAAGGACAGCGCGAAAGCAGTTGAATGGTATAAAAAAGCGGCTGAACAAGGTCAGGACAGCGCTCAATGTAATCTTGGATACTGCTATAAAAACGGCATTGGCGTAGAAAAAGACGTCATTAAGGCGACAGAATGGTATCAAAAATCTGCGGAGCAAGGCAATTGTACGGCTCAAAATAATCTTGGCTGTTGCTATGACAATGGAGAAGGCGTGGCACAAAACAAAGCGACAGCAGTAAAATGGTATCAAAAGGCTGCGGAGCAAAATTATGCAAATGCACAATATAACCTTGGCTTTTGTTATGAGAAAGGATTGGGGGGATTGTCTCGTAGCAAGAAAGAAGCATTGAAGATGTATCAGAAAGCTGCTGAGCAGGGAAATCATTCGGCAGAAAGGGCAATCAGGCGATTAAATGGGGGAGCTGTTTCTACCCTTGCGGATCTTGTGAACGGAGTGGGAGTGCTTTGGGAGATACTAAACGAATGACAGCAGAAAGGAAAACGAATCATGGCAAACGAGCTTGAAGCACTGGAAAAACGGCAGCTTTCCGCGCAGCGGTCGCTGAATGACCTGACGAATCAGCTGACGCTTGCAGACCATCTGGTGTATAAAAAATATCTAGCGGAACTGCAAAATTATGGCATGGTGACGCTTTCGCAGGAAATGCTGAATGTGCAGAATGCAGCAGATTGTATCCGGATGTACCAGCTGAAGGAGTTGACTCTGAAAAAGGGAGGAGATATGTTCCAAAAGCTTTCTACGGTGTACTATTCCAGCATGGCGCAGGGCTGCAGTCTGGCGGTGATGATCGATGTGCCGGAGGAGAATGTCGGTGCCAATATCTATCTGGGGATCCGGGAAGACCCATCGAAAAAGAATATGAAGAGCCACAATCTGGATACCTCCAGCAAGACGCTACAAAAGGTGCTGCGCTCTAACTTCCCCGGTTCCGAGACAAGAGGCATCTCACTGCAGGAGGAAGAGGAACTGTTGGATGGTGCATTTGGCGATGCACAGGAAGCTGTGGCCTCGGTGTCCTGTGTGGCGGCACTGCGAGATAAATCCAAGACGGAAGACAAAGCCTTTGTGCAGGGCATCGAGCGTTTTATGGATGCGATGGATGGCGAAGTGTACACGGCGATGTTTCTGGCTGAACCCGTTTCGGTGGATACGCAGGCGGAGATTCGCAGTGGGTACGAAAATTTGTATAGCAGTCTTTCGCCTTTCCGCAAAAGTACATGGTCTTATACCGAGAATCAGAGCACAGCTGTGATGGAGAGCCTGTGCAGTGGAACTTCCCATACCATCAGCGATACTGTCAGCACGACTACAACGGACGGTACGAACCAGTCCTCTTCGGTGACAGACGGCGCACAGAAAATGAAAGGGGTCAGCGGCGGCATCAACGGCGGTATCGGCAGCAGTTCCGGCACTTCGGTCACAAAGGTTTCGCCGGTAGCTGGTGGTATTGCAGGCATTCTGGGTCTTGGCAGCATAGCTGCCTCGGCTTTGATACCGAGTGCAGGTGCTGTCATTGGCCCGCTGCTGGGTACGGCGGGCAGAGCCGTAGGCGGCACGGCACCATCCAGAACAGCCTTTAACAGCATTGCCCGGAACATCGGAGACTCTATGGGTCTTAATGCCTCGTGGGGCACCAGTCACTCCACCACCGAACAGACCGGTACTTCGCACAGCACTTCCAACGGAACGTCCCATGGCATTTCAGACAGCACCAGCCAGCAGGAGAGCTATGGTACAACGGATACCCGCGGTACGGGCCGTACTCAGCAGGTGGAACTGTGTAATAAATCGGTGGAGGAGCTGCTGGAACGTATTGAAAGCCAGCTCAAGCGCGCTAAGGAGAGCGAAGATTATGGCTGCTACAAATGTGCCGCTTATTTTCTCTCGTCTACCCCGTCTACGGCGATCCTTGCGGCCAATACTTACCGTGCATTGATGGTAGGTGAGGGTTCCTCGGTGGAAAGTGGTGCTGTGAATGTCTGGCAAAATAATGAGTCAGAGGTGGCACAACTGCGAAAGTACCTGAAGCGGTTCATGCACCCTGTTTTTGCCCGTCCACTGTGGGAAGGTGCGCCGGACAGTCTGCTGTATACGCCAGCAACGCTGGTCAGCGGTCGGGAACTGCCAATGCACCTTGGTTTGCCGACACGTTCGGTACACGGCCTGCCCGTGATTGAACACGCAGAATTTGGCCGCAATGTACCGGACGAAACGGTGCCAGATGCGGACAAGATGGAGCTGGGCAAAATCTACCATATGGGCAGGGAGGAAAAAGCGCACCTTATCCTGAACCGGCAGGCAATGGCCTCCCATACCTTTGTCACAGGCTCGACCGGCACAGGCAAATCCAACGCAGTTTATCACCTGCTGGACGAGCTTACAAAGGATGGCAAGACAACTTTCCTTGTGGTGGAACCAGCCAAGGGCGAGTACAAAAATGTATTTGGCCATCGACCGGACGTCCATGTGTTTGGCACGAATCCAAAATTCACAGAGCTGCTGCGAATCAATCCGTTCCGCTTCCCAAAAGAGATCCATGTGCTGGAACACATTGACCGTCTGGTTGAGATTTTTAATGTCTGCTGGCCGATGTATGCAGCAATGCCTGCTGTCCTCAAGGATGCCATGCTGCAAGCCTATCAGGCGTCCGGCTGGGATCTGGAGACCTCTGAAAATGAGTACAGCGGCGAGCTTTTCCCGACGTTCAACGATCTGCTGACCGAACTGGCCAATGTGATCGAACATTCGGCATACGATCAGGAGGTGAAAAGCAACTACCGTGGCTCGTTGGAGACTCGCGTGCGCTCCCTTGCAAATGGCTTGAACGGCCAGATCTTCTCGGCAAACGAGATTCCGGAAAAGCAGCTTTTTGATGAGAATGTTATCATTGATCTGAGCAGAGTGGCTTCCACGGAAACAAAGTCTCTGATCATGGGCATCCTCATCATGCGGCTCAGTGAGTACCGTATGACGGCGGACACCGGGATGAACGCAAAGCTGCGCCATGTCACGGTGTTGGAAGAAGCCCATAACATCCTGCGCCGGACTTCCACCGAACAGTCGGAGGAAGGCTCCAATCTGGCGGGCAAATCAGTCGAGATGATTGCGAATGCAATCGCAGAGATGCGTACCTACGGCGAAGGCTTTATCATTGCAGACCAGTCTCCCAGCGCAGTCGATATTTCGGCAATTCGGAATACCAACACGAAAATTATCATGCGGCTTCCGGACGAGCAGGATCGTGAGCTGGCAGGAAAAGCGGCTGCGTTGAAGGATGAGCAGCTGGACGAGATTGCACGGTTTCCGAAAGGTGTTGCAGTGGTGTATCAGAACGACTGGATGGAGCCTGTTCTGTGCAAGGTCAGTAAGTTCGATACAGAGGAACAGCCAGATGTCCTTAAAAAGAAATCGACGATTGTTTCAAGGAAGAATGAAGAACAGCTTCTGTTGAGGAATCTGCTGAAAAAGGAAGAAGGCGAAGCTCTTGAGCTGAATTTGCAGCAGCTGAAAGAGCGGGTACTCCGACTGACACTTCCGACAAAAACGAAAATTGCAGCATTGAAAGCCCTGCAAAAGAATGGTCGCTGTGCGCCAAAGGACATTCAGGGCGTTGTATATGATCTGATCTGTACGCCTATGGTAGAGAAAGACTTGGATGATGCAGAATCTCTGGAAGAGTGGCGCGACGAGATCATTTACTCGGAAAATGCAGAGCTTTCGGAACTGAGCGAGGAAGTACAGGACAAGGTGTGTGAGCTGATTCTACGGGAACGAATCAAGCGCTTTAACCAGCCGGAAGAATATCTGACGCAGTGGGAGGAATTCTGTAAAAGGAGGGTGCTGGAATGAACCCATATTTTAAGGAAACTGTGGAGACAAAAGAAATCTCCGGGCCGGAGAAATCAAAGCTGAGCACAGCATTTGAAAATGAAAAGAAAAGTGACGTCCGTTCGGTACAAACTGTGGAACCGAACATCAATGCTGAGCTAGAAGGGAAAAAATACCCCGGAACAAATGTGGAATACAAGCGAGTTCGCGTTCAGGTGGACGGCGTAAAGAAAGAGGGCGTTTTTCCACAGTTTGAGGCTAAAGATGTAGAAAGACTACCGAAAAATATGTATCAGGCATCGGATGCGCAGCAGTTTTCCCATTGCACAAAAAAATTGGCCCAAAAGTTGGAGGGTAACTCGACACTGGAAGGAAGATTTACACCTCGTCAACTGGAGCAGATCCGGGATGGTGCACCACGAATTTCCGGGTTGACATGGCATCATACGGAGCATCCGGGTGTAATGCAGCTTGTAGATTCAGACATACATAGCAAGTGCAGGCATACGGGAGGCAGAAATGTCTGGGGTGGCGGCTCGGAGTGCAGATAAGGAGAAAAATACAATGAATATGACTTGGAAATACAAGATTGACATGAAAAACTTACAGGCATTTGCCGATGTGGAAAAGTTTCGGGGAATCCTAATCCCGGAGGAATTGAAGAACTTTGTTGCAGAGCATAATGCCGCAACGCCATCGCGCCATCATTTTATGGTTGGGGCCACAGAGCGTGTATTTGGCGCAGTGTTGTCATTTGAGAAAAATGAGACCGAGGCAGATACCGTGTATCCAGCTTTGGAAGCTGTGGAGGACAAAAACTTGCTTCCGTTTGCAATCGATCCCTTTGGCAATTATATCTGCTATCAGCTGAATGAGAAACAAATCGTCTACTGGGATCACGAGAACGATGCAGTGACCACGACAGGAAAGAGTTTGAAGGAATTTATAGAAAGCCTGTACTGAAATTTACAGAAAATGCCCTGAAAAGTCCACTGCACTTTCAGGTTATTACAATCCGGGTCGATTGCACATACAATACAAGTATCACTTCACTGAACGGAGGGTACTTGTACTATGGTGGACTACGCTGACATTGGAAAACGCATCCGTGCCTGCCGCCTTGCAAAAGGCATGACGCAGGAGCAGTTGGCTAATGAGGTCGGCGTTGTGGTCACGCATATCAGCCATATCGAGACAGGAAACTCTGTCCCCAGTCTGAAAACATTGATCGATATTATCAATGCGTTGGACTGTTCAGCGGACGAGCTGCTCTGCATTGAAATCAAGAAAGCAAAGCCTGTGTTCGACAGTTGGATGACGGAACAGCTTGCGGATTGCTCTGCCGATGAGGCAAAGATCATCAAAGAAACGGTGGTCAGCCTGAAAAAATCGCTCCGAAAAGTGTATGGGAAACCATCTAAGAATCGGTATGACTAAAATCTCAAAAGGCTAATATTGAGAGCCTGAAAAGCATCAGTAAACAGAATTAACCGCCCCAGATGCCTGTTACGGAATCTGGGGCGGTTTTTGGTTGATGACATAAGAATACTTTTAAGTGATATTTGAGAAATAAAATTTCCTGAATACTGGAATAAAAATTGAAAATGAGCTATAATAATAACAGAAAGGAGTTGAAAGAATGCTTTGCCAATTTTCTTTTCAGAATTTTAAGTCTTATAAAGATGAAACGACATTTGATTTCCGTGCAATGGCAATTCCGGAGTTTCAGGATGCCTTGATCCGGCAGGAGAAAGCAGAAGACTTACTTCCGGTCAGTGCAGTCTACGGCCCCAATGGTGGCGGTAAGACGAATCTGCTTCAGGCATTCTTTTGCCTGATTAACCTTGTTGTGAAGCCGATTCATGCATTGGAGAAGAATCGGCAGCCAATGATTTTCCAGCAGGGCAGCAGTGTGGCTCCCTTTATGCTGGATGAAAGTTCTGCGAATGAACCTACGATTTTTCAGGTGTTCTTCCGTGTAGGCGAGAAGGAATACCAGTATTACATTGCGCTCAAGGAAGAAATTGTCTTTGAGTCTCTTCTGTGGCGTACACTTGGTGGTAAGAAGACAGGACTGATTTTTGAACGAGACGGCCAGAAGATTGAATTGGGTGCAAGTATCAATAAGGCAAGCATCAACTTGGACGTCAACCCGAAGATGCCGTATCTTTCTTTTTTGGCAATCAACTACAATATCCCTGTGATTGCAGAAGTGCAGAATTGGTTTGAATCCTGTATTACACAGAGCTACGCAAACCCCAGAGCAGAAAACATTGTGCTGGTGTCCAAGAGTGAGACGACTAAGGAAAGCCTGATTCATGCACTGAATGATGTAGGTATTGATTTGTCCGGTTATCGCTATGATGAAGATAGCAAGCATCTGTTCACGCAAAGAACGATCAACGGCAAGGTCTACGAGCTTCCCTTTGAAGCAGAGTCGGATGGAACCAAGAAAATGATCGCAGCCTTGCCGGTTCTGATGGTAGCATTGCAGGAAGGCCGCACAGTGGTTGTGGACGAACTGGATGCCAAGCTGCATCCGAAGCTGCTCCGGTATGTGATTCAGATGTTCAAGAACCAAGAACTGAACAAGAAGGGCGCACAACTGTTATTCAGTTCTCACGACCTGACTACGATGAAAAACACTGTTTTCCGCCGTGATGAAATTTGGTTTGCCGCAATGAATGACAATCATGAGAGCGAGATTTATTCGCTTTACGAATTCCGGCAGGAGGACAATACTCGCGTCAAGAGCACAGCGGCCTTTGACAAGCAGTATCTGGAAGGTCGATATGGTGCAGATCCCTACCTTTCCAATATGCTGACAGGGAGGGACTGGGCATGAGTCTGAAACCTCCGAAAAAGAGTGACCTTGGGAAAAGCTGGATGAAGAATCGCCGTGATAAGGCAAGGATGATTCAGCCGGAATACCACTTGATTGCATCTGAAGGTACAGAAACCGAGCCGCAGTATTTTGGCGCAATTCAACGGATTATCAATTCTAAGTACCGTGATAGAATCCAGCTAAAGGTAGAGGGCATTGGCGACAATACGGTGAATCTGTTGATGAAAGCTCGTCAATACGTTCAGAATAACGGCATTGTGTTTAAGCACGTCTGGATTGTCTATGACACAGATGATTTTCCGGCAGAAAATATCGACATGGTAGCACAGCTGTGCGAAGAATACAATGCACAAGGTGAGACGATTTACCATGCTGTATGGTCGAACCAGTGCGTAGAACTGTGGTATTTGCTGCATTTTATGTATATGGATACTGATATTGATAGATCTCGTTACTGGCCGAAGCTAAGCGATTGGCTGAAAAACATTGGCGCAGGGAGTTACGAGAAGAACCGCCCGGATATGTATGAAGTGCTGCGACCTTACATGGACATTGCGATTGCCAATGCAAAGCGATTGGACAAGCAAAATGAAGGACGGAAGCCCTCTGAATCAGCACCCGGAACGAAAGTCTATGAACTGGTTGAGATGCTGAAGCCTTATCTTTTAGACACGCGGTGACTTTGACGCTGGAAAGGAGGCCCACGCAATATGTGTGATGTGCTTGATAAAGTGGAAAACAGAGGCATTGAAAAAGGCATCGTGAAAGGTGAGAGCCGTGGTGAAAACAAAATGGCTCTACTGGTAAAGACGCTTCTTGACCAGAATCGCATTGACGATGTAAAGAGGGCTTCTGAAGATGAAAAGAGCCGTGCGGAGTTGATGAAAGAGCTTGGAATCAACTGAAAATTTTCAAATGACGTATTATCGTAAATCCGAACGCTCTGCAATTTTGGCACCCGCCCAGGCTGCGATCAAGAACCCCCGCAAGTAATTGCGTGAGCGCTTGAAAAAGCACAAATAAAGCAAACGAACCGCCCCGGTTTCCACAGCAGGAAGCCGGGGCGGTTTTTGCATTGCGGCATCCACCCGTGCGGGCGTTTATTTGCAAACTGTTCAAAATTACCACAAAGAATTGCCACGATTATCTGGCATAATAAGGGTGCACTCAGGGAGAACGGAACGGACATCCCCCATAACCTCCGAAAGGCTCTCCCCGCAAATGCCCATGCAGGCACATTTCCCTGCGGGTGCAGCCGCAGCAGCGGTGCACAGCAGGCCCATAAAAACTGTCTCCCGTTTCTATGCGAGGCAATAGCCAGAACGGCGGACAGACTACCAAATCCCTCCTGATCAAGCCGCAATGTTCAGGGGTTCCTAATACAGCAGGCAGTGTCGCTTTCCTCCTCCTTTCCACGACACTGCCTGCTTTTTGTTTGTATATTTATATCGACAAAACGAAAATACCGGAGCATCTGCAGATGCTCCGGTATTTTATATTGCTTGGTCGTTTTGATCTGTTACTGCCCGGCGGGGAACTCCTTCTCCCGCTCTTCCTTCAAAATGGCGGTGGCGCGCTGCATGGTGGCAGCGGCGCGGCGCAGTTCTTCATCCCCAAGCTCGGCGCGCATCCGGCGGTAGCAGCGCTGCAAAAGCGCTTGCTCCTCTGCCATCAGCTCCACCGCCTTGCTGGAAAGTTCCACATAGGTGCGCCCGGCCTCGCGGTCGGTCTTCCATGCCACAAAGCCGTTGTCCTGCAGCTTCTCGATGCCCTTGGAAAGTTCGGTCACCCGCACTCCCATGGCGGCGGCAAGGTCGGCAAGATAGAGTTTTTCGCCGGGGCGTGTCTCCTGCTCCACCTTGATATAATACAGGATGAGATAATCTGCCCGCTGGATGGTGCTGAACACCTTATCCACGTTGAGCTCGTGGAGGAAGAACCATTCCCCCTGATGCTGCTGCATTTCTTCCATGCCGATGCCCTCCCTTTATGCCCGCTGGCTGCGCGGGATATAATCGTGGGTGCCGCCAAGGCTCTTGTAGGCCGGGCGGATGATCTTGTTGGCGCTGAGCAGCTCCTCGATGCGGTGGGCGCTCCAGCCCATGACGCGTGCCACGGCAAACAGCGGGGTGTACAGCTCCATGGGGATGCCCAGCATCTCGTATACAAAACCGCTGTAAAAGTCCACGTTGGGGCTGACGCCCTTGAAGATCTTGCGCTCCTGCGCGATAAGCTGCGGTGCCATGCGCTCGATGCGGGTGTAGAGGGAAAGCTCCTTATCTCGGCCTTTTTCATGGGCAAGCTGCTCCACATAGCCCTTGAACACCACCTCGCGCGGGTCGCTGAGGGAGTAGACGGCGTGACCCATGCCGTAGATCAGCCCCTTGCGGTCAAAGGCTTCTCCATGGAGCAGCTTTTTCAGGTAGGCTTCCAGCTCCTCGTCGTCCTCGATGTCGTGGAGGTTGTCCCGGATGTTCTGCATCATATGCATGACCATCAGGTTGGCACCGCCGTGGCGCGGGCCCTTGAGGGAGCACAGCGCCGCCGCCATGGCCGAGTAGGTGTCGGTGCCGGAGGAGGTGACCACACGGGTGGTAAAGGTGGAGTTGTTGCCGCCGCCGTGCTCGGCGTGCAGCAGCAGCGCCACGTCTAGCACGCGGGCTTCTAGTGGGGTGTACTGCATATCCGGGCGCAGCATCCGCAAAAAGTTCTCTGCGGTGGAAAGGCTGGGGTCCGGGCGGTGGATATACATACTGGCGTCTTTTTCGTAGTGGTTATAGGCGTGGTAGCTGTACACCGCCAGCATGGGGAAGATGCCCGCCAGCTGGATGCTCTGGCGCAGCACGTTGGAGGTGTCCAGGTCCGCCGCCTTGGGGTCGTAGGAGGCCAGCGTCAGCACGCTGCGCGCCATGCTGTTCATGATATCATGGCTGGGCGCCTTCATAATGACATCGCGGGTAAAGTTGGTGGGCATGGTGCGGCACTCGCCCAGCACCGCGCAGAACTGTTCCAGCTGCTCCGGGGTGGGCAGCTGGCCAAACAGTAGCAGATAGCCCGCCTCCTCAAAGGCAAAGCGGCTGCCGCGGCTGCCGTTGATGAGGTCTTTTACGTCATAGCCGCGGTACAGCAGCTGACCGTCTGCCGGGTGCTTGACCCCGTCCACATACTGGAACGCCCGGATATCCGAGATGTTGGTCAGACCTGCCAGCACGCCCTTGCCGGTCTCATCGCGCAAGCCCGCCTTGACCCCGAACTCCCGGTAGAGATCCTTGGGGATGCGGTCGTGCTCTGCACAAAGGGGCTGCTGCTGGTCGAAGTAGCTTAATACATTCTGCAAATGATCCATGTGTCTGACTGCTCCTTTCCTGTTCGTTCGTATCAGTTTCTCGTTTTATAATAACTTTTATATTACAGAACGGATATTTCAGTGTCAACCAACCATTTGTAAACAAAAATAAAACAATTCAGCCGTAGGGGTCGTACAGATCGTACTCCTCGGTCTCCTGATGCTTTTCTTCCAGCACCCGGATGGCCTGTTCCAAGGCGCTCTGAGAGCAGCCGCTCTCGCTTACCAGCGCATGGACGGCGGCGGCAAGGTCACCGTCAAACAGGGTGTCCAGCCGCTGCCGCATACAGTACACGCCGTACGCCCGCCGGGTGACCAGCGGCACATACACATTGCAGTTGCCCTGCTTTGCTGACCTGACCCAGCCTTTTTCCTCCAACCGGTAAAGAAAATTCAGTACCGTAGCTGCTGCCCAGCCGGTAGCCTTGAGTTTCTGGCTGATGTCCCGCCGCGCCGCCGCGCCCGGGCACGCCCACACCGCAAGCATCACCTGTTCTTCCGCCGCCGAAAGCGGCCGCAGGGTATCCGGTAAACCGTACATCTGTTGTACCTCCGTAAATTTTACGAACTCCCCCAGTCACGGCTACGCCGTGACAGCCCCCTCGGAGATGGGGCCTTTGGCATAGCGGTAAAGTTTCCAGCTGAAGCGCAAAGTATCCGGTTGCGCCAGAGGCTCCCTCTCCGAGGGAGCTGGCAAACCCGCAGGGTTTGACTGAGGGAGTTTATTTTACATTTGTCTTAGTGTTCCCAGTATACCGCATTTTCGCTAAAGGTGCAAGGGTGGAAAATCCGCATGAAACCAAGGAATAGTGCATATCTTTTACGATTGTCTCATATTTTGTCCCTGCACGGCGTACATTTGTGTGCTTTGTGCCATCAGGCGGGGTGCAGGGGCAATATCTTTGTGCAAAGATGCTCTTGTTTTCGGCATGGAAAAACCGGTATACTACGGCTACGGAAAGTAACAGACACACCGCAAAAACGGCGGTGCTGCGTGATAGGTGTATTACAGGAAAAGGAGAGGTTGATTATGGCACGAGTATATAACTTCAGCGCAGGTCCCAGTATGCTGCCCGAAAAGGTGCTGCGGCAGGCACAGGCCGAGCTGCTGGAATACGGCGACAGCGGCCAGAGCGTCATGGAGATGAGCCACCGCAGCAAGTGGTTCGACGCCATCATCAAGGACACTGAAGCCACGCTGCGCCGGGTGATGAACATCCCCGATAACTACAAGGTGGGCTTCTTTCAGGGCGGCGCTACCCAGCAGTTTGCCATGGTGCCGCTGAACTTTATGACCACCGGCAAGGCGGACTACATCGTGTCCGGCAACTTCTCGGGTCTGGCTGCCAAGGAAGCCGCCAAGTTCGGCGAGGCCAAGATCGTAGCATCCAGTAAGGATAAAAACTTTACTTATATCCCGGATGTAAACGCTATCGACTACGACAAGGACGCCAGCTATATCCACATCTGCCAGAACAACACCATCTTCGGCACTCAGTATGTGGAGCTGCCGCAGGTGGAGGGCGTGCCGCTGGTGGCGGATATGAGCTCCATGATCCTTTCCAAGCCCGTGGATGTCAGCAAGTACGGATGCATCTACTTTGGCGTGCAGAAGAACGTAGCCCCCGCCGGTATGGCCATTGCCATCATCCGGGACGACCTGCTGGGTCACGCCGCAGATAACGTGCCCACCATGATGAACTACACCACCCTGCTGGCGAAGGACAGTATGTACAACACCCCGCCGTGCTGGTGCATCTACATGACCGGTCTGGTGCTGAAGTATCTGGAAAACGACATCGGCGGTCTTGCCAATATGCAGAAGATCAACGAAGCCAAGGCCAAGGTACTGTACGACTATCTGGACGGGCAGGAGTTCTTCACGAACCCTGTGGAGCACCGCTACCGCAGCACCATGAACGTCACCTTCACCAGCCCTAACCCGGACATGGACAAAAAGTTCTGCGCCGAGGCCGCCGAGGCGGGCTTTGTGAACCTGAAGGGCCACCGTCTGGTAGGCGGTATGCGCGCTTCCATCTATAACGCCATGCCTGCCGAGGGCGTGGACAAGCTGGTGGACTTCATGGAGAAGTTCCGCAAAGAGAATGCATAAAGAGGGGTTTCAGATATGTACACCATCAAAACGCTCAACGCCATCAGCCCGGTGGGGCTGGCAAAGCTGCCCAAGAACCAGTTCGATGTCTCGGTGGATGCCGATGCTCCGGACGGTATTCTGGTGCGCAGCGCCGACCTTTTGAACACTACCTTCAACGATAACCTGCTGGCTATCGCCCGCGCCGGTGCGGGTGTGAACAACATCCCGCTGGAGCGCTGCAGCGAGCAGGGCATCGTGGTGTTCAACACCCCGGGTGCTAACGCCAACGCCGTGGCAGAGCTGGTCGTCGGGATGCTCATTGCGGGCAGCCGCAACGTGGCAGCCGCCGCCCAGTGGTGTCAGGGATTGGCTGGTGACCCCGCCATGGCCAAGAGCGTGGAAAAGGGCAAAAAGCAGTTTGTGGGCAACGAGATCAAGGGCAAGACCCTTGGCGTCATCGGTCTGGGTGCCATCGGCTCCCGGGTGGCAAACTGCGCCATCGAGCTGGGCATGGAGGTCTACGGCTACGACCCCTACATCTCCATTGAAGCCGCATGGAACCTGAGCAGTCAGGTGCACCACTGCGTAAACCTGAACGATATGCTGCCCCTGTGCGACTACATCACCATCCATGTGCCCTACCTGCCCACCACCAAGGACACCATCAACGCCCAGACCCTTGCCCTGTGCAAGGACGGCGTCAAGATCCTGAACTACGCCCGCGGCGAGCTGGTAAACACCGCCGCCCTGCTGGAAGCCATGGACAACGGCAAGGTGTCCGGCTACATGACCGACTTCCCCTCCGAGGCCATTCTCGGCCGTCCCGGCATCGTGTGCACCCCGCATCTTGGCGCTTCCACCCCGGAAGCCGAGGACAACTGCGCCGTCATGGCGGCGCAGGAGCTGAGCGACTACCTGCGCAACGGCAACATTGCCCACTCGGTCAACCTGCCGGAGGTGCACCAGCCCCGCGCCGGCGGCAAGCGCATCTGCATCATCCACAAAAACGAGCCGGGCATGATCAGCCAGATCACCGCCCTGACCACCGAAGCCGGCCTGAACATCGAAAACATGGTGAACAAGAGCAAAAAGAACATGGCCTACACCATGCTGGACGCCACCGGTGCCGTGGATGCCCGCCTGAGCGAGAAGCTGAGCAGCATCCCCGCCGTGATCCGGGTACGCATCCTGTAAGCGGGAAAGCAGCGGACAGGCTGCGAATCATAGAATAAAGATCCCCCTGCAAGCCTTTAAGTGCCTGCAGGGGGATTTTTGTGCTCCTACTATTCCGCGTTACACCCCAAAGAACTCTTTGGCAATGTCAGCGCTGCGCTTGGCATCCTTGGCGTACCAGTCCGCGCCGATCTTCTCGGCGTATTCCGGGGTCAGCACGGCACCGCCCACCATGATCTTGCAGTCCAGCTGCGCGGCGCGCAGGGCGGCGATGGTCTCCTCCATGCTTTTCAGGGTGGTGGTCATCAGGGCGGAAAGCCCTACCAGATGCACGTCCTTTTCCCGCACGGTGTCCACCACCGTCTCCACCGGCACGTCCCGGCCAAGGTCCAGCACCTCAAAGCCGTAGTTTTCCAGAATGACCCGGACGATGTTTTTGCCGATGTCGTGCACATCGCCCTTGACGGTGGCAAGGACGATGCGTCCCTTGCTGGCGCTTCCTTCGCCCTTTTGGGCAATGGCGGTCTTGATCTCCTCAAAGGCGCTCTGGGCGGCGCTGGCGGCCTGCAGCAGCTGCGGCAGGAACAGGGTGCCTTTTTCGTACTTGGCACCTACGATGTCCAAAGCGGGGATCAAGGCTTCGTCCACCACCTCCAGCGGCTGCTTTTCCGCCAGCAGGGCGCGGGTATGGGCGGCGGCGTCACCCTTCAAGCCCTTTTCCACCGCTTTCATCAGGGCGGCGTAGGGGCCGGTAAGCTCTGTTTCGGCAGCACTGGCGGCAGGCGCGGCCTTTGCAGCCTGTGCCAGCGCGGTGCTGGCGGGCACACGGTCGGCAAAGCGTGCAATGTACTTTGTGCTCTGTCTGTCCCGGTTGGTCAGCACGTTGTAGGCGTACACCGCCGCCATCATCTCCTCGCTGGAAGGGTTCATGATGGCAAGGTCCAGCCCGGCGTACATCGCCATGGTCAGGAAGGTGGTGTTCAGGTAGGTGCGGCAGGGCAGACCAAAGCTGATGTTGGACACGCCCAGCACGGTGCGCACTCCCAGCTCCTTTTTGCAGGCTTCCAGCGCCTGCACCGTGGCAAGCACATCCTCCTGCTGGGCGCTGGCGGTCAGGGTAAGGCAGTCGATGTAGATATCCTCCCGGGGGATGCCCGCTGCCAGTGCCGCTTCGGTGATGCGGCGGGCAATGGCCACGCGGTCTGCGGCCTTGGGCTGGATGCCTTTTTCGTCGATGGCAAGCCCCACGATGGCGGCTCCGTACTTTTTGCACAGCGGCAGGATGGCGGCAAGCTTTTCCGGCTCGCCGTTGGTGGAGTTGACGATGGGCTTGCCGTTGTACACCCGCAGACCCCGCGCCAGCGCTTCCACGTTGGAGGAATCCAGCTGCAGGGGCAGGCTGGTCACGCTTTGCAGTGCCTTGACCACCTGCTCCATCAGCACCGGCTCATCCACGCCGGGTGCGCCCACATTCACGTCCAGAACCTGTGCTCCGGCTTCTGCCTGACTGACGGCCTGTTCCAGCACATAGTTCATGTCGCCCTCCCGCAGTGCCTGCTGGAAGCGCTTTTTGCCGGTGGGGTTGATGCGCTCGCCCACTACCGTGATGCCGTCCACCGTAACGGTGTCCACCGGGGTGCACAGCACTGAGGGCATCCGGTGCGCGGGACGCCCCGGGGTGCAGCCTGCAAAGGTGCCGTTGAGCAGCTTGATGAACTCCGGGGTGGTGCCGCAGCAGCCGCCGGCAGCAAACAGGTGCAGCTCCCGGTAGGGCTTCATCTGCAAGGCGAACAGCTGCGGGGTGATGTCGTAGCCGCTGCCGTCTGCCCGGGGCAGACCGGCGTTGGGCTTGACGAACACCGGGAAGTTGCCGGGCACGGCTTCTGCCAGCCGCTTTGCCATGGGGAAGATCTCCTTGGGACCCAGTGAGCAGTTGATGCCCACGGCGTCTGCCCCCAAGCCCCGGGCGGTGGCGGCAAAGCTTTCCACCGTACAGCCGGTAAAGGTGCGCCCGCCCGCTTCAAAGCTCATGCTTGCCAGAATGGGCAGGCGGGTATTCTCTTTGGCAGCCAGCAGGGCGGCCTTCAGTTCGTACAGGTCGGTGTAGGTCTCAAAAAAGATCAGGTCTGCCCCGGCGGCTTCGCCCGCCTTTACGATGCGGGCATACTCAGCCACAGCATCCTCAAAGGCCAGCGTTCCGCTGGGTTCCAGCAGCTCGCCCAGCGGGCCTACGTCCAGCGCGGTCAGCGCACCGTAGGGCGCACAGGCGCGCTTGCAGTTTTCGATACCTGCTGTGATGATCTGCTCCAGCGTGTAGGCGCTGCCCGCCAGCTTGTGGGCAGAAGCGCCGAAGGTGTTGGCGTTGACGATGCGGCTGCCCGCCGCAGCGTACTGCGCATGGATGCCCTCAATGAGCGCAGGGTCGGTGATGTTCAGCTCTTCCGGGCGTGCACCCAGCTTGAGCCCGGCGGCTTGCAGCATGGTGCCCATGCCGCCGTCCAGCAGGATAGTATTGCTCTGCTTGAAAAGTTCATTCACTTGCACAGGTCTTTCCCCTCTTTCTGTATTCGCAGCGGGTGCGCAGCACACAATGGCCGCACCCGGCCAGTTGTCCCTTTACCGGGTGGTCGCTGACCCCCAGCAGGGCGGTCACGCTCTTGCGCGGGGTCATCAGGTTGGTGTCGGTGACACACAGCCCCGCCTTGCGCACCGTGTCCAGTGCTGCTGCCACCAGCGGCTGCACCGCGATGTCCCAATCGCCGTAGCCGGGCGAAAAGCGCCCGGTCAGATACTTTCCCTCAGTGGCCGCCCACTGGCGTAGCTGCGCCTCGGCGGCATCGGCGGCCTGCTCGGCCAGTGCGCTGCCCAAGGCATCGGAGGCTACCCCGGCGGCAATATCGCCCACGCCTGCCCGGCGGATCTGGGCATCCACCCCGGGGCCCAGCGTTACCGCCAGCAGAATGGCCTGCCCGCAGCCTTTCAGGTGCTTGTGCACGTCCTCGCCGGGCAGAAGTCCGGCATCGGTCAGGGCGGGGGTATCTGCCAGCAGCCACACCGCCCGGGGCGTCGCTGCCGCCAGCAGCGGCACCGCGCACTTTTGCAGCAGTGCCAGCGTGGCAGCGTCCGGCTCGCCGTGCGCGCCGAAATACCGCGCCGCCTGCGCCAGATCTACTGCCTGCGGCTTTTCCAACGCCAGCGGGCGGGGCACACCGATCGCCATGAGCCGCACCTCCTTACTTCTCTTAAATAAAGTACTATTCAGTATACCGCACTTGTGGGCTTTTATCAATCCCGCAAAAAGGGAGAAATAAAAACTCCCTCGGTCATGACCGGGGGAGTGCGCTTTTTATTTGATGCAGCTTGCGCAGGGGGTATAGCCTGCGGCAATGGCTTCGTTATAGCTGGAAAAGAGGATCTGGTTCTTTCCCGCAGGCAGGTTGGCGCAGGTGGGCAGGTGGAACTTTTTGCTGTTCACGTTGCCGATGTAAGCCTGCTGCGCGGTGCTGGAAGCCGACGGGTCAGTGGGGTTCAGCTGGCTGTCCGGCACAAAGTGCTCGGTGCCCACGGTGAAGTTCTGACCGTCGCTGCCAATGGTGATGGTGCCTTGCAGGTCGGTGCGGTAGACGTCCACCTTTGCGTCCCGCAGGATGCTCAACGTCTCCTCGTGCGGATGACCGTACTTGTTGCCCGTGCCGCAGGAGATGACGCCCATTTCCGGCAGAACAACGTTCAGAAACAGGTAGCCGGTGCTGGTGCTGGAGCCGTGGTGCCCTACCTGCAAAACATCGGCTTTCAGGTTGGCACCGCTGTTCACAAGGTCGGTCTCGGCGGTCTTTTCCATGTCGCCGGTCAGCAGAAAGCTGGTGTTGCCGTAGTCGATGCGCAGCACCAGCGAGGTATTGTTGGTGTCGCTGTACCCGGTCACCGGGCCCAGCAGGGTAACGGTGGCGCTGCCCAGCGGCCAGACGGTGCCCACGGAGGGCACTTCCAATTGCAGACCCTGCTGCTGCGTATACTTGACAAAATCGTTGAAGCATTTGGTGCTGCTCTCGGTCACCGGGCTGTAAGCGTGCTGTGCCGGGAACTTTGCCATCACGGCGGCAAGCCCGCCCACATGGTCCTCGTGAGCATGGGAGCAGAACACATATTGCAGCTGCTGCACCCCCTGCTTTTGCAGGTAGGATACCACCAGACTGCCGTCGTCTACGTTGCCGCCGTCGTAGAGCATGAACTGTCCGTCACACTCTACCAGCACGCTCAGCGCCTGCCCTACATCAATGAAGTGCATCTCAAAGGGCTGGCTTGACCCGGTGGATGGCTTGACGATGTGTCCGCCGTCGCCGGGTAGGCTGTCACAGGCGGTAAGTCCCAGCGCCAGCACAGCGGCCAGCGCCAGCGCAGCCAGCCGCAGGAACAGGCGGCGGGGGAACAGGGTTACTTTTTCTTCTTTCCAGTTTTCCACGTTGCGTTCTCTTTCTGTTGATTATTCTTAGGTTTATGGCCGGGCGCAGAGTTGGGCGCAAAGCGTGCGCCCGGGCTGGGCTGACGGCCTGCCGGGGCGGCGGTGCGGGCATTTTTGCCGGTGCTGCGCCCCTTCTGGCTGGAATGTACGGTATAAGTGCCATCGTTGTGGATGGTCACCTCGGCGCTTTCTACCCGGCGGGCGGTGCGCTGCACGGCGCGGCGGCCTGCGGCGGGCACCAGCAGGGGGATGAGGTCCTCCCGGTGGGTCAGCTGCAAAGCCTTGACCACCTTTTCGGCATTGCGGGGCTCGTAGTATTGCAGCAGTGCACGCTGCAATGCCTTGCCCTCGGGGGTCTTTTCCACAAACACCGGCTTGAGGGTGTAGGGGTCAAGACCGGTATAGAACATACAGGTGCTCACCGTGCCGGGGGTAGGGTAGAAGTCCTGCACCTGCTCCGGGCGCATATGGTTCTTATAGAGGTACTCGGCCAGATAGACCGCGTCCTTCAGGGTGCTGCCCGGGTGGCTGGACATGAGGTAGGGCACCAGATACTGCTTTTTGCCCGCCTTCTTGCTCAGCTCGTAGAACTTATCCTTGAACTTGTTGAAGGTCTCGATGGGGGGCTTGCCCATGTAGGCAAGGGTGTTGGGGGCGCAGTGCTCCGGGGCGACCTTCAGCTGGCCGGACACATGGTACTCCACCAGTTCCTTAAAGAAGGTATCGTCCGGATCAGCCATCAGGTAGTCGAACCGGATGCCGCTGCGGATGAACACCTTTTTTACGCCCGGCAGTTCCCGCACCCGGCGCAGGATCTTAAGGTAGTCGCTGTGATCCACGATCATGTGGGAGCAGGTGGTGGGGGCAAGGCAGTGCTTGCCGCCGGTGCACATCCCGCGCAGCATCTGCTCGCGGCAGGAGGGAAAGCGGAAGTTTGCGGTGGGGCCGCCCACATCGTGGATGTAGCCCTTGAAATCCGGCTCGTGGGTCATGCGCTCGGCTTCCTCCACGATGCTGTCGGCGCTGCGGCTGGTGACCCGCCGCCCCTGATGCAGCTGGATGGCGCAGAAGTTGCAGCCGCCGAAGCAGCCGCGGTTCTGGATGATGGAGAACTGCACCTCGCGGATGGCGGGCACACCGCCCATGCTCTCGTAGATGGGGTGGTAGCGGCGGGTGTAGGGCAGGGCGTACACCTTGTCCAGCTCTCCGCGCACCAGCGGCTTTGCGGGGATGTTCTGCACCAGATACTTTTCGCTCTGCTTCTGCACGATGATCTGGCCACTGACCACGTCCTGATTGTCCATCTGAATGCGGCAGGCCTTGGCGTAGGCGGTCTTATCGCTGGCCACCTTTTTAAAACCGGCGCACTCCACATACCGCTGGGGCAGGTGATCGAAATCGGTCAGGTAGCAAGTGCCGTTCACGTTCGTGATGCTCTCCACCGGCTCCCCGGCGGCCAGACGGCGGGCGATCTCCACGGTCTGGTGCTCGCCCATGCCAAAGCTGATGAGATCCGCGCCGGAGTCCTCCGCGATGCTGGGCAGCACGGTGTCCAGCCAGTAATCGTAGTGGGCAAACCGGCGCAGGCTGGCTTCCAGACCGCCTAAGATCACCGGCAGGTCGGGGTAAGCCTGCTTGGCAAGCTTTGTGTACACGGTGGCGCTGCGGTCCGGGCGGGCACCGGCCTTGCCGCCGGGGGAGTATTCGTCCTCGGCGCGGGGAATTTTTGCCACGGAATAGTGGCTGACCATGCTGTCCACGTTGCCGCCGCCGATGAAAAAGCCGTACTTGGGCTTGCCGAACCGCTTGAAGTCCTCGCAGTCGGTATAGCGGGGCTGCGCCAGCACGCCCACCTTGTAGCCCTCGGCTTCCAGCAGGCGGCTGATGATGGCAGTGCCAAAGCTGGGGTGGTCCACATAGGCGTCACCGCCCACCACCACAAAGTCCAGCTGCTCCCAGCCCCGGGCTTCCATGTCCGCCCGGCTGATGGGAAGAAATTCGGTGTAGATCTGGGGAGAAGTGTTGTCCATTTACTGATATCCTCATTCTTGGTTGAACACGGGCAGCGTCCTCGCCCTCTCAGTCCGCTTCGCGTCCAGCTCTCCCAAAGGGAGAGCCTCTGGCGAAACCGGAAACTTTGCCGGACTGCCAAGGCCTCTCCCTTTGGGAGAGGTGGCAATGCGTAAGCATTGACGGAGAGGGCGAGCGCGCTTTTGTTTTATTCCTCCGGTTGGTTCATCTGCATTTCCAGCCACTGCTGGCGGCTGATGAGCACGGCGCGGGGCTTTGCGCCCTCGTAGGGGCCAATGATGCTCTTTTGCTCCATCTCGTCCATGATGCGGGCGGCGCGGGCGTAGCCCAGCTTGCAGCGGCGCTGCAACAGGCTGGTGGACGCCTGACCGGCATCGATGACCACATCCACGGCCTGCTTGAACATGGGGTCGGAGCCTGCGTCCTCCTCGGCGTCGGCACCGCCGCTGCCCTTTTTGCCGTCCTGAATGGCGTGCTTTTCCATGGCCTCGATCATGGCTTCGTCGTACTGCACGGTGGCGCTGGATTTGATAAAGTCCAGCACACGGCTGATCTCTTCATCCCGCACAAAGGTGCCCTGGATACGGGTGGGCTTGGGTGCGCCCACGGGCATAAAGAGCATATCGCCCTGACCCAGCAGCTTTTCTGCACCGGCACCGTCCAGAATGGTGCGGCTGTCCACCTGACTGGACACCGCAAAGGCGATGCGGCTGGGGATGTTGGCCTTGATCAGGCCGGTGATCACGTCCACGCTGGGGCGCTGGGTGGCAACGATCAGGTGCATACCGGCGGCACGGGCTTTCTGGGCGATGCGGCAGATGGAATCTTCCACATCCTTGCCCACCACCATCATCAGATCGGCCAGCTCGTCGATGATAATGGCGATGTAGGGCATCTTTTCCAGCTCCGGCTGCTCGGCAGCCAGCTTGTTGAAGGACTTGATGTCGCGCACATTGTTCTCTGCAAACAGGCGGTAGCGGCGCTCCATCTCCTGCACTGCGCTGCCCAGCGCACCGGCGGCCTTGCGGGGCTCGGTGACCACCGGCATCAGCAGGTGGGGGATGCCGTTATACTCGGCCAGCTCCACCACCTTGGGGTCGATGAGCAGCAGCTTCACGTCCTCCGGGCTGGAGCGGAACAGCAGGCTCATGATGATGCTGTTCACGCACACGGATTTACCGCTGCCGGTGCTGCCCGCGATGAGCAGGTGGGGCATCTTGCACAGGTCGGTCACCTGCGCCACACCGGCAATGTCCTTGCCAAGGGCGATGCCCAGCGGCGAGGTCATGCGCAGAAAACTCTGGCTCTCAAAGATGCTGCGGATGGAAACGGCGGTCTTTTTATGGTTGGGCACCTCGATGCCCACGGCGGGCTTGCCGGGGATGGGGGCTTCCATACGCACGTCCGCCACCGCGAGGTTCAGGGCGATATCGTCTGCCAGCGAGGTGATGCGGCTGATCTTCACACCCGCCATGGGCTGCAGCTCGTACCGGGTAACAGAGGGTCCGCGGGAGATATCCAGCACCCGGGTGCGCACGCCGAAGCTTTCCAGCGTGTCCACCAGCTTCTGGGCGTTGGCCTTCAGCTCCTCCTGTGCGCCGGGGTCGCTTTCCTCCTGCGTTTTTTCAAACAGCTCGATGGGCGGGTACTGGTACTCGTAGCTGTCCACCGGCTCGGTCTCCTCGGTGGGGGCAGTAGCGGCTGCCTGCTCGGAGACGGCGGGCTTTTCCATGGCCGCTGCCACCAGCGAGTTGATGTCCTTTTCTTCCACCGGCTCGGCGGTGATACTGATCCAGCCGTCCTCGTCCGGCGCAGAGCGGAACGCCACGGCGTTCTCGGCGCTCACCCGGGGCACAGCGGGCTGGATGGGCGCAGCCTCCGGCTGCGGCGGCATCTGCGGCTGCACCACCGGCGCTGCCGGCTGGACGATGGGGGTATCAAAAGCGGGGACAGGGGAAGGCTCTTCCGGCTGGGGGGCATCTTTGGCAAAGAAATCTGCCGCAGCGGTGACCACCGGATCTGCCACGATGGGCGGCGGTGTGGGTTTGGGTGCAGGGCGCAGCGGGTCCTGCCCGAAGGTGCCGCCCGGCCCGACGATCAGCGGCTCAATGGGCTCGCTGCCGCCCTCGGAAAGGGCGGTGTGGTCGGGGCCAAGGTCTACGTCAAAGGCGGCGCGGGGATGGGCAACGCTGACCCGTACCGGGGTGATGGGCGGTGTGGCAGGTTCCGGCTGGGCAGGGGCGGCGGGCGCAGATTCGGCGTCCGCAGCGTCTGCTTCCATCTCCTGCGTTACCTTGTGTCCCCAGCGCAGCACGCCGGACATCCAGTCCGGCACCCCCAGATGCAGCCCGGCAGGCTCGTCCTCCTCGTCCAGCGGCTCGTCCTCGGTTTCGTCGTATTCCTCGTCGATCTCCCGCTCTGCCTGCCGGATGGCGGCACGCTCGGCGCGGCGGGCGGCGCTTTGCTCTGCAAAGGCGGCACCGCGGGCGTGGATGCCGCCGGTGACGGCGCACAGCCAGACCCAGACCTCGGCGGGGGTAATATCAAAAATGTACAGGCTGCCGCACAGCAAAAGCACGATCATGATGAGGTTTGCCGCCGGGCGTCCGCACAGCAAAAGCAGCACGCCGCCCAGCACAAAGCCTATTGCGCCGCCGGAGAGCCATGCGTTGACGCCGTTGGCGTAGCAGGCAGAAAGCATTTGCAGCGCCGACAGCCCCTGCGGCTGGATATCGGAAAACACGATGACCGTGCCGCAGACAAAGACAAGCCCCAGCACCAGCTTGAGGATGCGGGACAGCAGCTCCTCGCCCCGGGTGTACAAAACGGCCAGACAGCACACGGCCGCACCCAGCACAAAGCTGCCGCAGCCGAACAGCCCGAACAGCACATCGTGGAGCACCCGCCATACGGAATCGCCCTGCACAAAGGCCAGCACCATCAGCAGCAGGCCGCCAAACAGGGTGCCAAGCCCTGCCGGGAGCCGCTGTTCTGCCTTTTTACGGCGGGCAGCAGTACGCCGTTTCGTTGATTTTCGTTTTTTCGTTGCCATTCTACTCTGTTCCCCAACTTCCCATAGACACAATAATTGATTCTACTATTGTACCACGCAAGGGCAAAAATGGCAAACCATAATGTTGTTTTTATTATTCCCGCTCGATCTCCCTGTACAGCCACGCCAGCGCGTCCGAAAGACCGCCCAGTTCATCGATCAGCTTTTCCTTTACGGCGCGGCGCCCGTCCAGCACCGTGCCCATATCCATGACCAGCTCCCCGGTGTGGAGCATCAGCTGGGTGTAGCGCTTTTCGGGCATACCGCTGTGGGCGGCTACAAAGCCGGTGATGCGCTGCTGCATCTGCTCAAAGCAGTGCATGGTCTGCGGTACGCCTAAGATCAGCCCGGAGTGCCGCACCGGATGCACCGTCATGGTGGCGGTGGGCACAATAAAGCTGTGCCGTGCGCTGACTGCCAGCGGGATGCCGATGGAGTGCCCGCCGCCCAGCACCAGCGTGGCGCTGGGCTTGGAAATGCTGGCGATCAGCTCCGCCAGCGCAAGGCCGGTCTCCACATCGCCGCCCACCGTGTTCAGCAGCACCAGCAGCCCCTCGATGCGGGGGTCCTCCTGCACTGCCACCAGCTGTGGGATGACGTGCTCGTACTTGGTGGTCTTTTGCCCCTGCGGCGCTTCGGTGTGTCCTTCGATCTGGCCGATGACGGTCAGGCAGTGGATGACATGACCGCCCCGGCTCAGGGTGACTGTGCCCAGATCCTCGATATCCTCTTTTTCCATCCGGTGCTGCTCTGCGGGGGTGTCTTTTGCCGTATCCATGCGCATTCTCCTTCCGTAGCGGGGTCTTTGTGGGGTCAGTATCCCCCGGCATCCGGTGAAGTATACAGGAGAAAAGAAACAAAAAACTTTGTGAATTTTTTGTTTTTTTATAAATAGGTATTTGACATTCGCCTTTCATGCTGTATACTTTAAATAATATAACAGGATAAAATGGAACATCTCTCTGCGCGCAAAGAAGCCCCTTGCATGGCGGCAGAAGCTGCAGCGCGTTGGGCAGAAAGGAGAATTTTCCTATGAACACCCCCCAAAAAGCATCGATCCCTGTGATCAAGCGTCTCCCCAAATATTACCGGTATCTGCGCTCTTTGCAGGACGACGGCATTACCAGCATCTCCTCCCGGGAGCTGGCCTCTCAGATGGGCACCACCGCCTCGCAGGTGCGGCAGGACTTTAACTGCATCGGTGACGTGAACGGCCGGCAGGGCATCGGCTACTCGGTGGAGAACCTGCTTTCCATTCTGGAAAGCCTGCTGTTCGGCAACGGCGACCGTCTGCCCACCATCCTGATCGGCTGCGGTCGTCTGGGCAAGGCGGTGAGCCGCTTTATCACCACTGATACCAACGGCTACAAGCTGATCGCGGCCTTTGACGTGGCCGAGAGCGAGGTGGGCAAGGAGATCAGCGGCATCCGCATCCGGCACATTGACGAGCTGGAAGCCTTCTGTGAGGAAAACAAGCCCAAGGTGGCGGTGCTCTGTGTGCCCCGCGATGGTGCACAGCAGGTCAGCGGACGGCTGGTGGATCTGGGCATCGAGGGCTTCTGGAACTTCTCCCACTATGATCTGTCGGTGTCTTACCCCGATGTGGTGGTGGAAAACGTCCATCTGGGCGACAGCCTGATGAGCTTGGGCTACCGTCTGCGCAATCAGGAGTGACGGCATGGCAAAATTGTATTTCCGCTACGGTGCCATGAACAGCGGCAAGAGCACGGCGCTGATGCAGGTGGCACACAACTACGAAGAGCAGGGCATGAAGGTGCTCATTTTAAAGCCGCAGGTGGATACCAAGGGCGGCGGGGAGCTGGTGAGCCGTCTGGGCGTGCGCCGCAAGGCAGACCTGCTGATCCCGCCGCAGCTGGACGTGTTCGAAGCCGTGAAGGCGGCAAACGATGCTTCTGGCCCGCTGGCCTGTGTGCTGTGCGACGAGAGCCAGTTCTTTACCCCGGAGCAGGCTGAGCAGCTGTTCATGGTCACGGTAGATCTGAACATTCCGGTGATCTGCTACGGTCTGCGGGCAGATTTTTCCCTCAAGGGCTTTCCGGGCTCTACCCGTCTGCTGGAGCTGGCGCACACCATCGAGGAGATGAAAACCATCTGCACCTGCGGGCGCAAGGCCATCTGCAACTGCCGCAAGGTGAACGGACAGTTCGTCTTTGAGGGCGAGCAGGTAGCCATCGACCTTGAAAACGATGTGCAGTACGTCAGTATGTGCCCCCAGTGCTACTTCAAGGCACGGCGGGCGTTCTACGCTGCAAAGAAAAACTGAGATACTTTTATGTTGTATACAAGCCGCTGCGCCGTGCCGGGTGCAGCGGCTTTTTTGCGTGGATTGCGGAAGAGTTACCCCCTCAGTCTCGCTACGCTCGCCAGATTCCCCCTTTTGTCACCTGCGGTGACATCTTCCCCCGGCCGGGGGAAGTCGGCCCTCAAGGGGACGCCTTTACGCTATGCCGGAAACTTTACCGTCACCGCCAAAAAGCCGTCCCCTTGGGGAAGGTGGCTGCGAACACAGTGAGCAGACGGAAGGGGTATCCCCAACAGGCTGTATACAGATTGATATATCAATTTGCTGCGTTTCGCGGCCACTGATATATCAACTGGGCGAAATACGCACGTTTTTTGCGCTATTGATATATCAGTTCGGGCTGGGCAATTACTCGACGGAGGGGGGAGGGAGTGGGAAAAGAAGAGAGCAGCGGGGGGCGGCAGAGCATAAAAAATTACAGGCAGAACGGTAAATGTAACAGGAATTATTGAAATTTTTGCCGTTCTTCCCATGTTGCATCCCAGATTTTTATGCAAGTCATTGAAGTATACAAGTTGCACAGTTTTTCAGCGCAAGTTTATTCATTTCGGCAAGGACGTCGAATCTCTTTCAAAAACAAGAGCAATATTTGTATGTTTTTATCCTGTATCACTGTAAATTGCATCTTTCTTTTTTCGGTGGCTTTTGTTATCATAATTGTATACAAGGGGGATATGTGCAGACCCCCTGCATGAAGATGTTTTCTATTAGGAGGAGAACAAAAATGAGCAAGGCAATTTCTCGTCGTAACTTCCTGATGGCTACCGGCGCTGTCGGTGCTGCAGGTCTGCTGGCTGCTTGTGGTAGCAAGCCCGCTGCTTCTTCCACCGCTTCTTCCGCTGCTTCTCAGGCCCCCGCTGCTTCCGCAGATGAGAGCCTGGCCCTGTCTGACGGCCCCGTCAACCTGAGCATCAGCTGGTGGGGCGGCGACAGCCGTCACGCTGCTTACCAGAGCGCTCTGGAGGCTTTCCAGGCTGAGCACTCCAACATTACCGTGGAGCCCACCTTCGCCGCATGGTCCGGCTGGGAAGAGAAGATGGCTGCTGCCTTCATCGCAGGCAACGCTCAGGATGTCTGCCAGGTGAACTGGAACTGGCTGTACAACTACTCTGCCGACGGCAGCAAGTTCGTGGATCTGAACACCACCTCCAAGTTCATCGACCTGACCCAGTGGGATGCCGCTGCTATGGACGCTTGCTATGTGGCCAACAGCCAGCAGTGCGTGCCCGTCTCCATGACCGGCCGTATCTTCTACTGGAACATGACCACCTTTAATAAGGCTGGCATCACCGAAGTCCCCAAGTCTCTGGACGATCTGATGGCTGCCGGTAAGGCTTTCCAGGAGAAGCTGGGCAATGATTACTACCCCATGCACCTGGGCGCATACGACCGTATGATCCTGATGGTGTTCTACCTCGAGTCCAAGTACGGCAAGGACTGGGCAGATCCCGTTACCTCCACCCTGAACTACACCGAGGACGAGATCGCTGAGGGTCTGGCCTTCATCAAGAGCCTGGTGGACAACCACGTCATGATGAACCTGAAGACCTACTACTCTGCAAACTCCGATACCGCTACCCACCAGTCCAACGAGTGGATCACCGGTAAGATCGCAGGCATCTTCGAGTGGGATTCCGCTGCTACCAAGTACGCTTCCGCTCTGGACGACAGCAACAAGGACGGCTTCACCGTCGGCGAGGAGATCAAGTTCGGCGACAACAACGGCGGCTTCTCCAAGGTGTCCATGGGTCTGGCTATCACCAAGACCTGCAAGAACGTTGCCGAGGCTGCTACCCTGATCAACTTCCTGCTGAACGAGGAGAAGGGCGCTTCCATCATGGGTTCTGAGTGCGGCATCCCCGCTTCCAAGGCTGGCCTGAAGTTTGCTCAGGACGCCGGCGCTGTCAAGAGCTTGGTTGCTGACGCAAATGCCAAGGTCATGGCCTTCACCACCAACAAGCTGGATCCCCTGTTCGAGAACAACGACCTGAAGGCTTCCGGCACCGGCATCTATCAGGAAGTGTTCGACAACATCGACTACGGCGATCAGACCCCCGAAGAGGCTGTCGAGACCCTGCTGGACGGCATGGAGTCTGTTGGCTACACCATCGGCTAAGCTTACCTCTCTCTGACAGCGGTCAGAACCGGATATTCAGTATCTGAAATAAATAAGGGCATCTGCCGCCCGTACGACAGATGCCCTTGTTTTATCGGTGAATGGTTATCAAACCTTGAATGAATTGTTGCCGGTCTGTGACCTGCTGCACTGTCTGCTTCAAAATCCTGTAAAAGGAGGACTTCGGATGAAAAAAAGTAATGCGCCCGCAGGCGCACGAACTCCGTTCCAGAAATGGGTCGATAAGTATCAGGGTCTGTTTTACCTGATCCCCTGGATCATCGGCTTTCTCGTCTTTAAGGCGTTCCCCTTCGGTCAGTCGCTGTATTACAGCTTCACCGATATGAACTTCTTCAAGGACGGTACCAGCTTTGTTGGTCTGGCCAACTACATTACCGCATTCCACACCAGAAAGATCACCAAGGCGCTGATCATCACCTTCAAGTACGCCTTTATCACCGTGCCCCTGAAGCTGATCTTCGCGCTGTTCATCGCCTACATCCTGAACTTCAAGATCGCCTGCGTCAACCTGTTCCGCACCGTGTACTACATCCCCTCCATTCTGGGCGGCTCTGTGGCTATCGCTGTGCTGTGGAAGGCTGTGTTCAGCGTGGACGGTCTGCTGAACACCGTGGTGCGCGCTGTCACCTTTGGTGCGGTGCAGGGCCCCGAGTGGCTGTCTGACCCCAACTACGCACTGTGGATCATCTGTTTCCTGCGTATATGGCAGTTCGGTTCCGCCATGGTGCTGTTCCTTGCTGCACTGAAGGGCGTGCCCGCAGACCTGTACGAGGCTGCTACCATCGATGGTGCCGGCAAGTGGCGTCAGTTCTTCTCCATCACCGTTCCGATGATCACCCCCATCATCTTCTACAACCTGGTCACTCAGATCTGCCAGGCTTTCCAGGAGTTCAACGGCCCCTACATCATCACCAACGGTGGTCCCCGTGGTTCCACTACCCTGATCTCCCTGCTGGTTTACAACTACGCATTCAAGTCCTACGACATGGGCATGGCTTCTGCTCTGGCATGGATCATGTTCATCATCGTCTGCATCCTGACGATCATTGCGTTCACCAGCCAGAAGAAGTGGGTCTACTACTCGGATGAAAGGTAAGGTGACCAATATGGGAATGAAAGCATCGAATAAGATCGCAACCTTCTTTAAGTACTTCGTGCTGATCCTGGTTGGCATCATCATGATCTATCCTCTGCTGTGGATGATCAGCGCTACCTTCAAGGATAACAGCGAGATCTTTGCAGGCATCAGCCTGTGGATCAAAAAGCCTACGCTGGATGGCTACCGCAACGCCCTGAACAACTTCGGCGGCTCCATCAACATCCTGCAGGCCATGCTCAACACTTACAGCTACGTTCTCCCCAAGGTGATCTGCACTGTGGTGTCTGCCTGTATTGCCGCTTACGGCTTTGGCCGTTTCGACTTCCCCGGCCGCAAGCTGCTGTTCAACATCATGCTGGCCACCCTGTTCCTGCCGCAGGTCGTGCTGAACGTGCCGCAGTACCTGCTGTACAACAAGTTCGGCTGGGTCGACAGCCCCTTCTATCTGGCCATCTGGGTGCACTGCGCATTTGCTACCGAGACCTACTTCGTGTATCAGCTGGTGCAGTTCATGCGCAATGTCCCGCGTGATCTGGACGAAGCTGCCGCCATTGACGGCTGCTCCTCCTTCCAGACCCTGTACAAGGTCATCGTGCCCATGCTGGGACCCGCTCTGGTGTCCTGCGCACTGTTCCAGTTCATGTGGAGCTGCAACGACTTTATGGGCCCGCTGCTTTACGTCAGCACCCCCGGCAAGTACCCCATGTCCCTGTTCGTCAAGCTGTCCATGGACGGTGATACCGGCTTTGCTTGGAACAAGATCCTTGCTCTGTCCCTCATCTCCATTCTGCCGCAGCTGATCGTATTCTTCTGTGCACAGGATCAGTTCGTTGAAGGTATCTCCGCAGGTGCCGTCAAGGGCTAATGCGCCATAAGAACATCTGACCAAGACCAACACCCCCTGTGCTGCTCCCAACGGATGGCACAGGGGGTGTTTTGGTAGGTGCATCATTTCTTCTGCTTTTTGCGGTATTGCAGGGGGCTGATATCCGTCACCTCGCGGAACACGCGGCGGAAGTGGGCGGCGCTGGCAAAGCCGGTCTGCTCGGCAATAGCGCTGATGGAAAGCTCGGTGGTCTCCAGCAGCTTCTGCGCAGACTCGATGCGGCGGTTGTTCAGGTAGTCCACGATGGACTGCCCGGTCACCCGCCGGAACAGGCGGCTGAGATAGTAAGGGGAAAGGTAGAACCGCGCCGCTACCTCGGTAAGAGAGAACTTTTGCCGGTAGTTGGCGGCAAGGTAGGCACACACCTGCTCAACGGTCTCGTTGCGGGGGCGCGCCACGGCGCTGCTCTCGGCAAGGCACTCCTGCTCTACATAGTGCAGGATCAGCAGCAGGTACAGCCCGCCGGGGTAGTCCTGCTCCGGCATGGCGGTGCGCATCATCTCCAGCAGGGTGCGCAGGCGGCGGGTCCACGGCACCGGGCCGTACAGCACCGTGGCTTCCCCGGGCACGAACAGCCGGACAAAATCCCGCTGGGCGGTGCTGCGCAGCTCGTGCAGGGCACTGAGCGGGAACCGGCAGCCTACCAGCTCCGGTACGGCTGCACAGGCGGCGGTGAGCACCGCATCCCCCGCACCCAGCAGCAGTGCGCTGCCGGGGTTCAGCAGCAGACTGTTTTCCCCCATTTGCAGGGTGCAGCTGCCCTCGCTTACCAGCAGAAAGGTGCACATCTCCTCGTCTGCCGTCAGCTCCAGCTTGCCGCCGGTCAGCCGCACGGTGTCTGCCTTTACCTTGGCGTTGATCTTTTCCCGTTCCGCTTTCATTTTGCGCATCCTTTCCGGAAACAGCCCTCCCGGTCGCCGGGAGAGCGCTTTTCCTCATGATACCACGTCTGCCCCGTGGGGGCAAGACAAACTCACAGGAGGTTATTTCGCATGAATCTGACCCTGATCCGTTCCATGACCCGCAGCGCCGTTTTCGAGCTGGAAAACGAGCTGTGCTACCGTCCGGCACACCCCTTTACCGTTGCCCTGAACGGCAAGACGATATACGAAGCCTGCAACACCAACGTGTTCTCCCTGTTCTCCCTGCTGCCCGGCACCACCTATACGGTGGAGGTGCAGGCAGAGGGCGAGACCCTGAAGCTGGATTTCACCACCGAGGCTGAGACCTTCTTCGTGGATGCTGCCCGCTACGGTCTGGTGGCCGATGGCGAGACCGACAACACTGTGCGGCTGCAGGCGGCGCTGTCTACCTGCCCCAAGGGCGGCACGGTGTATGTGCCCGCCGGCCGTTACCGCACCGCCAGCCTGTTCATGAAGAGCAACACCACCCTGTATCTGGAAAAAGGTGCTGTGCTGCTGGGCGATAACGACCGCACCCATTACCCCATTCTGCCCGGCGTGCTGCCCAGCGAGAACGAGGTGGACGAGTACTACCTGACCGGCTGGGAGGGCAACCCGCTGGACAGCTTTGCGGGTCTTTTGAACATCACGCAGGTGCATGACGTGGTGGTGACCGGCGAGGGCACGCTGGACTGCGATGCCCAGAACGGCGACTGGTGGGTGAACCCCAAGGTCAAGCGCATTGCATGGCGTCCCCGCGCCGTGGCTGCGGTGGACAGCGAGAACGTCTGCCTGCACGGCATCACGGTGCAGAACAGCTTCTCGTGGACCATCCACCCCATCTTTGTCAAGCATCTCGACCTGCTCAACTTCAACATCAACAACCCTTACAACGCCCCCAACACGGACGGTATCGACCCCGAGAGCTGCGAGTATATCCGCATCATCGGCATGAACATCCATGTGGGTGACGACTGCATCGCCATGAAGGCCAGCAAGGTCTTTTTGGGCATGAAGCTGAAGCGCAGTTGCGAGCACACTGTCATCCGCAACTGCCTGCTGGACAAGGGTCACGGCGGCATCGTCATCGGCAGCGAGATGAGCGGCGGCGTCAAGGATATGGTGGTGACCCAGTGCCTGATGGACCACACCGACCGCGGTCTGCGCGTCAAGACCCGCCGGGGCCGCGGCAACACCGCCGTCATCGACGGGCTGGTGTTCCGCAACGTGGAGATGCGGGGCGTCAAGGCACCCTTTGTCATCAATATGTTCTACTTCTGCGACCCGGACGGCCACGGCCCCTATGTGCAGTGCCGCGAGGCGATGCCGGTGGACGAGTACACCCCCAAGCTGGGCAGCCTGACCATGGAGAACATCGTGGCCACCGATGCCCAGTTCGCGGGCTGCTACTTCGACGGCCTGCCGGAGCAGCCCATCGAGCGGGTGACCATGCGGGACGTGAGCATCACCTTCGACCCCAACGCCAAGGAGGGACAGGCCGCCATGGCCGACAACCGCCCGCTGGTGAAAAAGCTGGCCATCTATGCCGAGAACGTCAAGGAGATCGACCTGCACAACGTGAAGATCGAAGGCTACGAGGGCGAGCGGCTGCACTTTGTCAACGTAGGACATTTTGAGGAGGACTGACCCATGACCCATGAAGAGATCCTGTCCATGCTGGGCGACTATGTGGACTACCTGATCGCCAATTCCAGCGCCGAGACACCGATGTGGAACATCGAAAAGGTGCGCAGCGGCAAGCCCAACAAGTGGAACTACATCGACGGCTGCATGATCACCGCCTGCCTGAGCCTGTACAAGACCACCGGCGATGAGAAGTATCTGGAGTTTTCCAAGGAATTTATCGACTACTTTGTGCAGCCGGACGGCTCCATCAAGACCTACGACCCCAAGGAGTACAATCTGGACAACGTGAATCAGGGCAAGAACCTGTTCGTCTTGTATGACATCTACGGGGACGAGAAGTACCGCAAGGCAATCGACACCATCCGCAGCCAGCTGCTCACCCAGCCCCGCACCAAGGAGGGCAACTTCTGGCACAAGGACATCTACCCGTGGCAGGTGTGGCTGGACGGCACCTATATGGCACAGCCCTTCTACATGGAGTACGAGACCCGCTTTAACAAGATGCAGGGCTGCATCGACAGCTACAAGCAGTTCATGAACATCAAAAAGCATATGCGGGACGAAAAGACCGGCCTGTACTACCACGGCTACGACGAGAGCCGCCAGATGTACTGGGCAGACCCCGAGACCGGCTGCAGCCCCAACTTCTGGCTGCGCGCCATGGGCTGGTTCCTTGTGGCGATGGTGGACGTGCTGGAGCGCATGGACGAGCAGCTGTACAACGAGTACCGCGGCATCATGGCCATGCTCAAGCAGACCGTGGAGGATATGCACAAGTTCCAAGACGAGCAGAGCGGGATGTTCTGGCAGGTCATCGACCACCCGGAAGCCGAGGGCAACTATCTGGAGACCAGCGGCACCGCCCTGTTTGCCTACGCAGTGCTCAAGGGCGTGCGTCTGGGCTACCTGCCTAAGCGGATGGCTGCATGGGCAGAGAAGGCCTTCTACGGCACCTGCGACCGGTACCTGTCCAAGAACCCGGACGGCAGCTTGCAGCTGGACGGCATCTGCCTTGTGGCAGGTCTGGGCGGCAAGGATCACCGTGACGGCTCGCTGGCCTACTACTTCAGCGAGCCGGTGGTCTGCAACGACGCCAAGGGCGTAGGCCCGCTGGTGCTGGCCTATACCGAGATGATCGCACGGAAGTAAGCCGAATCACAACCGTACCAAAATATAAAGGGGCTGCTGTAAAATACAGCGTCCCTCATCGCTGATAATATGGCGCGGCGATTTGCGCTGAAATCTCACATAAAGAAAAGCAAGTGCAACACGTTCTCTCAAAAACCAAAATTTTTGAGGGAGATGTGATGCACTTGTTTTTTTGTAATATTCGATCTTCCGTTCCGTTTTGAAATCGCTATAGATATTTTGCTGCCGGAAAAGCTTTTGCAAAGTCAGGAGTCTATGGCCTGCAGCACGCAGGCACAATACCCCGGTTCAGGCTGGTAACAATGGATGGTCAGGTATTTGTCCACCTCCGGGCTGTAATCGTGGAGGGTGTGCCTTGTGCCGTTCAACGCCACATCTGCATACGATACAAGCCACTTTTTATCACCATTGGGGAACACCTCGTAAAAAGAGCGGTTCAGCATTTCTTCTACCGGCACCCCTTCGATCGTTGCCATCTCCGCGTTGCAGTAGCGGAAGATAAAATCCACGCCATGCCCGGATTCATTGAATACCAGCTCGATGACGCAGAACGCCAGCGGCATATCGTCCAGCAGGCTGCACTTTTCCAGCAGACTCATGCTCATGGGGCGGGGCTGTGTGTCCGCCAGCCCGATCTCTGCACGCAGGCGGCGGTGGTCGCTCAGGCCGCGCTTGCGTCCCTGAAAGGTGCGGCCGTCAGACATGGTGTAGATCCCATCGTTGCTGATGTTTACGATCTGGCTGCGGCACACCGCAATTCCCTTGCTGATGTTCAGGAACAGATTTTCCGGCAGCACAGACAAAACGCTGTGCAGCGGCGCATACAGCGCAGCTTCCTCGCCGTCCATGCGGTGAACGACTGTTTTACGGTCGCTGCGGTAAAGATACAAAATGTTTTCCGGACAAAGGTCATTTTTTTGAAACCATTCATGCAGATCGTTCATCGCCGTGCTCCGTTGTCAATTGATGTGCTTAGTATAGCACATTATCGTGCAGAGTACAAGATTTTAATGGCGTTTGCGTCAAATTTTATCGGGCTTTTTTGTTGAAACTTACGTTTTTGTTACGGAAAATGCAAAAATCATTGACTTTTAATCATTGCCCGTGTATCTTGAACACAGAAAGCCAAATGGTTTTTTCCCATAAGGCGCATAAAGCAAAAGACATAACAGGAGGTCTCATGTTATGAAAATGACCCGCCGTGATTTTTTGAACGTTTCTACTGCGGCTGCGGTGGTTTGCGCAGCTACACTTTTGCCCGTAGAGAAAGCCGCAGCCGCACAGCAGACGCTGGCTGCACAGAGCCTTCTGGAGCAGGCGTATCTGTACGCCTTTCCGCTGGTGATCATGGATGCTACGCGGACGGCTTCCACAAACACCCGCACAGCTACAAGCAACAAGGCCCCCATCAACCAGTTCATCCATGCGGAAAAGCTGGCAGATGCAACGACCCGTGCGGTGGTTACGCCGAATGTGGATACCATCTATACGCAGGCGTTTCTGGATGTCGGCGCAGAACCAATGATCTACGGCGTGCCGCAGACCGACCGCTTTTTTAATGTACAGGTGCTGGATGCGTGGACAAACACCGCCGCTGTGCTGGAAACGCCGGGGCTTTATGCCATTACCCGTGCAGACTGGCAGGGCGAACTGCCGGAAGGGGTGCAGCGCATTGATGTGCCTACCACGATGGTCTGGACCATTGCCCGCATCGTGCTTTCCGGACAGGAGGACCTGCCCAACGTCCGGGCTATTCAGGATAAGATGCAGCTGATGCCGCTTTCCGCCTATCAGGCGGGTGGATGGACCGCCCCCGCAGGCAGCTATGACCCTGCCAATGACTTTGTGCCGGTAAAGCACGTTCTTGCTATGGACGCAAAGGAATTCTTTGATACCGCTAACCAGCTGATGGAAACCAACCCGCCCGCTGCGGCAGATGCGCCGGTACTCCGGGAGCTTGCAGCACTGCATGTCGGCCCCGGTGAGAAGTTCGATGACAAGGCGCTGGGTCTGTTCAGCGGGCTGCGCTGGAAGCTGATGCTGCTCCAGCTGAAGAAAAAGCTGCAAAGCGAATCGGAGCGCTATACACGCCAGATGGGTCAGTGGATCTATTTCGGCGACCCCATCGGCAACTTTGGCACAGCATATACCTACCGTACCATGGTGGCGCTGCGGGGTCTGGGTGCCAACACCACCGATGTTGCCATCTACCCTAAAACAGATGTGGACAGCACCGGCACAGTCCTGACCGGCAAAAAGACCTATACGCTGCATATCGAGGCAGATCCTCCCACACTGGAAAAGGGCTTCTGGTCGGTGACCGCCTACGGGGAGAGCGATTTCCTCATTGAAAACCCCATTGACCGCTACTGCGTCAACGACCGCTCCGGTCTGCACCGTAATCCGGACGGCTCGATCGATATCACCCTTTCCAAAGAGGCACCGGCGGACACGACCAACTGGCTGCCGGTAGGAGAGGGAGATTTCCACCTCTTCCTTCGTATCTATAAACCGGATGCCGCCGCACTGACAGACTGGCAGCCGCCGGTCGTCCGCACAAACTGATCCGTAATAAGGAGGAACCTGCTATGAAAATGACCCGTCGGAATTTTATTTCCGCTTCGGCTGCTGCAATGCTGGCGTGCGGCGCATCTCTGTCTGCCCATGCTGCGGAAAATACCACAGAAAACGGCCTGAATTTTATCACAGACATTTTCAAGGATCCCACCCAGCCGGGCGAGACCGAAGGCGCAACGACCATCACAGCAGAGGCCAACGCCGAATGGTATGAAAAGCTGGATTTTTCTGACCGGCGGGAGTTTGCCAACGCCGAGCGCGGCTGGCTGGACAACGCGGAAGGCAGGATCATCGATGGTGATGATAACAGATCTGTATGGGATCTGCAGAGCTACGGCGATTTGAACCGGGATGCTCCAGACACTGTAAACCCCAGCCTGTGGCGGAATACCCAACTCAACGCCAAAGCTGGTCTGTTTGAAGTGTGCGATGGCATTTATCAGGTGCGCGGCTTTGATATGGCCAATACGACCTTTATCCGCACCGACCACGGCTGGATCGTGTTTGATGTGCTGATGTGCAAGGAAAACATGAAGGCTGCCAAGGAGCTGATGGAGAACCGCTTCGGCCCGCTGGACATCAAGGCGGTGCTGTACAGCCACTCTCATGTGGATCACTTCGGCGGCGTGGAGGGCGTTATTACCCGGGAGCAGGTAGCGGATGCAAAGCTCTCGCTTAAAAAGCAGCTGGCTTCCGGCAAGACCCTTGTGCTTGCGCCGGCGGGCTTTCTGAAGCACGCCATCAGCGAAAATGTCTATGCAGGCATCGCCATGGCACGGCGCGCACAGTTCCAGTACGGCACGGTGCTTGACAAGGGCGAAAAGGGTGCGCTGAGCGTGGGCATCGGCATGGGACAGTCCACCGGTACGGTGGCCCTCATCGCTCCTACTTACGAGATCGGGGAAGATGTTCCGAAGCTGACCATCGACGGGCTGGAGATCGAATTCCAGCTGACCCCCGGCACCGAAGCCCCTGCCGAGATGAACGCCTATTTCCCGAAATACCGTGCCCTCTGGATGGCGGAAAACTGCACCGGCACGCTGCATAATCTGTACACCCTGCGCGGCGCAGAGGTGCGCGATGCCAACGATTGGGCAAAGTACATCATCGAGGCAGACCAGCGCTTCTGCGACAAGACCGATGTGGTGTTCCAGAGCCACAACTGGCCGCACTGGGGCGAGGAGATCCATGATTATCTGCTGAATACGGCAGCCATCTATAAGTTTATCCACGACCAGACCCTGCATTACATGAATCAGGGCTATACTTCCACTGAGGTCGCCGCCATGCTCACCCTGCCCGAAAAGCTGGAAAAGGTCTGGTACACCCGGCCGTATTACGGCACACTGGCGCACAACGCCAAGGCGGTCTACCAGAAGTATCTGGGTTGGTACGATGCAAACCCGGTCAACCTGAACCCGCTCCCGCCCAGCGATACCGCCAAAAAGCTGGTAGAATATCTGGGCAGCACGGATGCCGTTCTGCGCAAGGCACGGAAGGATTTTGAAAAGGGCGATTATCAGTGGGTGGCGCAGATCACCAAGGAGTTGGTCTTTGCAGACCCGTCCAACCAGAAGGCGCGCAACCTGTGCGCCGATGCGCTGGAGCAGCTGGGCTATCAGGCAGAGTCCGGCGCATGGCGCAACGCCTACCTGATGGGCGCTGCCGAGCTGCGCAAGGGCAACCTGTCCGGTCTGGCACGCACCGCCAATGGTCTGGGCTCCGCCATGAAGGAGATGACCGTGGATATGCTGCTGGATTACATTTCCATCCTGACCGACGCCAACGCCGCCCAGAACGACGACGTAACGCTGAACCTGATCGTGACGGATGTGAACGAAAAGTTCTATGTGACCCGAAAAAACGGTATTCTGCTGTCCTATTCGGGAGAGAACCGCCCGGACGCGCAGGCCACGGTCACCTGCAAGCGGCTGCAGCTCCTTGCCCTGATGCAGGGGCAGCAGGCCGGTCAGGTGCAGGTAAGCGGCGATGCTACTGCCCTGAAGCGTCTGCTGGCGTATGCGTCCAAGTTTGAAAAGACCTTCAATGTGATCGAGCCGTAAAAACGATTCCAATACAGCAAGGCTGAGCACCTGAATCACAGCATAAAAGGGATACCGGAACATCTGCGGATGCTCCGGTATCCCTTTTGGTATAAGATGAGAACAAAAAAACAGGCTGAATTTACAAAATTCAACCTGTTTGGTGGTTGCGGGGGCCGGATTTGAACCAACGACCTTCGGGTTATGAGCCCGACGAGCTACCAGACTGCTCCACCCCGCGATATTTACTTTTTGCTTTTCAGCGGCTCTCGCTGACTGCTCAAGTATAATACCACAGGGCGGGCAGAATGTCAACCCTTTTTCGAAAAAACTTTTACTTTTGCTTTTTGCTGCGCTTTCTGCGCCATGCAAGCGCCACGGCAACGGCGGCGCACGCCAGCACTGCCAGCGGCCAGACGCAGGCCAGTGCCACCACCAGCTGCTGCAGGCCGTTCACAAAGTTGCCCCAGCCGGAGGTAAAGGCGGTGCCGATGCGGGAGAAAAAGCCCTCGTCCGCAGGGGTGTAGGTCTGCACCTCGTTCAGGTCGATATACACGGTGCACTGCTGCACCTGGTCGCTGTACCAGTCCAGCTGGCTCTGCCAGCTTTCGATCTGGGACTGCACTTCGGTAAGGGAGTCCTCGATCTGCAGCAGGTCGGAAAGATTTTCGGCCTTTGCCTGCAATTGCTGTAAGCGGGTGCGCTGTGCCTGCAGGTTAGAAAGCCGCGCGGACACGTCCATATACTGGGTGGTCACGTCATCGGCCTGCTGGCTGCGGTAGGTCACATTACCGGCAGCGGCCACAGCATCCAGAAAGCTCTGGTAGTTGGCCTGCGGTACCCGGTAGGTCAGGTTGACCGAGCGGCTGGAGCCGCTGCTGGAATACTCGCTGCTGGATTCCAGATAGCCGCCCGCTTCGGCAAGAGCGCTGTCCAGCGCACTGCGGGCTGCTTCGTAGTCCTTGCTTTCCAGCGTCAGGTTGGCAGTGTAGATGATCTTGGCACTGTCCACCGCAGGGGCAGCAGCTTCGGTGCTGCCGGTGCCGCTGTACTCCGTTTCCAGAGAGCGGTCGTCTGCCTCCAGACTGTAATTCACCGCCTCGGGGGCGCTGTCCAGCGCGGCGTGCTGGACAGCAAAGCTGTCCGATGCCACAGAAGCGGCAGAGCTGTTGGCAGCGCCTTCGGCTGCGTACAGGGCGGGCGCGCTGCTTTTGGCGCTGCCCATCCCGATGCCCAGATGCAGGGTGCTGTAACCCAGCACACACACAGCCAGACAGGCAGCCAGCGTGCCCAGCTGCTTTACCGGGAAGTGGATGGGCTTTTTCTTCTTGGTTTCGGTGTTCAGGGGTGCTGCGGGTGCAGCGGTTTGCGGGGCAGGGGCGGCCATCATAGGCTCAGCCTTTTCCTCTGCAGTCAGGGTGTCGGTCATGGCCAGCAGTTTTGCCTTCAGATCGTCCGGGGCAGTCAGGTCATCGACCTCCATCTTGTATTCATACCACCTCATCTTCGATCTCCTCCTTCAGCATCGTATGTAACTGTGCCCGTGCGCGCCGCAGCCAGCTTAGTACCGTGTTTGTGGGCACCGCCATCATCCGCCCGATCTCTGCCGCAGTGTATCCTTCGTAGTAATGCAGATAGATGGCATTGCGGTAGTTTTCCGGCAGCGTGCGGATGGCATCCAGCACACTGCCGTCCTCCGCAAGGACATCGGGGGCGGGCAGGTTCTCGTCCAGCTCGGTGTCCTTTTGGTGGGCGGCGCGGGTCAGGTCCCGGCAGCGGTTGATGGCCACCCGCAGCAGCCATGCTTTGAGATGCTCCTCACTCTCAAAGATGCCGTTGTAGTGCAGCAGCTTTTCAAACACATCCTGCACCACATCCTCAGCATCGGCTGTGCAGCGGCAATTATGCACCGCAGTGCGGTAGACGGTGTCGCTGTAACGCTGCACCGCCAAGGTAAAAACTTCGTTTCTGGTCAGCTGTCCCATTGTTATAAACTCTCCTTGGATGCCCGGAAGCGGGCTTCTCGATGGAATGTTTGTGGTTCTCACGGGGACGTTCACTCAATATACGGCTCAGCATCCCCGATTATTGCAGAACAAAACCCGGTTCCTTCCATTTTTTGTGTGCCGGACGCACCGGCCGCAAGGCACGTCCACGTTCTCCGACGGGAGTTGGATATCCTGCCGGTTTACCGGTCAGTATACCACGGAATCGCAAAAAGTAAAAGAGGGGAGCCCTTCCTTATTTATAGACCCTTTGCAGCAGCGCCAGCCGCTCGGAGAGAAAGGTCTCAGCCTTGGGGTGGTGCAGCCAGCATTTGCCGCTTGTGCTGTGCACCAGTTTCTGCGCCAGTGCGGCAGGGGCGGTGTCAATCGCCATCACGTCCTGCATGGTCAATTGCAGGGTGAGCGCCGCCGGTACATCCGGCAGCGGCGGCAGCGGGTCCTCCCACACAAAGGGCGGCAGCAGCTGCACCGCCACGGTCAGGCGGGTGCACTCCTCGGTCAGCAGAAGGGCGGCGGGGGTGCCGTCCGGCTGCACTTGTAGGCTGCTGTATAAAAGCTGCATCCGGGCAGGGGAGAGCAGCCGGGTCAAGCCCTCTGCCGGGGCAGCCGCAAGCTGTAAATACCCGGCGGCTTCCTCCCGGTAGATGCGCCGGGCAGGGGCGTGCAGCCCTGCGTAGAGGGCGGGCAGCATAAAGCTGCCGCTTTTTTCCAGCGCCTGCTGCGCCAGCAGATAGAACTCGGTCAGCGGGTACGCCGCATCCGGCTGCGGCATCCCGAAATCCGGCCGCGATACATGACCTCCACCCATGGGAACCTCCTTGACAAAACACGATGATGCGATTATACTATAAACAGAAGGGGCGCTGACTGCAAAGGTCAGCTTTCCATCCCGCATTAGTCAAAAAGATTGACCGCTAGTTTGGTAGACTGGGGCGGTCAATCTTTTTTGTTGTCATCGTTTTTCTTCTGTGAAGCTTTATCCATGACCTCAAGGGTCAGGCGGATCACCTCGATGATCAATCCCAACAGCGTAAGAATGACCATCAGCAGGTTCAGCATCTCCGACAGATCCATCTGACATCCCTCCCTTCGCCTTCAGGGCTTGGGGAGACTTGGCTCAAAAAAGTTCTCCTCCCACAAGCCGCTGGTTCGTTCCATGTACAGGAAGAAGCAGTGCTGCGGGATGGGAAAGCATGACCACCGATTATGCAATCAGCGCCGTATTCTTAGAATATCATATTTTTCGACGGATTACAATATATCTGTTGATTGTAAACCCCTTGCAAACTTTTCCGTTGACCTGCGGCGCACCGGTGCGGTATACTCGGGCACAGATGCCTTGCATAACGAAAAAACAGAGGGGAAAACTGACTATGAAAGACAAAAAACTGACTACCTACCAGATGGCCGTTACCGCTGTGATGGCTGCCGTGCTGTGCGTGCTGGGCCCGCTGACCGTGCCCATCGGAGCCGTGCCCATCTCGCTGGCAAACTTTGTCATCTGCCTGACCGCATGGCTGCTGGGGCCGAAGTTCGGCACCCTGAGCGTGGTCCTCTATCTGGCACTGGGCACCATCGGCATTCCGGTGTTCTCCGGCTACGGCGCCGGTCTTGCCAAGCTGGCAGGCCCTACCGGCGGTTATCTGGTGGGCTATCTGCTGCTGGCCTTCATCGGCGGTATGTTCATTGAAAAGAGCAAGGGCAACCCGGTGATCTCCGCTGTGGGTCTGGTGCTGGGCGATGCCGCCTGCTATGTGCTGGGCACGGCATGGTTCGTGTTCCAGATGCAGTGCGAGCTGGGCTACGCGCTGACCGTCTGTGTCTACCCCTTCATTGCGCTGGACTTGGGCAAGATCGTGGTTTCCTGCATCGTGGGTGCGCTGCTGCGTAAGCGCCTGACGCAGGCAGGCGTGCTGAAACTGCAGAATGCAGTTTCGGAATGATTGCGAATTACTTTTGAAAAGAATAAGCCCGGAAGGTCTGCGAGCCTTCCGGGCTTATCTCTTTATTCCTGATACCCCAAGGTGGCCGCCATGACCGCCTTGATGGTGTGCATCCGGTTCTCGGCTTCGTCAAACACGATGCTCTGGGGGCCTTCGAATACCTCGTCGGTCACCTCCATGGCATCGCGGCCAAAGCGCTCGCCCATCTCCTTGCCCACGGTGGTCTTGTGGTCGTGGTAGGCGGGCAGGCAGTGCATAAATACTGCATCCGGGCCTGCAATATTCATCAGATCCTGATTGATCTGATAGGGAGCCAGATCGTGGATGCGCTCCGCCCAAACCTCTACGGGTTCGCCCATGGATACCCACACATCGGTGTACAGTACGTCCGCGCCCTTTGCGGCCTTGACGGGATCCTCCTCAAAGGAGAGGGTCGCCCCGGTCTGGGCGGCAATGGCCTGACACTGTTCCACCAGCGCGGGGTCGGGCTGATACTTTTTGGGTGCACAGGCGGTAAAGTGCAGACCCATCTTGGCGCAGCCCACCATCAGGCTGTTGCCCATGTTGTAGCGGGCATCGCCGAAGTAAACGAAGTGGATGCCCTTCAAGTGGCCGAAATGCTCCTGAATGGTAAGGAAATCGGCTAAGATCTGGGTGGGATGGAACTCGTTGGTCAGGCCGTTCCACACCGGAACACCGGCGTAGTGCGCCAGATCTTCCACGATCTGCTGGCCGTAGCCCCGGTACTCGATGCCGTCAAACATCCGTCCCAGCACCCGGGCGGTATCGGCGATGGATTCCTTTTTGCCGATCTGACTGCCGGAGGGGTCCAGATAGGTCACTTCCATGCCCAGATCGTGGGCGGCTACCTCAAAGCTGCAGCGGGTGCGGGTGGAGGTCTTTTCAAAGATCAGAGCAATATTTTTGCCCCGCAGCTGGTCGTGACGGATACCGGCCTTCTTTTTGGCTTTCAGGTCAGCAGCCAGCTCCAGCAGCTGCCCGATCTCGGCAGGGGTGTAGTCCAATAGCTTCAAAAAGCTGCGATTTTTCAGTTCCATTGTATATTTCCCTCTCTATGCAAGCACTCTTGAATATTTATTCAAGCTATGATCCTATTATAGTACGTTGCATCAGGAAGGTCAAGAGGGAGCTTACAGTTCCAGCTCTGCCCGGCGTCCGGTGGGCTTATAGGGGGTCAGCCGGACACCGGCGTGCTCGAACATGAACCGCGCCGCAATGCTGGAATCGCTGTCGTGATACTTGTCGCCGTAGTACACCACCTCGGCAATGCCGGACTGGATGATGGCCTTGGTGCACTCGTTGCAGGGGAACAGGGTCACATACACCCGGGCACCCTTCAGGTTGTTGTGGGCGCTGTTGAGGATGGCGTTCAGCTCGGCATGGCAGACGTACATATACTTGGTCTGCAGAGGGGCACCCTCCCGCTCCCAAGGCATCTCGTCATCGCTGCAGCCCATGGGCATCCCGTTGTAGCCCAGAGAAAGGATCTTGTTTTCCGGGCTTACGATGCACGCACCTACCTGACTGTTGGGGTCCTTGGAGCGCATGGCGGTAAGCAGCGCAATGCCCATAAAATATTCGTCCCAGTTGATATAATCCTCGCGTTTCATCGCGTAAAACCTCCTGCCCCTTTATGCGGGTCTGCGGCTTGACAAACCCGGAAAAATAGACTATACTACGAATAGAAAGAGCGCTGCCCGGCAAAACGGCTCCGCTCCTCATGAATCAAATGACCAAAAGATCAAGTGACCGTGGCTTGGGGAAGCGCTGGCGGTCACTTTTTCTTTTTGCCGTTGTCATGGTGTTTTTCTCTCTGCTCGAATTTCCATGTGATTTCAAAGGTCACATGTACGATGGTGACGATGAGCGTCAGAAGCATCAGAATCTCGGAAATCGACATCCAACATCCCTCCTTCCGCCGAAAGCATCAGGAGAGATCACTTCAAAAAGCTGCCCTCCTGACACCTGCTTCACTCTGGGGTGAATTTGCAGAACCAGTGAGGACACAGAGCCGCCTTGCGTTTTGGGTCAACGCCCTTACCGCCGAAGCGGCACTTACAGCATACCACAAAACCCGCATATTTGCAACGAAAACTCCCGGTTCCGCGCCTGTACGCGCTGCCGGGAGTTCTGCTTTTTCTGCCCGGCTGTTTTACACCCAAATGTCAACTTGCACAAAACGGTGCCCGGAAGTTTGGCAGGCGTTTTTGCTAAATTTTGAAACGATATATTTAAAAATCGTTTCGGATGTGGTATTATCTTTGTAAAATATGCCACAAAAACGGAGAGAACGCTCCGTGCGGCGGAAATGAGGGAAAAACCGATATGAAATACGCAAGCAACAACATCCGCAATATTCTGATTGCCGGCCATGCCGGCAGCGGCAAGACCACGCTGACCGAAGCACTGGTCTATTTTTCGGGCGCTGCCGAGCGTATGGGCCGGGTTGAGGACGGCACCACGATTTCGGACTTTGATCCCGAGGAAGCAAAGCGCAAGGCCAGCCTGTCGGCTTCCGTTGTGCCGGTGGAGTACGAGGGCATCAAGTACAACCTGATCGATGCACCGGGTCTGTTCGACTTTGAAGCAGGCGAGTACGAGGGCATCCGCGCCGCCGAGAGCGTGCTGGTGTGTGTGTCCGGCCGCAGCGGCGTTACCGTGGGCGCGGAAAAGGCGTTCCAGCTGGCACGCAAAAATGGCAAGGCCACCATGGTGTTCGTCTCCAAGTGCGATCTGGAAAACGCCAACTACTTCAAGATCCTTGAGGATATGAAGATCCGCTTCGGCTCCACCGTCTGCCCCTGTGTCGTGCCCGCAAAGCTGGATGACGGCACCCCCGTGTACATCAACCTGTTCAGCCAGAAGGCCTTCAAGTACGAGAGCGGCAAGCAGATCCAGGTGGACCTGCCGGACATCGGCCACCGCTTCCAGGGCTTGATCGAGGCCATGAGCGAAGCCATTGCAGAAACTGACGATGAGCTGATGGAAAAGTTCTTCGGCGGCGAACCCTTTACCACCGAGGAGATCGTGGAGGGTATGCGCAAGGGCGTTAAGGACGGCCTGATCACTCCTGTGTTCTGCGGCAGCGCCGTAAATCTGCAGGCACTGGATATGCTGCTGTTCAATATGCACAAGCTGCTGCCCAGCCCGGAGCACGAAGCCAGCACGCTGGCCGAGGACGCCAACGGCGAGCCGGTGGAGCTGCACTGCACCGAGGACGAGCCCACTGCCGCCTACGTCTTTAAGACCGTGGCTGACCCGTTCGTGGGCAAGCTGAGCTATCTGCGCGTTATCAGCGGCAAGGTGACCGCTGGCGAGCCGCTGACCAACGCCCGCACCGGCGAGGTGGAAAAGATCACCAAACCCCTGACCGTCCTTGGCAAGAAGCAGATGGAAAACGACGGCATCGGTGCCGGTGATATCGGCGCTGTGGCAAAGCTGGTGAGCGCAAAGACCGGCGATACCCTGTGCGATGCAGACCGCGTGGTCAAGCTGCCTGCACCCGTGTTCCCCAAGCCCAGCCTGTTCATGGCTGTTACCGTTGCCAAGAAGGGCGATGAGGGCAAGATCTCCAGCGCACTGGCACGCCTGATGGAAGAAGATCCCACCCTGTGCTACATCAACAACGCCGAGACCCATCAGCAGGTCATCGGCGGTCTGGGCGAGCAGCATCTGGACGTGGTCAAGGCCAAGCTGAAGAACAAGTTCGGCGTGGAGATCGGTCTGGAAGCTCCCCGCATCGCCTACCGCGAGTCCATCCGCAAGGCGTGCCAGAAGCAGGGACGCCATAAGAAGCAGACCGGCGGCCACGGCCAGTTCGGTGACGTTATCATCAACTTCGAGCCCTGCGACAGCGAGCAGGTGGTGTTTGAGGAGAAGGTGTTCGGCGGCAGCGTGCCCAAGAACTTCTTCCCCGCTGTGGAAAAGGGCGTGCGTCTGGCTGCCGAAAAGGGCGTGCTGGCAGGCTACCCTGTGGTCGGCCTGAAAGCTACCCTGTTGGACGGCAGCTACCACCCGGTAGACAGCTCTGAAATGGCCTTTATCATGGCTGCAAAGTTGGCCTACAAGGCCGCTATGCCGGAGGCTGGCCCCGTGATTCTGGAGCCCATCCACACCCTGAAGGCTCATGTGCCGGGCGACAACACCGGCGACATCATGGGCGATGTGACCAAGCGCCGCGGCCGCGTGCTGGGCATGGAGCCGGACGAGGACGGCTTGCAGACCATCATCGCCGAGGTGCCGCTGGCGGAGCTTGCAAACTTTACCACCTTTATCCGGCAGACCACGCAGGGCCGCGGCTGGTTCACTACCGAGTTTGCCCGCTACGAGATCCTGCCCGAGATGCTGGTGCCTGCCGTTGTGGAGCAGGCCAAGAAGCTGGGCAATCTGGACGAAGCTGCAGACGACTGAGCCCTGAACCCCTGATTTGACATTTCCCCGAGCCCCCGCCGACACTTTTTCCCTCTGTCGGCGGGGGCTTTTTTGCGTTTGTGACGTGTTTTTTGACAGAACTGCCAAAAAACCAGACCGGAATTCGTCATCTGCACTTTTTTACCAGATTTTTCAAGAAATAGTTTACACTATGGCAGAAATGGTGGTATTATATAAAATAGTGTAGTATGGGGTAAAATGCGCCTGTATACGCTGGGAGGGTATGGGATGAAGAATAAGATCTCGCGCCGCAGTTTTCTGGCGGCGGCTGCGGTCTCGGCAGCGGCACTGGCAGTGTCCGGCTGCGATGCAAAAAAGAGCAAAAAAGAAGTGACCGACATCACGGTGTGGAACTACTACAACGGCGACCAGCTGGAAAGCTTCAACCGCCTTGTGAGCACCTTCAACGAGACCATCGGCAAGCAAAAGGGCATCCGGGTGACAGGTTCCAGTCAGGGCACGGTGAACGATCTGGAAGCCAACGTGATGGACGCTGCAGAAGGCAAGGTGGGCTCTGCGGAGATGCCCACCATTTTTGCCGCCTACGCAGATACCGCGTACAAGCTGGATCAGATGGGCATGGTGGTGGATTTAAAGGACTACCTGACCGAGGATGAACAGGCCGCCTTTGTGCCCGGCTATATCACCGAGGGCGATTTTGACGGCAGCGGCAGCATAAAAATTTTCCCGGTGGCAAAATCCACCGAGCTGATGTTCTTTAACGATACCGACTGGCAGCGGTTCGCAAAGGAAACCTTTGTGCGTTACGGTGCCCTTTCCACCATGGAGGGCGTGACGGCGGTAGCCGAGCAGTACTATAACTGGTCCGGCGGCAAGGCACTGTTTGGCAGGGATGCCATGGCAAACTATATGATTGTGGGCGCAAAGCAGCTGGGCTGCGAAATTTTTGAAGTGCACAATGGCAAAATGACCCTGCACTTTGACCATGATGTGGTGCGCAAACTGTGGGATAACTACTATGTGCCCTTCGTCAAGGGGTATTTTGCTGCGAATGGCCGCTTCCGCAGCGATGACGTGAAAACCGGCGCACTGCTGGGCTGTGTAGGCTCCTGTGCCAGTGCCACCTTCTTTCCGAAGCAGGTGATGCCCGGGGATAACCAAGTCCACGATATCGAGATGAAGGTGCTGCCTGCGTCCCGGTTTGCCGGGAGCGAAAAGGTGGCGGTGCAGCAGGGTGCCGGCATGGTGGTCACCACCGGCACCGAGGCCGAGATCAACGGCGCAGTCACCTTTTTAAAGTGGTTCACCGAGCCGCAGAATAACATCGCTTTCGCGGTGGAGTCGGGCTATCTGCCGGTGACCACCGCCGCCAACGACATGGACGCCATCCGCGCAAGCGGGCTGGAACTGACCGACACCATGGAGCAGGTCCTTTCCGGCGCGGTGGAAACAGTGCGCAAAAACGAGCTGTACACCCCTACGGCCTTTGCAGGCGGCAATGCAGTCCGCAAGGTGCTGGAATACAGCATGGGCGATCAGGCCAGTGCCGACCGGGACACGGTGCTGGAACGCATCGCCGCAGGCCAGAGCGCGGAAGCAGCCATGGCAGAGTTTTTGACCGACGACTATTTTGAGGCGTGGTATCAGGCTACCCTTGCACAGTTACAGCAGTACGAGGGCTGACCGCCCGGAAAAAGACGGAAAAGAGGCAGGGCGATGTTTGACGCATGGAAAGAGCGCCAGCGGCAGCGCTTGAAAAACAGACCGGAAAGAACCGTGTTCTACAATATTTTTGCCACCATGATGCTGGTGCTGGCGGTGGAGCTGCTGATGGCGGTCGCCAGCATCCTTGCCGTCAACGTGACCGGACAGCTGGACGAAAACGCCAAGGATCTGCTTACCATGCGGGTGCGCAACCGCGCCAGCTATGTGCAGGAGATCCTACGGAACGCGGAGGATCTGGAGCAGCTGAGCGAGCAGATCACCGCCACCACCCAGCAGCTGCTGAAAAGCGGCGATATCTCGCTGGATACGCTGGATAACAGCAGCGAACAGAGCGATGCCCTGCTGGTAGCGCTTGCCCCGCAGCTTCTGGACACTCTGCGCACAAAGCAGGTGACCGGCATCTTTATCATGCTGAACACCCATGATCTGGACACCTGCGAGGTGGGCAAAAAAATGCCCGGCATCTACCTGCGGGATCTGGACCCGGATGCCCGCCCTTCGGAGCGCAACAACGACCTTTTGCTGGAACGCGCCAGCGCCACAGTGGTAAAAGAGCTGGGCATCGGCACGGATAAGGGCTGGCAGCCCGCTTTCCCTTATCAGGCCAATACCAAGGGCGGCATCCTGCGCACGGTCTTTCAGGCTGCGTATAAGAGCGGTGCCAGCCTTTCGGCAGAAAACTATGGCCGCTGGACCACAAACTCCTACTGTCTGGCAGGGGACGACCGGAACGCCATTGCCTACTCGCTGCCACTGATCTTACCGGACGGCACGGTATACGGCGTGGTGGGCGTGGAACTGCTCACTGACTATCTGCAAACAAAGCTGCCTTTCACCGAGCTGGACGAGGACAAGGCAGGCACCTATTTTATCGTGACCACTACCGATGATGCGCTGACGGACGACGTGCTCTCCCTGCGCAAGACCGTGACCTCCGGCGAGGATCTGGTAACGGCAGATGCACCGCTGGGCGTTTTGAACTGCCGCAGCAACGGCACCGGCGGCAACTGGGTGGAGCTGAACGATAAGCGCTATTACATGGTGCTGGAGCCGCTGCAGGTGTATAACCGCAACGCGCCCTTTGCCGCTGAAAAGTGGTTCCTGGCAGGTACCATGGAACAGTCGGTGCTGCTGGCTTTTTCCGACCGGGTACGCGAGTTGCTGCTGGCCACCATAGTGGTCACACTGGTGCTGAGCGTTTTGGGCAGTCTGCTGGTCTCGGCACGGCTTGCCCGCCCCATCAACCATTTGTACCGCGAGGTGATAGACGCGCAGGAGAAAAAGACCTTTCCGCACCTGTCACGCACGGCCATCCGGGAGGTGGACCGCTTTGCCGAGACCATTACCGAGCTGAACAGGGAGCTGGTGACCAACTCCACCAAGTTTTTGCGCATCATGGATATGGCCAGTGTGGAGATCGGCGGCTACGAGCTGCGCACCGACACCGGCAGCGTGTTCGTGACCGATAATTTCTTCTCCCTGCTGGGCAAGCCCGAGATCCAGGGCAAGCCGCTGAGCGTGCGCCGCTTTGAGGAGGTGCTCAAGGGCATCCGGGAAAAGAATCCCCGTGACCGCACCGCCGAGGGGGACGAGCTGCTGACCATTCAGCAGCCGGACGGGGTGCGGTACATCATGCTGCGCAGCACCATCGAGGGACACGCCAAGATCGGCCTTGCCGAGGACGTGACCGCCGCTGTGCTGGAGCGGAAGCGCATCGAGCACGAGCGCGATCACGATATCCTGACCGGGCTGTACAACCGGCAGGCCTTCAACCGGGTGTGCACCGAGCTGTTCGCCGCGCCGGAGCGCATGGGCGTGGCGGCGCTGATGATGATGGATCTGGATAACCTCAAGCACATCAACGATACCTACGGCCACGACTGGGGCGACCAGTACATCCGCCGCACCGGTCAGTGCCTGCGGGACAATACCCCCGCCGGGACTGTCTGCGCCCGCCTTTCCGGCGACGAGTTCCTTGTGCTGTTCCACGGCTACCGCAGCCGGGACGCAGTGCGGGAAAAGATCGACCGCCTGACCAATGCCATGCAGCAGAGCGTGGCGCTGCTGCCCAGCGGCAACGCTTTGCACATCAGCCTTTCCGGCGGCATCGCGTGGTACCCGGACGATGGGCAGGACTGGGAGACCTTGAAAAAATATGCCGACTTTGCCATGTATCAGGTCAAGCACGCGGATAAGGGCCGGGTGGAGGAGTTCGACATCGGGGTGTACAACCGCGAAGCCTACGCCGAGCGCACCCGCCGGGAGTTCCGGCAGCTGCTCAGCAATGCGCAGGTGTTCTATTGCTTCCAGCCCATCTTCTCGGCACGCAGCGGCAAGGTAGTCGCCTACGAGGCGCTGATGCGCTCCGACCTGCCCACCCTGCGCTCCCCGGCCACCATCATGAAGCTGGCGCGGGAGCAGGGGGCACTGTACGAGATCGAGCGCATCACCTTTACCAAGGCGCTGGAGACCTTCGACAGCCTGTGCCGGGCGGGCAGCGTGTCCGAGGAGGCCATGCTCTTTGTCAACTCCATCGCCAACACCTGCCTGTCGCATGAGGACGGCAAATATATAAACAACCATTGGCACGAGCTGTGCCACCGCATGGTCGTCGAGATCACCGAAGAGGAAGCTATCGACTACGAAGCACTGGAGAAAAAGCGCAATGCACCGGGATTTTCCGGGATGTTTGCGCTGGACGATTACGGCAGCGGCTATTCCAACGAGAATACGCTATTGCAGCTTGCACCCCGGTTCATCAAGGTGGATATCGCCATCATCCGGGGCATCGACACCTCGCCGGACAAGCAGCAGATCCTGCGCAATGTGGTGGCTTACGCCCACCCCCGCAGCATGAAGATCGTTGCCGAGGGCGTGGAGACCGCCGCCGAGCTGCGCACGGTCATCGAGCTGGGCGCAGACCTTTTGCAGGGCTATTTCCTGGCACGCCCGGCCATTGTGCCGGGGGATATCGCGCCGGAAGCGGCTGCGATCATCCGGGAATTGCAGCGCCAGAAAAAAGACTAAGAGTACAAACCCTCCCGGGCGCTGCGGCGCTGGGAGGGTTTTTGCAACGGAGGTAAAAAGATATGGTTCAGGTGGATCTCATCACCGGCTTTTTGGGCGCAGGCAAGACCACCTTTCTGCGCCGCTATGTGCGGTATCTGGTGCAGCAGGGGCATAAGGTGTGCATTCTGGAAAACGACTTTGGCGCGGTGAACGTGGACGCCATGCTGGTGCAGGAGGTGCTGGGCCCCGGCTGCGATGTGGAGACCATCAGCGGCGGCTGCGACTGCGACACCCACCAGCGCCGGATGCGCACCAAACTCATCGCCATGGCCATGCGCGGCTTTGACCGTGTGGTGGTGGAGCCCAGCGGCATCTTTGATGTGGACGAGTTTTTCGATATCCTGCGGGACGACCCGCTGGACCGGTGGTATCAGCTGGGCAGCGTCATCGCCATTGTGGACGCCCTTCTGCCGGAAACGCTTTCGCCGCAGGCAGAGTATCTGCTGGCCTCCGAGACCATGAACGCGGGCTGCGTGCTGTTGAGCCGTGCCCAGCTGGCAGCGCCCGCCCAGTGCGCTGCCGCCGCTGCCCACTTGGAGCGTGCACTGGAAGCCGCAAAATCTTCCCGCCGCTTTGCGCCGGGGGAGATCCTTGCCAAGGACTGGGACGCCCTGACCGATGCCGACCTTGCCGCCCTTGCCGCCTGCGGCTACCGGCAGGCCAGCTGCGAAAAGCTGCATTTTGACCAGCACGCGGCCTTTACCTCCCTTTGCTTTCTGGAACTGCACCTCACCCCACAGCAGCTGCAGACCGCCGCACAGCGGCTGTTCGCAGCGCCCGAGTGCGGGCAGGTGCTGCGGGTCAAGGGCTTTGCACCCGCCCCGGCAGGCGGCTGGCTGGAACTGAACGCCACCGCTGCCGGCTGCACCCTTGCGCCCATCCCGCAGGGGCAGGAGGTAGTCATCGTCATCGGCGAGGGGCTGGACAAAGCCGCCATTGAAGCAAACCTGAAGGGGTGAAAGGCAGTTTTCCCCCATAACAAAACGCATTGTGGAAAAACAGGAGGGAGCATCATGCAGGAAGTACGCGCAGCCGTTATTGGCACCGGGGTCATGGGGTGCAAGTATGCCCAGATGATCGCAGAAGGAAAGGCGGGGGCATTGCGCCTGACCGCCGTGGTCTGCCGCAGCGCCGGGGCGCAGCAGTGGGCAAAAGATACCCTGCCGGATACGGTACGGGTGTGCCCCAGCGCCGACCAACTGTATGATTATGCAGAAGAGTTTGACGCCGTGCTGGTAGTTACCCCGCACAAGACCCACCCGGCGCTGGTAATGCAGGCTTTTGCTCACGGCAAGCACGTTCTGTGCGACAAGCCCAGTGCAAACGCGCTGGCACCGGCGCTGGAAATGAACCGCGCCGCCGAAAAAAGCGGCCTTGTTTTCGCCATGATGTTCCATCAGCGCCGCTACAAAAAGTATATAAAACTTAAAAATTTACTGGATGATGGTGCTCTGGGCGAGATCAAGCGGGTGCAGCTGGAAAACAGCCGCTACTTCCGCACATGGATGTACCACCGCTCCGGCAGCTGGCGTTCCAGCTGGGCAGGGGAGGGCGGCGGTGCGCTGCTCAATCAGGGACAGCATATTCTGGACATCTGGCAGTGGCTGTTTGGGATGCCAACCAGTATTTATGCCGTGATACCATACGGTAAGTATAACGATTTCATGGTGGACGATGAAGCTACCCTGCTGATGGAGTACCCGCAGCAGCGCACGGCAACCTTTATCCTCTCCACCGGCGAGGGCAGCTACACCGAGCGGTTGGAGATCGTGGGCACCAAGGGCACCGCCCTGCTGGAAGAGGATACCCTCACCCTGCGCACCTACGCGCCAGACACTGAGACCTACCGCCGCATCGCAAGCTGCACCGAGCGCCAGCAGCTTACCGAGACCACCACCACCGAGCAGTTTGCATCGCAGGCAGAGCCCTACCCGGAAATGCTGGCAAACTTTGCGGATGCCATCCTGCACGGCACGCCCCTGACCGCTCTAGGCGTGGAGGGCGTGCGGGCGCTGGAACTGACTGATGCCGCGTACCTGTCCGCGTGGTTGGGCGAAAAGATCACTCTGCCGCTGGACGCAGAACGGTTTGAACAGGAGCTGCAAAAGCATATTCAGGAGGAACAGGCAAATGGCTAAGCTGCGGTTTATTGTAGTAGGCTCCGGCTGGCGGTCGCTGTTTTACTGGCGCATCGCGCAGGCGCTGCCGGAGCGGTTCGAGCTGTGCGCCATGCTTTGCCGTACCGAGGAAAAGGCCGAAAAAATGCACCAGGAGTACGGCGTGCCGGTAAGCACCTCGGCGGAGCAGTGCGCTGCCCTGCACCCGGACCTTGTGGTGGTGGCAGTGAATAAAGCGTCCATCGCCGCCGTCAGCACCGAATGGCTTGCCCGGGGCTTTGCCGTGCTGAGCGAGACCCCGGCGGCGCTGGAGGAGGACGCATTGCGCGCCCTCTGGCAGCTGCACCGGCAGGGCGCGAAGCTGCAGGTGGCAGAGCAGTACTGGCTGTACCCCACGCTGGCAAAACGGCTGGCAGCAGTGCGCAGCGGCGCACTGGGCACGCCGCAGTTTGCCCGGCTGTCGGTGGCGCACGGCTACCACGCGGTCAGTCTGGCGCGGCTGTTCCTGAATGCCGGGCAGCAGCCGGTGCGGGTGACCGGGCGCAGCTGGACGGAAAAGATCATCGAAACGGATTCCCGCTGGGGTGCGGTGCATAACGGCGCATTGGTGGAAAAGACCCTGCAGCAGCACACGCTGGAATTTGCAGGCGGCGGCACGGCGTTTCTGGATTTTAACGGCGTGCAGTACCACTCTTACCTGCGCAGCACCCACACCAGTGTGCAGGGAGAGCGGGGCGAGCTGTTCGATGATACCCTGCGCTGTCTGGATGCCGTCGGAGAGCCGGTGTGCCGTCTGCTGACCCCGCTGCCCGACCCGCTGGCAGCTGCCGCCGCACAGGCAGGGCTTAACGAGGACGAGACTGCCATCGCCTGTTTTCTGGACAGGATGCAGGGCTATCTTGCCGGCGGGGCGGAGGTGTACCCGCTGGCAGATGCCTTGCAGGACGCCTACCTTGCCCTGCTGATGGAGCGCGCCCTTGCCGCTGGACAGCTGCTGGAAAGCACCCCGCAGCCGTGGAATACGGCAGAAGAATAACGAAAAAACGGCTGCTGCACGGGAGAGTGCAGCAGCCGTTTTTTCTTATGAAAGCTTAAACCTTGAACAGCGGAGTGCCGGGTACAACATCGCCCTCGGCCAGCATCTTCACATCGTCCGCGCCATCGGTCACGATGATGGCGGTTGCGGTGGGATGGCCGGCTGCGCGGATGGCATCCAAATCGACCTTCAGCAGCGGAGTGCCGGCGGTGACCTTCTGGCCCTCCTTGACCAGTGCGGTAAAGCCCTGACCCTTCATGTCCACGGTATCCATGCCGACATGGATCAGCAGCTCGGTGCCCTCGCTGCTGGTTATGCCCACAGCGTGCAGGGTGGTGGCGATCTGGGTCACAGTGCCGTCAAAGGGAGCATACACGGTATCACCGGTGGGCTCAATGCCGCAGCCGGGGCCCAGAATGCCCTGTGCAAAAGTCTCGTCAGGGATGTCGGCCTGTGCCAGCACCTTGCCCTGCAGCGGCGTCAAGATCGTCTTGCTCTGGTTGGTGAATTTGCTGGTGTTTTCGTCCTTGGCCTTGCCGCCGAACAGTTTGTCAAAAAAGCCCATGGTGAATGTCCTTCCTTCTTAATCAATGTTCAAAAGCGACAAGGGAACTATCGGATCTCAACCTGCCGCTCCCGAAAACGATACCTATATATAAAAGATACCATATCATCCTGCAAAAAGCAAGAAGCAACCTTACATAAAGCAGTGCGTTACATCAGCGCAAGCAACGCTTCCACCTCGTCCATGCGGGTGGCCCAGCTAGTGGCGATGCGCACCACGGTATGGGTGTCATCGAACTTCTCCCAGAAACCGAACTTTGCCTTGCCCTTCAATGCAGCCAGCTGGGCATTTTCCAGCACAAGGAAGATCTGGTTGGTGGGGGAATCCATAAAGAAGCGGTAGCCCTTTTCCGCAAAGCCGGCCTTCAGGCGGTTGGCCGTGGCAATAGCGTTTTTGCTGATGGAAAAGTACAGATCATCGGTGAACAGCACATCGAACTGGATGCCCAGCAGCCGGCCCTTTGCCAGCAGTGCGCCCTGCTGCTTGACCATGGTCATAAAGTGTGCCGGTGCACCGTGGGGGAACACCACAGCTTCGCCGCATAGCGCACCCACCTTGGTGCCGCCGATGTAGAACACATCGGTCAGCCGGGCAAGGTCGGCCAGCGTTACGTCCGTACCCTCGGCAGCCAGACCGTAGCCCAGCCGTGCACCGTCTAAGAACAGCGGCAGCTTGTACTCCTGACAGACAGCGTGCAGGGCTTCCAGCTCTGCCTTGGTGTACAGAGTGCCGTACTCGGTGGGGTGGGAAATGTACACCATGCCGGGGAACACCATGTGGTCGTGATTGTCGTCGGCGTAGAAGGTAGCCACCAGTTCCCGCAGCTCGGCGGCGTCCAGCTTGCCGTTGTGCTGCGGCAGGGTGATCACCTTGTGGCCGGTGTACTCGATGGCACCGGCTTCATGACCGGCTACATGGCCGGTGGCAGCAGCCACTACGCCCTGCCACCGCTGCAGCATGGATGCGATGACGATGGCGTTGCTCTGTGTGCCGCCGGAGATGAACTGCACATCGGCCTCCGGGCAGGCGCAGGCGGCGCGGATCTTCTCGCGGGCGCTGGCGCAGTAGGGGTCGGTGCCGTAGCCGGAGACTTTTTCAAAGTTGGTCTCGGTCAGCTTTTGCAAAATGGCGGGGTGTGCACCCTCGCAGTAGTCGTTTTCAAAATACAGCATGGCAAAACGCTCCTCTATGTTATTTTAAACAAAGCAGTAACTCTATTCTACATCGCAGAAAAAACTCTGTCAAATCCAAAACGGTGCACAGTACACGCAATGTGCTGCAGAATGTTTACAAATGCCGGAAAGACGGCAAAAAACGCTTGCGCAGCCGACACCGTAACCGCACTGCCTACAAAAAATGCGAAAGTATGATCCTTTCCAAAAAGATGAAAAGTTTTTTGAAAAAGTGCTTGACAATTTTGCTGCATCTGGTATAATAACTATCGTTCCCGGCGCTGCGGTGCAGGAACACAACGGAATATGCGGATATGGCGGAATTGGCAGACGCGTTAGATTCAGGTTCTAATCGGGGCAACTCGGTGGAGGTTCAAGTCCTCTTATCCGCACCAAACCATGAAAATCCGAACCTTTTCTCGATAGGAGAAGGGCTCGGATTTTTTGTTTTCTTCGGAAACGAGAACAATGGCTCTTCCCTTACGGCTGTGTGTCCAAAACCTTATCAGAAGAAAGACCGTATCACGAAGGTCACAACAGTAAGAGTGCCGTAAGGCAGAAGGGACGCAAGATTATGAAGTACGATGCAAGAGCCTGTCAGTTTAACATGGGCACCGGCTGTGTGGAGCTGCTGCTCCGGGATGGGCGCAAAATTTCCATCAACTGCACCGGTGTCGAGGATGCACTGGATGTTACCATGGCGCAGAGGTCTGAACTGGACTACCTCATCTACAATGACCCGCTGGCGTATGCAGAGCTAATTTTGAACGGTGAGCCAGAGGAGTATCTGAGAAATGCGGCTGGAAGTCACGGATTAGAGGACTGAACGCAAAAACAGGGTGCGCCCTGCCGGACGCACCCTGCAAAAATCCACACACGATAAGTAAGGCAGGGAGTTCCCCGACGGGAACTTCCTGTTTTTCTTTGGTTGCGATATGAGCCTGTTCCGCCTGCCATGCAGCAAATTCCCGTTGACCTTCCTCGCTGTTCCAGCAGGCAAGGATCGCCGGATAGAATGCCCGTGCCAGTCGTTCGATGGCTTCATCGGGGTAAGGGGAAATATTTGTGGACTTTTTCTTTTTGTTCAAACGCACACTCCTTTGGATTTCTGTTGACAGCATACAATGTGCCTGTTGTTATGCTGTCTGCTCATCCTCTGCGAGCGCAGATTCCAGCGAAGCAAGGTACTCCTTGTGCTTGTGGATGATTTCGAGAATGACTTCTCGCTGTGCTGTGTCTGGCATAGTTCTCAGAAGATAGTCAAACTCTGTGCGGAAACGTGTTGTAACGTGTTCCAGTGCGACATAATCATGCCGCACTTCTTCCGGGTAAGCATCGCTGTCGTAAACCGATTCGATTTTCTGAAACGGCAATACAGGTGCCTTTCCCGGTTCCCGGATGATGCCATCGGCATCCGGTTTCGGTTCAACTTTCAGTTCCGGGTGCAGGATTTCCTGCAAGGTCTGTGCGCGGGCATCATAGTTGGCTCGTGCAAGGCGGTGCATATCAGCCTTGCTGACTTTTACCTGTTTGTTCAGAATCTTCTCCCGCATACCGGGAATCAGGGATTCAGCAATTTCAACACCTTTCATGTACTTCGATGCGCGAAGTACAGTTGCCTTGCTTACACCATTTTCCTCTGCGATTCGTTCGCAGGTTTTCATGGCTTCACCGGAGTTATCAGTTTGAGAACTCCGGTGAAATCGGCCATTTTCATCATGCGATTCTTTGCGGGCTTCGCCATGAGAGGATTTTTCCGCTTCATATTGCTTCCCGATGAGGAACAGCTTCTGCTCCGGGGTGAGGTTGCGCCGCCCCAACTGATTCTTGCAGATCCATGCGAGGACTTCTTCTCTGCTTTCAAATCGGAGCGGCATGGTGGAAAAGCAAATCTCCGGGTGCTTCTGGAGAATTGCATAACGATTGTGGCCGTCAACGAGGGTGTTGTTCCAGACGATCAAAGGAGAGAGCAGCTTGCCTTCCTTGAGGATGTTTTCTTCAAGCTGCTTGTACTCATCGTCCGTCAGCGGCGGGATCTGATTCTGGAACTCCGGGTCGATTTTCAGATTGATCATACGCACAACTCCTTATCTCTCGTGATGTTGCGTCCGTTCGTCCTCCCGGAAGAACAGGGCAACATTCTGTTTTGCATCTTTCAGCTTGAGCAGTTCGATCTTGGCTTCCTTGTACTGCTCATAGAACTGGGCCTTTTCGGAAGCAAGAGCGCAGTATTCCGCTTCCAGCTTGTTCGGACTTGGCAGTTTAGTGATGTTGTTTGCCTTGAGATAGGCTGCTGCTGTCCGGTATGCTGTCAGCTCTGCACGATGCTGTTCTTCAAAGGTTGCGGGGGATTTGGCAGCGTTCCGTTTCTGCGCGAGCGGTCGGTACTGCTTGTAGGAAGCAGCATAACGGCGCAGTGTTTGGTTGTTTGCCATGCGGGTTTCGAGGTCTTTCACTACGGCCAGCGATTCATGGAACTTGGTGTCAAGCTCTGCAATTCTCTGGTCGAGTGCGTCCTCGTTGAGCAGACCTTTCTCCTGCAAAAGAATCAAGGTCTGCGCCATGGCTTTGAGGTTGTGCTTCTTCGCCCAACGCTCATAGCCGATGCCCTTGCCCTGCTTCAGTTTTGCCTGAATGTCCACCAGCTTCTTGATTCGGTCGGGTTTTTCCTCAAGATTGCTGTGGAGGATAATGGGCTGGCTCTTGGCATTTTCTTTCAAGGTGGCAAGCACGAGTTCTTTCTCAAACTTGTCACCGAGGCTGTGCGCCCGGATAAACTTCTTTCTTCCGGCTGGCAGGTAGCTGAGCCGCCCACGGCTTTTCTTGACCGTGATGCCGTACTGCTGCAAGAGCCTGTCCGAGAAATCTTCAAAGCTCGCTGCATTGTCCAGCACATCCGAGATCTGTTTCCGCAAAGTCTCCTTTGCGGTTTCAAACTCCGTTTGTGTAGGCTGCTGTCCGGCGGCAAGCAGGGCAGCGTTTTCACGGTCGAGTTTCATTTGACTGCGCCGTTTCATCCAGTATTCACGCTCGCTCACACGCTTTTTCGAGCTGAGCAGGTCGATCTGGTACAGCTTGGCATCCTGACACATTTCCATGACTGCGACACGCAGGTGCCGCATGGTCTGGGCTGTGCTGGAATGCTTCATGCCCTCACGCCAGTCACGGGGCTTTTGCATATAGGGCTTGCGCTCCACTTCTCGTGTCCGGACGCTGCCGATCACGATGTGGACATGGATATTTCCCGAATGGTTGTGTCCGTCCGGGTGGGTGCAGACGATAGCAGGATGACCGG
>ERZ1673752.410-NODE-410-length-75232-cov-8.401426_pt1 | contig 75232 bp, 70 predicted proteins | sample MGYA00580195_ERZ1673752 | MGnify/ENA primary metagenome ERZ1673752 (study PRJEB41218, sample SAMN15661744) | gut metagenome | host: Homo sapiens | place: Canada: London | collected 2015-08-20/2019-03-30 | study: EMG produced TPA metagenomics assembly of...
GTTCGACTTCCTCAACGACCCCTTCATCCCCCAATCGCAGGGCGGCAAGCTCCCCAACGCCCTCTACGACATCATCACCCACGAGGAGAAGCGAAAGAGGCTCGTGGTCTACATCAATCCCCCCTACGCAGAGGTCGCGAACAAAAAGAACCTCGTTGGCACAGGTAAAAACAAGCAGGGCGTTACTAAATCTGAAGTTTATGACAAATATTGGCCGATAGTTGGGTCTGCAATGCGCGACCTTTTCGCCCAATTCCTCATCCGCATCTACATGGAAATTCCGGGTGCCACGATTGCGAACTTCTCAAAGCTTAAAATCTTGCAGGGATCCAACTTCTCAACTTTTCGCAAGGTATTTTCGGCTAATCTTGAGGCACTCTTTATATCTCCTGCTGATACATTCGACAATGTAAGGGGTAAATTCCCCATTGGCTTTTTCATTTGGGATACTACGCAGCAGGCAAGATTTTCTAGTATAGCTGCAGATGTCTATGACGCCAATGCTGCGCTAACAGGTGCCAAATTGATATCCGCACCGCTCAAAGACACCTACATAAACCGATGGATTACCCAGTTACGACCACAAAACCAGCATGCCATTGGGTGGCTAGATGGTGTAAATGGAAACGACATTCAGCACAATCAAATAGTTTACATCACGAATAGTAGAGAACAGGTTGTCAATCCGAGAGGTGTCAATGTAACGCCTGACACATTGATTTGTATAGCAATTTACCTTGCTGTGCGCAAGTGCATTGTCGCCACATGGCTCAACGATCGTGACCAGTTCCTCTGGCCCAACGAGGGGTGGAGCACCGACTCTACGTTCCAATCGGATTGCCTCGCCTACACGCTCTTCCACGACAGCAACAATATCAAGAGCGCAGACGGCTCCAACCATTGGATCCCCTTCACCGAGGAGGAGGTCAACGCGCAGGAGGCCTTTGCGAGCCACTTCATGACGGACTTCATGCACGGTAACTTTGAACCCACGCAGCCCAAGGGGCAGCAAATCATCATCCCGCTAGCTGAGGAGATTTCGCTCATCCCGCAATCCCCCATGGTCTTCTCAGCGGAGGCGCAAGCGGTTTTCAGCGCAGGCCGCGCGCTGTGGAGCTACTACCATGCCCAGCCGCACGCCAACCCCAACGCGAGCTACTACGACATCCGAGAGCATTTCCAAGGGCGCAACGCCAAGGGCATCATGAACGCCAAGAGCGATGACGCGCAGTACACCGAGCTGCTCGCGGCGCTCCGCGCGGCGGTGAAAGCCCTCGGCGACAGGATTGCCCCGAAGGTCTACGAGTACGGTTTCCTAAAACACTAATGGCAGCTTTGGTCATTTAGGCCGCTAGGGTCAGGACACCGGGGGTTTGAACCCCCCCGGCTATTCAAAGACCGTCCTGCGGACGGAAAGCGCAGCGGCTGCGCCGCACCCTTTAAATATCAGCGTTTTCAATAGCGCAGGTAACCGCATGTCAACACCCCACATTTCGCAACCCGATAAGGCGTGGTTTTGCACATCATTTTGCAGCGGCCATAATCAACCAAACTCTCGCCATACCCTGCGCTCAACGCCGATTTAAACCCACAGAAACCTGCACCCACTGCCGCCGACCATCACATACAATGCGCCCCACACCCCGCATAAATTTTCGCCACCCATGCCGCCCCGTCCGTAGGACGGTCTCTCAATAGCCGGGGGTCTTTAGACCCCCGGATTCTTGCCTGGAAGGCAAGCCAGTCTGAAAGACTGACCCGCGTGGGCCACCGCCATAATCTACACGCAAAACCTCTCAAAAATCCGCATCAACTTGCGCACAACACTGCTGAACTCCGCACAGATTTTCGCCGCCCATTGCAGCCCCGTCCGTAGGACGGTCTCTCAATAGCCGAGTCCTGATCCTTCCCCCCTTCCCCCATAAAATGCGAATGGGCGGCAATACCTGCCGCCCACTCACTCCCTAACGAATAGATTAGAGGTATCGAGCGGAATCGAACCGCTGTACGAGGTTTTGCAGACCTCTGCCTAACCACTCGGCCACGATACCCTTACCCCTCCTGCGGCTGCAAAGGTACGCCTTTTTCCTAAATTCGCAAAACGAAAATGTTATTCCAATGTAGACCCCTTCCCTACTTTGTCCACCCCACCACTGCCCCTATGGGGCTTCCCATGGCCGCGTTGGGCGGCGTGATGTGTAGCAACTCGCAGAGCGTCGGCGCCACATCCTCCAAATGCACCGGCTCGGGCGACCGTATCGCACGCAGCTTCCACCCGTACCACACCAACGGCACCCGATCCGCGTAGCTGCACGATGTGTTTTCTGCCAACGGCACCGTTGGGGACTCCACTATCCACCCCGGCTGCAAATCAACGATGAGATTCCCCGAACGCTTCGCGTGGAACCCCATCTGCGCACGCCCCATGCGCCCCTGCGTCACCTCCCCCTGCAGCAGCTGCGTTGATGTGTATACCCGCGACACCCCCGCCATATCCCGTAAAAAACGCGCCGCCCGCGCCTCCACCTCCTCGAGCGGTGTCCCAAGTTTTTCTATCGCAAGCTCATCCAAGTAGATCTGCTGCCCCACGCACCCTTTTGCAAGCTTGCTATGCGGGTAGAGCGCCCCCAGGTACGCATTGAGCAGAAACAGCGCCTGCTGCGGCGAGAACGTCCCATGCGGTATCCCTAAATGGTCCAAATAGCTCGGCGACTCCTCTGAGGCGTACGCCGAGGTTAGCACTACCAGGTACTGCCCGCTACCCACCGCGGCATCTAGGTAGTCAATTAGATCCGCTACCTCCCCATTAAATCGCAGCAACGCATCCTCTGCCTGCGGAGACTCCGGGCCATAGAGCATGTTCACTCCCGCCAGCGATGAAAAGTATACGCTCAGCAAATCGGGCGTATCGTCCTTCCCCAACTTCTCTCCCTCTATCAGTGCTATGGCCAGCGTTTTCAGGAGGCTATTGCCCGAGGGCGCGTAGAGCAGCCGCATGGGCCTCCCTCCGGGGGCATCGCGTTCAGGCATTACGCCACGTTTGTCCACTTCCCGTGCCACCCCCTGCATCGCCTCTGCGTACGCCCCACGGCGATTAGCCGTGAGCCGCACGGCCCGCATCTCTTTTACGGGCAGCAATGGCACCCACGCCTGTTCGCACGCCTGCGCGGGGCGCTGCGCATCGTTCATGCCACGGATCGCCTCCGGCAAAACGGCGCCATAGTAGCTCGACGACACCATTGCCTTCCCTTTGGCATCGTACCAAAATACGCCATCGGCCCCACGCCCCCCAAGCACTACGCCTGGCACAGGGGTCAGCGACAGGGCGTAGATCTTCGCATCGGGGTATGCCCCCCGCCATGCATCGCCCAGCGTGCCGACCAGCATGCGCCGCGGGGAATACCCATTCCGCCGCCCATCGCTCCCCACTCCCCGTTCCGATTTATCCGCCACGAGATACTCCCGCCCTGCCTGCACGCGCGGGAACCAGTACCCCGCATTCACGCCATGCACGCTCGGCGACGCCCCGCTCACCAGCGTTGCCGCCCCGCTCGCCTCGCCCCCCACCAGGTGCGACTGCCTCGCGTTGGTGCAATACGTTCCCCTGCTCACTAAGCGCGGTATACCACGCGGATCCAGCCGTTCCCAGCACACCTCTAGCGCATCGGCCCGCACGCCCCCCATCACCAGCTGCACCACGAGCCGCGGCGGCCTATCCATCCGCGCATTCTGCGCGTTCGCGCTTACGCCCAGCAGCACCCCCGCGACAAGCCACCAACACCAAAGCTCCCTCGCCAGCTTTCTACTCATCCTCGCCTCCATGCTGAAAAGGCCATGCCAAGGAGAGGATGCCGGATTCCCCGCAAGACTTAGCTAGATTTTGCCTCTGCGCCCCCTCGCGTACTGCGGGGCACAATGAATTCCGATACATAAACCCGCTGCAATGCTGAACGTAGCGGCGCGGAGCGATCTCCTGTCCCAGCCCCATTCTCTACACGTTGAATCGGAAATGCATGATGTCACCATCCTTCACCACGTAGTCCTTCCCCTCTACGCCGATTTTCCCTGCATCTCGGCACGCCGACTCGGAGCGTAGCTTCACGTAGTCGGCATACTTTATCACCTCCGCACGTATAAAGCCCTTCTGGAAATCCGTATGGATAATACCCGCCGCCTCGGGCGCCTTTATTCCCCGCGTAAAGGTCCACGCACGGGTCTCGTCGGGCCCTGTGGTAAAGTAGGTTTCCAATCGCAACAGGCTATAGGCAGCCTTGATGAGCTTCGCCACCCCCGACTCCTTTAGCCCCATCTCGTTCAGAAACATCTGCCGCTCCTCGTAGCTCTCCAGCTCCGCAATCTCCGCCTCCATCTGCGCCGCGATAACGAGCAGCCGTGCGTCCTCCCCCTCTATCGCCTTCTCCACCGCCCGCACGTAGTCGTTGCCTGTCGCCGCCGAGTCCACATCCACGTTGCACACGTAGAGCGTGGGCTTCATCGTGAGGAGCTGTAAATCGCGTAGGAGTTCCCGCTCCTCTTCGTCAAGCTCTAGATCGCGTGCCGAACGCCCCTGCGCTATGAAATCACGACACTTATGCATCACCTCCACCTGCTTCTGCATCGCCTTGTCGTTCCCCAGCTTCGCTTGCTTCTCGCTCTTGGCTAGCCGATTGTCTATCGTCTCCAAGTCCTTGAGCTGTAGCTCCGTGTCGATTATCTCCTTGTCCCGCACCGGGTCAATCGTGCTATTCACGTGCGTTACGTTGCCATCATCAAAGCAACGCAGCACGTGGATAATGGCTGACGTTTCCCGTATGTTCGCCAAGAACTTATTTCCTAGCCCCTCCCCCTTGCTTGCGCCCGCCACGAGCCCCGCGATGTCCACAATCTCCACCGTTGCGGGGATCACCCGCTTGGGTTTATCTATCTCCGCGAGCTGCGTGAGCCGGTCGTCAGGCACGTTCACCACCCCCACGTTTGGCTCTATTGTGCAAAACGGAAAATTCGCCGCCTGCGCCTTCGCGCTTGAAAGGCAATTGAACAGCGTTGACTTCCCCACGTTGGGGAGCCCCACTATGCCGCACTGCAATCCCATCTCTTTTTCTTTTCCTTTCTCTTGATGCCTATTTCACCCTAACATTCTACGTGCACCCCGCGCCCGCTACTTTTCTCCCTTACGCCGAAGCAGCACCATCGTGGCGCCGTAGCCGTACTCCTTGAACGAGGCGTCCTGGTATTCGCACATCGGGTACTTGCGTTTCAACTCCCGCACCACCTCGCTGCGCAGCCGTCCATTGCCTACCCCATGAATCGCTACCACCCTTTTGACCTCCAGGTTGGCTAGCGCCTCATCCATTGTATGCTCAAAGCATCGCAGCTGGTAGGCCAATATATCCTGCGCCGAAACGGCCTTATCATCACGATCCGTGAGCGCATGCATATGTAGGTCTATCACCACCTCCTCTTTATGCTCCGCCCGTTTCACCTTGGGCGGCTGCGAGGCCCGCTCTTTCTCCTCCTTGGCCTGCTCCACCCGCTCCGCCACGAGCGAATGCAGCAACGCCTCGCGCTGCGTATCGCGCACCGCGATCAGCAGCAAAGAGCATGGCAAAAAGGCGTTCTCTTGAAACGACCCAGGCCGACTGAAACGCGCCGGGGTTACTGACAGCTCCACCGACTCGGGCGACGGCAGCTGGCACGGCGTATTGCTGTAGTATAGCACCTGCAGCAGCAGCTTGCGGTACTCCTCCAGCTCGTGAACCTCTACCACCTTCACCTGCCGCGCCGAGTGGGCCTCCACCTTCCCCGCGAAGAGGGTTGTGACCACTGCACCCTGCATCCGTCCAAGCGTTGCGTAGCAACTATACGGACTGGCATTTATGATATGCACCCTAAACGGCCCCGCAACGGGGTCTAGCTCGTCCTCAGGCTGAAAGCCCACGTAGAGCCCTAGCCCATCGCGCTTACCCTCTCGCAGCGGGATCTGCACCCGCGGCTTCGCCGCTTCTTTTGGGGCAGCCGCAGCAGCTGCCGTATTATCCTCCTCCCGCGCCTGCGGGAGCGGCAGCGCCCCCTCCATGGCCTTCTCCATCGGCAGGTCAAGTATCATCTCACCCTCTGCGGTGGGTATCTCAAAACCCTCCGGGTTGCGCACCAGGTACGTTCGCGCATCCAGTATCTCCACCACAACGCCCCCGCCCACATCATTCAAAAACTTTACCTTATCCCCCTTATTAAATCTCATTTCTAGCTCCCTCCTGCCCCACCACCAAGCCCAACCATCCCATTGAGCCCCCCGCGGCGGAACGCTATAATTTCTAAAAAAGACAGCCCCCTCTCTCCCCGCATGCACTACAAGCCGCAAATTTAACTATTTTTGCGCCATTATTACCTTATTTTGACTAAAGTGCCTTTTCCGATGCAACACGGCAATGATGATACCCTCCAGGAACACGTAAAATCTATCTCTATCTCGGATTACGACTACCCGCTCCCCGATAATCGCATCGCGCAGCAACCCTGCACCCCGCGCGACGCGGCCAAGCTACTCGTCGATGCCTCGCCAAACCCTATTGACTCCGTATTCACCCAGCTCAACGACTACCTACCGCCAAACGCCGCCCTGGTGGTAAACGACTCCAAGGTCATCCACGCACGCCTCGCTATGCAGCGTCGCACCGGCGGCCGCTTTGAACTCTTCCTACTCAACCCCATCGCCCCCGCCTCCTACGAGGAGATGTTCGCCTCGCACGGCGCCGTGCAGTGGCATTGCCTCATGGGGCGCGCCCAGCGGTGGCGCGACGATATTGCCTTCTCCCTCGGAGGAAACCCAGCCGAGGCCCTCTACGCCAAACGTATCGAATCGTACGAGGGGGGAGAGGGACTCGTTGAGCTCTCCTGGAAGACCTCCGAGACCTTCGCGGAGCTCCTTGACCGTCTCGGAAAAATCCCCATCCCCCCCTACCTCGGCCGTGAGGCGGTTGACGGCGATAACCTGTGGTATCAAACCGTCTACGCTCGCCATGAGGGGTCCGTGGCCGCCCCTACCGCGGGGCTACACCTCACCGACTCCCTTCTCGGCTCGCTCCAAAGCAGCGGCCATCCCCTCCTGCGCACCACGCTCCACGTGGGGGCGGGTACTTTCCTCCCCGTAAAGGGAGATAATATAAGCACCCACACCATGCACAGCGAGCGCATTATAATCACCAAGCCATTAATCCAAAGCCTCCTCGCCGCCAACGCCCCCATTGTGGCCGTTGGCACCACCTCCATGCGCACCCTCGAAAGCCTTTACTGGCTCGGTGCGCTGCTGCTCGCCAACCCCACCCTAAGCAATTTGCACCTCCCGCAGTGGACCCCCTACCAGTCCAACGCCGCCCCATCGCGCGCCGATGCCCTCGCCGCACTGCTGCAGCGCATGGATGCAACGCGTAGCGACCGCCTTGATGCCTCCACCGCGCTCATCATCGCCCCGGGCTACACCTTCCGAATCGTGGATGCCCTCATCACCAACTTCCACCAGCCGCGAAGCACCCTCCTGCTCCTCGTGGCCGCCCTCATCGGCGAACGCTGGCGCACGCTCTACGAGCACGCCCTTCGCAACAACTACCGTTTCCTTAGCTATGGCGACGGCATGATCCTATTTAACCGTAACCGTGAAAATCTATGAAAACCATTGTCATTACATCCCCCCACTTCATCGCCGAGGAGATCAACCGCCTCTACGAAATCTACCGGCTAGGCGTACAGGCCATACACATCCGAAAGCCCAACGCCTCGGAGGCTGAACTTGACCTATTTCTAGAGAGCTTACTCAAGGTGGTCCCCGCCTCTCGCGTCGCGGTGCACGCTGCCACGCCCCTCGTGGCCCGCCGCCGTGCGCTTACGATCCATCTGCCCGCCGCCATGCGAAGCTTCCGCGATAGACCCCGCTCCCAGGGACGCCCCTTCTCCACCTCGGCCCATTCCCTCGAGGAGCTAAAGCAGCTCGGCGGCCGCTACGACTACATGTTCCTTAGTCCCATCTTCCCCAGCATCTCAAAACCAGGCTACAGCAGGGAGTGGAACCCCGAAACGCTCAAGCAGGCCCTCGCGGAGTGCGCTTGCCCTGTCTACGCTCTCGGCGGCATCTCGCCAGAACGCCTCCCCGAAGTGGAGTCGATCGGCTTTGCCGGCGCGGCAATCATGGGTGCCGTATGGAAATCCCCCACGTGGGCGGGTGCGCTGCAAACCATCAAAAGTTGTATTGACTATGAGTAGTTCCCAACCGCGCCCCTACGTTCTCACCATCGGCGGCTTTGACCCCTGCGGCGGGGCGGGCGTGCTGGCCGACATCAAGACCATGGAGGCGCACGGGGTCTTCGGCCTCGCCGCCATAACCGCCAATACCATCCAAACGGAAGACACCTTTACTACCGTCAAGGCGGAGAGCCCCGACTTTATCACCCGCCAAATCGACACCCTTTTTAGCCGCTACCCCATCGCCGCGTGCAAAATCGGTCTTACCGTCTCCTTCGACCAGCTTTCCTCTATCATCACAACCCTCGCCGCCCGCAAGGCCAACCTCACCATCGTTTGGGACCCCATCCTCCGCGCCACGGCAGGTCACGAAAACCTTCTAGACCCCACCCTTTTCACCCCAGGCTCGCTCCTCCCGCGCCTCTCGCTCGTCACCCCAAACCTCCCTGAATTCTCCACCCTCTTCCCGAATACCGCTCCGCAGCAAATCGCGAACCGCTACCGTTGCGCCCTGCTCATCAAGGGCGGCCACGCCGTCTCCAATGCCCCATGCGTTGAGGACCACCTCTACACCCCTGATGGATCCCCTACCGTCTTCTCCGTGCCCCGCAGCAGCAGGTCAAAGCACGGCACTGGCTGCGTTCTCTCTTCTGCCATTGTTGCCCAGCTGGCTCTCGGTGCTCCTTTACCCGATGCCATACGCCTTGCCCAGCAGTACGTGGCCCGCTTCATCGCTTCGCACCCCTCACGCCTCGGTACGCATTGCCCTCCCCTTTCCCACGAGCGGTCTATATAATGATTGGGGCTAGGGACCATTCAGGAACCGTCCCCCGAAAGGAGCCGCGCCGCAGCATGCGAATTCACGCAGGGCGTGAGGTCAGTTTACACAGATTGTTAGGGGGAAAATTTTGTTGACTGCACACGGTTCTACATGCCCATCCCTACCATTGTGAAAGGCAAGCGGGTCTCGCGGGTCAGTCTTTCAGACTGTTTTGCCTTTCAGGCAAGAATCCGGGGGTCTAAAGACCCCCGGCTATTGAAAGACCGTCCTACGGACGGGGCTGCATTGCAGCGGCTAAGAACGAAAAATAATTAGTGACCGGTTAGGAGACGTAACCAATGCGCCGCCATTTCAAGCTATCGTAAGACTTATAGACATAGGCACTTGCCCAATTGAATGTAGCTGGAGATTCACGCAAACAAAAAAACGCGAATTGATCACCCCAGCCATTGAAAGGCGAGGCTACAGCTTAAAATAACCAATCGCCTCACGGAGCTTCCCGCTTTGCGCAAGCACCCACTCTGCGTTCTCCGTGAGCTCTTCGCTCGCTTCCGTATTGGCCCGCGCCACACGATTCACCTGATCCACAGCTCGATCCAGCTCCCCGATACGTTCCTGCTGCCCTGCGCTTGATGAAGATATACCATCGGTACACGCCTGCGCGCTCTCGAGGTTGGGAATCATTTCATTGATCACAGCATCAGTGCTGCGCGCCGAATTGAGAGACTTCCCCGCGAGCTCCGCAATCTTTTGCGCCGTGTCGCGGCTTCTCTCCGCCAGCTTCCGCACCTCCGTGGCCACCACGGCAAACCCTCTGCCCGAATCCCCAGCGTGCGCCGCCTCCACCGCCGCGTTCAGCGCCAAGATATTCGTTTGATTGGCTATATCATTAATAACCGCAATCTCCGCACCAATACGCTCTGTGGCCTGAAGCGCCTCCTCCGCCTGCCGTTTCACCTCAAGCATCTGGCTATGAGCAACCTGCGCCTTCTCGCTCGCCTCTTTCGCCGTGCCGGCACTCTCTGTGGCGCTTTGCGTGATTATATCCAAGGACGTATCCACCTCTCCTAGACTCTCTGCCTGTTCCGCAGCCCCTGCAGAAAGCTCCTCCGCCGCCTCATGCAACTTGCTGCTCGCCCCCTCAAGCACCCCAGCACTCGATTGAATCTCCCCGAGTATGCGCACCAGCGATTGCTGTAGCTCCCCCATCGATACGTGCAGCGCATGGATCTCCCCCTGCATGCCGTTCAGGGCATCGTCCCCTTCGCGCAAGTCTCCGCTGCAAATACGCTCCAAGCGTGCCTTGGCAGCCTGAAGCGGCCGCCGCAGCAAACGAACGTAGTAGCGCGCCAGCATCACCCCAAACACCAGCTCTGAAGTATAGAGGGCAGGGCGTGCCCACCACACCTTATCCCCGTAGGGGTAGCATAGCGCGGTGCCCTCCCCGCACCACAAAGCAAAAAGCCCTGCAAACAGCATGGCTCTATAAACCACTGACCCCCGAAAGAAATAGCGGCACGCCAAGTAAATTATCACTGAGAATACGGGAATCTCAATCAGACGCAGTATCGTTTCGTGCATCATTTTTTTACTCCATTTTATATGCAACGAGTATGGGGATGCAAACGCAACCATACTCGTTGCATGTCAAAGTATTAGCTATAACGTTACTACGTTACGAATAGTTTCAACATTTACAATGCTTCCAAACAATTACACACCAAGGTGCAGCCAAGCGATAATTAGATCTCCGCGAGCACGGCTAAAAAGACTAAGCTATCGGCTATTCGCAGATTACTACCTACCACCCACCCCCTTCCCTATCAAAGCCAATTATGCACGGCAATAATTGGCTTTGGGGCGACCCATTTCCGTGGTTGGCTAGAACGGCATACTATATTTGCAAAAGATATGATTAGATTAAACGCACAGAGAATATGGCAGTATACATTCCGATACGCCCCAAATGGAACCCGAGGGGGGTGGTGGTAAACTACGTTTCGCAGGGGCAGCTGTGCGTACGCAGCTGGCCGCGGGGGTACAGCGACGCCAACACCGCCACCCAGCGGCGGCAACGGGGCAGGATGGCGCAGGTGTGCAACGTGCTACCGTACATAAAAAACCTACTCGCAATCGGCTACTCCCCGCAAATCAAGCGCAACGGCCGCAAGGTGGGGAGCTACCACTTGGCCGTTTCCACCGCCCTGCGGGAGTGGTTTGCCGCCTCCCCGCATGGCGATGAACTTGACTGCGCCCGTATCCGGCTCACTGATGGGGTGCGCAAGCTACCCGCGGAGCTAGCGTTCGGGCGCGAAGGGGGGAAGCTGCGCTTAGCGTGGGTTAAGCCGCTGCCAAGGAAGGGATGGAAGCTGCTGCTGGCGGCGCGGCAGAAGGGGCTGGGGCAATGGGTCGGCGTAGTGCAGGAACTCTGCGATGGCGTAGCGGCGGTAGAGGTAGAGCTGCCCGAGGCGTGGAAGGGTAAAGCGGTAGAGGTGTGGGTGGCGTTCGTTGGCGATGGTGGGCGCGTAAAGACCGCCACTCGCCACGCAGCGTTGCCAGCGGCCGTGCCGCTTGGGGGCGGAACGGCTGCGGGCGGCGGAGAGCCGATGAGGGTGGGATGCCCGCCGCTGGCGGCAAAGGGCGGAAGGGTTCGCCGAGCAGGCCGTAGGCTGACGGCAAGGCTAACGCGGGAGGGGGCGTGCCGGTTCGGGCTGCCGCACTGCCGCTGCAAGCCGTGCTAGGGAGCAAAAAAGCTACTGTAAGCGTTGCTGCATGCAGAATCACCACGCAATGAGCGCTTCTAGAGAGCCTTGCTAGCGCAATACAACTTTTACTGTACGTGCGATACCTATCCTTGCCCCAACGCTACGTTTAAAGATGGGTTTTAGCATACTTACAGTCCACCATGTGGAAGATGCAGAGGGCATTACGCAAGAAGAGCAACGCTTTTCACCCCCTACTCGGCAGAAAAAGTGTAACTTTGCTGTAGATTTGCAGCAGGATTCGTGGGTAAGAGGTTAAATGGGGGTATCCAATGGAGGTAGAAACAGAGCAGCGGCAGGAGACGATGTCGGCGGCGATTGGCGGGGTGCGGCAGCCCCATATGTTACGTGTTGGAGGTAGGCTGATGGCGTTCGTTACGCCCGTGGTGATGGGCATTCTAAACGTCACGGAGGATAGCTTTTATAGCGGTTGCCGCTGTACGGATACGGAGGCATTGGATGCGCGGGTGCAGCAGATCGTGGAGGAGGGCGCGGGCATCATCGATGTGGGGGCCTGCTCCACGCGGCCCGGAAGCGAGCCCGTGCCGCCCGAAGTGGAGGAGAAACGTATAGTTACCGCGCTGGAGAGGGTGCGCGCCATTTCGAAAACCATACCGATTTCGGTGGATACCTACAGAGCCTCGGTGGCGCGCAGCGCGATAGAGAAATTCAACGTTGAAATCATCAATGATATTTCAAGCGGCGAGATGGACGCGGAGATGTTCCCTCTCATTGAGGAGACGAAGGTGGCGTACATCCTGACGCACATACAGGGCACGCCGACCACGATGCAACAGTCTCCGCACTACGACGATTTGATGTCGGAGGTGCTGAACTTTTTCGCGCAGCGCGTGATGCGGCTGCAGCAGATGGGGGCAGACAACCTGGTGATTGATCCGGGTTTCGGTTTCGGCAAGACGGTGGCCGAGAACTACGAACTGTTGAAAAACCTGCGAATGTTCGGCGAGTTTGGCTTCCCGGTGCTGGCGGGGCTATCGCGCAAGAGCATGCTATACAAGCTGTTGAATACTACACCGGCCGAGGCGCTGGAGGCGACGCAGAGCGTGGATACGATTGCGCTGCTCAACGGGGCGCATATACTGCGTGTGCACGATGTGCTGCCGGCGGTGCAGGCGGTGAAGATACACAAGATGTACGAAGCGCAGCCCTGCTGGTAGCGTTTTGCATAGAAAAAGGAAGAGCGAGCTGTGATGAGTGTAGGTGCTATCTTTTCCCTCGGGGTGCTGGATGCTATTGACATCCTGCTGATGGGTTTTCTGCTCTACTCGCTCTACTCAATGACGCGCGGCACGGCCGTGATGCGGATATTCGTAGGCATCGCGGTGATCTACTTGCTTTGGCTGGTGGTACGCGCGCTAAATATGGAGCTCACAAGCACCATTTTGGGGCAGATAATGGGCGTAGGGCTCATTGCGATGGTGGTGGTTTTTCAACAGGAGATACGCCGTTTCTTGCTCTTCGTGGGGTCGCGCTACACGCAGCGTGGGAAGCCGTTCTCAAAACGCCTATTCAGCGCTGCGAATCGTATTCTACCGCATGCGCAGTCCGTAGAGCTGGTGACGGCATGCATGAACATGAGCCAGGAGCATTGCGGGGCGCTCATAGCGATAACTAGGCGTAGCGATTTGGAGATATACTCCAACACCGGGGTGAAAATCGATGCGGTGATAAACAGCCGCCTGCTAGAGAATATCTTTTTCAAAAACTCCCCGCTGCACGATGGGGCGCTCATCATCGCGCAGGACAGAATAAGGGCAGTGCAGTGCATTTTGCCGCTCACTGACAATCCGTCGGTGACTAAGCGCCTGGGGTTGCGCCATAGGGCGGCCATAGGGCTATCAGAACGAACGGATGCGCTGGTGCTAGTGGTGTCGGAGGAGACGGGCGCGGTGAGCATCGTGGAGAATGGCACCATTCGGGAGAATGTGGACGAGGCAACGCTGCACCGAGCTCTGGCGCGAAAGGTGTAAGAGCTAAGCGGGACGATAGGGCAAAATTTTTCTGCCGACTTTCCCCCACCCCACTCGCAACAGTGCCAGCACGGCACTCCGCCTATTCCCCCTCGTTTTCCCCCTGCAATTGCTTTAAATCGGAGAACTCAATTAAATGGGTGGTTACAGCGTAAATCGTCATGCCCGGAATGGTCTTAATCCCGAGCTTCTCCGCAATGTTTTTACGGTGAGATGTCACCGTATGTTCACTGATAAACAGCTCATTACCGATTTCCTTTGCCGTTTTCCCTAGCACAAGCCGACGCAGCACCTCCACCTCCCGCGCGCTGAGAGTCGGCTTCTGCCCCCGCCCCTCCTCCATGCCTAGGATGTACGGGGCAAGATGGGACAAGGCCTCTTCGGGCGGGGCGTAGACATCGATGCAATCGTCGAACTGCTGCAGCGTGGCAGTAGGGAGGTGCATAGACTGCAGCGCTATAATGGCTACGTTGGGATAGTGACGACGAATGCGCTGGACAAAATTGTCATCGTTGAATACCAGGCTGGGGTTGACTATGATGGAGCGCAGGGTTCCTTTGTTCCTATCTACAACCGCGCGATCCCAGCTTGCCATAGTTACCACGTGCACGGTGGGGTATTGATTTTTCAGAATGGCCTGTAAGCCGAACGCCAAGAGCTTTTTCGGCTCTACTATTACGAGTGATATATCGTGTTCTATCGATGCCATTTTTGCTCCTCTCGCTCCACCAAAGGAATCAAAATTTTATCTTCAATGCAGGTGTGGATATTCAAATCCTCACCCAGCGAAGCTACCTCTAAAAAAATTTTTCTTCGTAGCTGGTATCCATCGGTAAGAGGCAAAAACTTTACAAGAAGACTTTTCAAATCGAGCAGGGCATCCTCTATGTCGTTGTGCTGCTGTTTATACTCTTTGACGCTATACTCTAATTGCACATCCCTCCCCGGGGTTCTTGATGTTTCGGCAAGCTGGATCATGTAAGGGAATGCCACGTCACGTTCGTACGCGAAGTGACGCTCCACCTCCCGTTTGTAGTTAGAAAAGAACCCCTCAAGGAGATTGCTACTATCGTCGCTTGTAGCGTTTCGCAGAACGCCGAATAGATTTAGGATGGCAGGCGTAGCCTCTTGGCTGAAGTAGTCGTGCGAATGGAGGAGGAAATTGACCAGAATCGGGATGTCGCTCGCTAAGAGCTGTTCGTGCGCATCGACGGCGTGGTCTAGTGTAACGTGTAGTAGGCTAAGGAGGAGGGCTGGGCGTATCTGCTGCGCTGCGCACACATCGACCAGCGTTGCGTTACCCATGCCGAGTGGAATACCCAGCCGCTCAAATACATTTATAGCCGACGGGTGCTGTATGATCACATCGCCGGCAACCATTCCTTCGTGTATTTGTGTCATCCTTCCTACTCCTATTGCTGTGCAAGTTAACGATATGGCGGGATACCGCCCGCATTCTATTCACATTCTAAATAAGCGAAGCTTTACTATAGCCCAACACGGCAAGGTCTATGCCGATTATCTACTGCACTCATTTAGACAGGCTATCTATCGGCTTCGCCTAAATTGCAGGGCCTCGCCACGGGCATTACCCACTATTTTTTGACCGTCCCACACCAGTTGGCCATTGACGTAGGTTGACTTCACCCGATAGTGGAACGACAGCGCTTCGTAGGGCGACCACCCACATTTCCCAATCGCCTTTGCGCCTTTTGTTGCGATAAACCTTTTTTGGATAAGCACAAAATCGGCGTGGTAGCCCGGACGAATATACCCCCTCTTCTCAATGGCGTAGAGGTCGGCAGGGGCATGTGAATACAGCCTAACTACATCGGCAATGGAAAGCTTCCGCTTGGCAACAAGTTCCAAGGTGGCCACCAAGCCGTACTGAATCGATGGAATCCCCGAAGGGCAACGGGTGTACACCGCCTCCTTTTCCTCCAGAAGGTGGGGAGCGTGGTCAGTTGCAATCGTTAAGAACAGGCCGCTCGCTACTCCCTTAATGAGGGCATTCCTATCTTCACGGTACTTAATCGATGGGTTGCACTTTATCTTTCCGCCGAACCGCCTGTAGTCTTTGGCGGTAAAAGTGAGGTATTGTGGGCAGGTTTCCGCGCTGATCTGCGTTTCTCCGTCGGCTTTAAGCTCGGCGAGATAGCGCGCCTCAAGCGCAGAGGAAATGTGCATAATGTGTAAACGTGCGTTGCAGCGCTTCGCGAGCTGAACCGCCTGTTTAGTGCTTTCAAGGCAAGCCATATCGCTCCTGATAAAGGCGTGCTCTCTAAATGGAATCGCATCGCCATACCGTTTCTTAGCATCGGAAAGGTTACATGCGATTACCAGATCACTTTCGCAGTGCGTTAGGATGGGTATGGGGGAAGCGCTAAAGATGGGGAGTAGCGAAGACTGCTCCACCTGTAGGTTGCCTGTGGAAGCCCCCATGAAAACCTTTACGGCGGGAACAACGGTGGGGTCAACGCTACGTATCTCTTCCAGGTTGTTACTTGCAGCACCGAGATGGAAGGCGTAGTTAGCGTAGCTGCGCCCCTCCGCTGCGCGAAGCCGCTCGCCTATGGCGGCGTTAGACAAGGTGGCTGGCCGCGTGTTCGGCATATCCATGTACGAGGTTACGCCGCCCGCCACCGCGGCCGCCGATTCGCTCGCCACGTCGCCCTTCTGCGTCATCCCCGGTTCGCGAAAATGCACATGCTCATCGATGGCCCCCGGCAGCAGGTAGACTTTCTCTGCATCGATCAGTTTACAATCGGTGGGGTAATCATCTCCACGGAAAACCCGCTCTATCATACCATGCTCATCAACGGTCACGCCTCCCCGAAACACCTCCCCTTCGTTGACCACCCGCGCATTGTGAATTGTAAACCGTTCCATAGCTGTACACCCTATTTACGCCTCTTCGGCACACTACATTTCATTCGCATACGGAGCACCCCCCATAGCGCCTCTGAGAAGATTCCACCGCTCATTTTTGACTTCCCGCGCAGCCTATCGGTAAAGTAAATCGGCACCTCCTCTATCGTAAACCCTAAGCGATAAGCGTAGTACTTCATCTCGATTTGGAATCCATAGCCATTCATGCGTATCTCGTGCCATAGGATTTTGCGAAGCCCTTCGGCTCGGTAGCACACAAAGCCCGCTGTGGTGTCCTTGATGGGCATACACGTAACCACACGCACGTAGAGCGAAGCGCAGTAGGAAAGGAGTATGCGATGCCACGGCCAATTCTTCACCCTAAACCCATTGCTGTAACGCGATCCTATCGCCACGTCGGCTCCATGCCGCTCGCAGGCTTCCAGCAAACGTGGCACATCGTTCGGGTCATGCGAGAAGTCGGCATCCATCTCACAGATGTACCTGTAATCGTGCGACAACCCCCAAGTGAATCCCGCGATATAGGCAGAGCCGAGACCCTGTTTGCCAGCCCGTTGAAGCAAGAAAACACGCCCCTCGTGCGCTTGCTGCATTTCTTTTACAGCGGCAGCCGTCCCATCGGGCGAATTATCATCTACAATCAGCACATGCGCACCAACCTCCAACGAAAGCACCGCCTCGATGATTGCCTTTATATTCTCAATCTCATTGTAGGTTGGTATTACAACCAACAGCCCATGGGAGGCGTTTATGAACGATTGCTCCATGTAATCCTAATCTTTAACCGTATTAACGCCGCCACGCAGCGTTGGCGGGGCTACCTGCTCCGACTCATCAACCTTCAACTTTTCGGGTAGCGCGAACGAAAGGTATTTTATTGACTTTCCCTTACCGCGGAACATCTCTTCGTAGTGCGTACGAATGGATAGGTAATGGAACTCCGAAAGCACTTGGTCAACATCAGCCACATTGGCCAAAATGGGGCATCCGAGCCGCTGTATAGTGCTTAGCGTGTACTCGTACAGCTCGTCGCTGTCCGTTTTAAGGTGAATACGCCCCTGCGGATTGAGTATACCATGGTAGAGCTGTAGAAACCCAGGGCTGGTTAATCGCTTCTTTTCCCGACGGGTCTTGAGCTGGGGGTCGGGGAAGGTAATCCAAATCTCGTCTACCTCTCCCTCCCCGAAAAGTGCACCGAGCGTCTCAATACGCCCACGCAGAAACCCTACGCGCCGCGGCTCTTGATCCACGCTCAGCTTTGCGCCTTTCCACAGCCTGGCGCCCTTCACGTCCATCCCAATGAAGTTACGATCCTTCTGCGCCTCGCTCAGCGCGATGGTATACTCTCCACGTCCGCACCCTAACTCAAGCGTAATGGGACGTGGCTCGCTGAAAAAATCTACGTTCCATCGCCCACGCATGGGGAAAATACCCCGAACAACCTCATCGTAGCTAGGTTGAACGAGGTGCGAAAAGGTAGCATTCTCCGCAAAGCGTGCTAGTTTATTTTTCCCCATCTTGGTGCTTATAGACTAAAAGGCTAATCTCACGGATTCCGGTCAAGGGGTTGCTTCGCATCCCCTGCCGCACTTTAAATGTGTACTCCCCGGTCTGCGCGAACCGAGTGGCGGTACGGTACGGCAAAGAGAGGGTGCGAACGCTGCTAAACCCATCGCCGTACCACTCCCCAGTGGGAGCGCAGAGGGGGTAGTTGAGCGTATCTGCGATCGAAGTGCCGTTGGGGCTAATCACCTCCACAAAGAGGTATAGATTGGCGTACATGTAGCTCGTGCTGTGCCGAATTTCTATAGAGAGGTCGTAGCGCTGCATGGTGTCGTTCACCTGCCATTTCCAGCTCGCCGTGTCGCTTATGTACCACGATGCGTCCTTAGGCGAGTAGCTAGTGATGTACTCGGGCCTACTGCCACACGCGCTGAGCAAAAATGCAACGGCAATAATGCCTATCGCACCGCCAAGTCTAGTTTTTCCCATTCGTACCATCGGATTGTTCTGTAGAAGGGCCATTTGCCCCCCTACCCTTCTGCGTTGAGGCGCTGCGCTGCGCCCCCCTTCTTCCGCTACGACGACGGCTACCCTGCGTCCTCTCCCCCGCAGCATTGTCCTGCGCACTCGAGGCGGCAGGGGTGGTAGGGGCATTTGCTACAGGATTCTGCGACACGCTGGCTTGAGGCGCATTGCGAGGCCCCACAGCATTGCGCTGAGGTCTACGCTTACCCTGACTCTTGGGGTTACCAGTACTATCCTTGCGCTGCCCATTTGCATCGGTCGCACTCTCAGTATCTTTCATGGGCCGAGGTGTGGCTCGTTTCTGAGTACCCTTCGTCGGCTGTTGCGACTTACTATCTGCGCGCTGCGTGGCGAGAGCATTGCCACCGTTCCCATTTGATGCTGCAGACGAATCGGCCTTACGCTTGCGTTTTCCCTTCTTGCTCTTTGAGAGTTGCTTGTCAAAACGCGTTATGCTATCGGCCTCAATAACGCTTTCAACGCGCGCCGAGGTAGGTAGCGTTTTGCTCTTTTTCGTACGCATCTGCTCTACGGGGGGGGCTACCTCTCCCTTCGCATTCTTAGCCATAACGGCCTTCACCTCATCGACCGTCAGCATGACGAGGTTCATGGTGCTTTTGGGAGCTGTGGAGAACCACATCAACTGCCTGAAAATATCGCTCTTAACGTAGTACAGACTATACCCATCAAACTGTAGCGGCGCATGCACCTTTGGCATCTTGTTCCGCGCATCGGCGTAAGCATCCAATTCAAAATTAAGGCAGCATTTCAGTTTCCCGCATTGCCCTGTGCAAGCTAGCACCTGCAAATCCTGCATTTTCATGGCGGACGAAAGCACGGGCGGGGTATAGCGCATCCAGCGTGCGCAGCACATCTCCTGGCCGCAAGGCCCAAGCCCCCCAATCCGCGCCGGCTCCTGCCGTACCCCTTGCTGCTGCATCTGTATCCGTACGCCGAAACGATCGGCTAACCGCTTGACCAACATGCGGAAATCCACGCGTTTCTCGGAGCTATAGTATACCGTTAGCTTATTTCCATCCCCTTGGTACTCTACGTCAAATACCTTCATCTCCAGCCTAAGCTCCTGCGCTTCGCTCCGGATAATAACAAGGGCATCGTGTTCCTGCGCAATGCTTGCTATCCAGCGGTCGATGTCGTTGCGAGTGGACAATCTAAAGATTTCAAGCGGCAACTTGTCGTCCTCAATCCTGCTTTTCATGTACTCGCGATGGGCATCCCACCCCGTGAGGGCCACAGCTCCCACATCATGCCCCGGCGCCGTGGATACCGTCACCAAATCGCCAACCTCTAGATGCAGCATCTGCGTGTTAAGGTAGTACTCAACCCGCTTATTCTTAAATTGCACTAGCACTACGGGCACTGCGCCCGTGGGCATTTTCCACGCAGCACTCGCACGGCATTGCGTACGATAACGTAGCTCTACACTCTGCTCTATATAAAATTCCTCGCGATCATCGTGCTGTAGCACAACCCCGCGGGATGTCTTCGCATATTCCATATCTCCTCCGCTCCATCTTCTCCGCGCAAAGTTACGATTTTTTATCGCTTACAATATGATATGTAGCGACTTTGTAATATGTTCTGCCCCTACACTTGGGCTATCTAGGTGGTATCTCCTTTAGAAAAGTACGTTGTGGATAGGATGATAACTTCCGCACTCTTGGTACGCACCACCCACCCATGCAACTGATACCCCATACAAAACATGCGCTACAGCCTCGGACACACCGAAAGACCGTAGCGCATAATGCCCACGCACAATTTAGTTAGGATCGCCCCGCTTAGCTAGTTTACGCCTAGACGTCAAGATTGGCATATTTCGCATGCTCCTCAATGAACTGACGGCGGGGAGGTACGTCCTCACCCATGAGCATTGAGAAGATTCTATCGGCCTCCGCCGCGCTGCTTATCGTTACCTGACGTAATATGCGCGTCTCGGGGTTAATGGTGGTCTCCCATAGTTGCTCCGCATTCATCTCGCCGAGACCTTTATACCGCTGCACCGCCACTGCGCTCTCCTTTCCGCCCGCACCAAACTCTGCAATCGTATCAAGGCGTTCCTTCTCGGTCCAGCAGTAGCGCTGCTTTTTACCCATCTTCACCATGTAGAGCGGGGGCGTAGCGATGAACAGATGCCCCTTTTGGATCACATCGTTAAGGTAACGATAGAAGAAAGTCATGATGAGCGTAGCGATGTGACTCCCATCGACATCAGCATCGGCCATGATGATCACCTTGCTATAACGCATCCCCGATAGGTCGAGCGCCTTGCTATCCTCCTCCGTACCGATTTTCACCCCAAGCGCCATGATTATATTGCGAATCTCAGCGCTATCGAAGATCCTATGCAGCGACGCTTTCTCCACGTTCAATATCTTACCGCGCAGCGGCAGAATGGCTTGAAACTTCCCATCACGTCCCTGCTTGGCCGTTCCTCCTGCCGAGTCCCCCTCCACGAGGAACAGCTCCGTGCGGGAGGGATCCTTCTCGGCGCAGTCGGCTAGCTTGCCCGGTAGACCCGCCCCGGAGAGCACCGTTTTACGCTGCACCAGCTCACGCGCCTTACGCGCCGCGGCACGTGCCTCCGCCGCCACGATTACCTTCCCAACAATGGCCCTGGCGTCTTTAGGGTTCTCCTCCAGGTAGGCAGCCAAAGCCTCGCTCACCGCTTGGCTCACGGCCGCCGTCACCTCTGAGTTGCCCAACTTTGTCTTCGTTTGCCCCTCGAACTGTGGCTCCGTAACCTTTACAGAGATGATCGCCGTGAGACCCTCCCGAAAGTCCTCGCTGTTGATCTCCATCTTGAGCTTCGCGAGGGCACCACTCGACTCCGCGTAGGCCTTCAGCGTTCGCGTTAAGCCCAGCCTAAAGCCCGCAAGGTGCGTCCCTCCCTCGATTGTATTGATATTGTTGACGTACGAGTGCTCGTTGGTGTTGTACGAATCGTTGTACTGCATCGCGATCTCCACCGGCACGCCATTCCGCTCCGTATCGATGTAGATGGGCTTCTCAATGATGGGCGTACGGTTCTCGTCAAGGAATTTAACGAATTCCTTCAACCCCTCCTCGCTGTAGAATACCACCTTTTTGGGCTCATTATCTGCCTCTTCTTCCCCTTGGCGGCAGTCAGTAAGCGTGATACGTATACCCTTATTTAGGTACGCCAGCTCCCGCAGACGCGTGGCGAGAATGTCAAAGTTAAACCGCGTCGTTTGGGTGAATATCTCAGGGTCAGGGAGAAAGGTTACCATCGTGCCTGTATCGTCTACCTCCCCATGCGACGTAAGCTCCGTGATGGGTTTCCCTTTTGAGAACTCCTGCCGCCAAATCTTCCCATCACGGTGTACCTCTGCCGTGAGGTGACTCGATAGCGCATTGACGCACGATACACCCACACCGTGCAAACCGCCCGACACCTTGTAGGTGCCCTTATCAAACTTTCCTCCTGCATGCAGCACCGTCATCACCACCTCCAGCGCGCTCTTCCCCTCCTTCTGGTGGAAGTCTACCGGTATGCCGCGCCCATTATCCCGCACTGTGAGCGACTCGTCGGCGTTTATTGTTACTTCAATGTGGTCGCAGTAGCCAGCTAGCGCCTCATCGATGGAGTTGTCCACCACCTCATTGACAAGATGGTGTAGCCCCTTTGAACCCGTGTCGCCTATGTACATTGCGGGGCGTTTGCGCACCGCCTCCAGCCCTTCCAGCACCTGAATACTACTCGCGGAGTAGCTCTGCGCGCCCTGCTCTTTCTGCTCTTCGGTCATCTCTCTTATCTCTTCTCTTAACAGCGCAAAGGTACGAAAAATATGCGATTTGCGCTTGCGCCGTGAATGGGCTAACACCGTAGCGGTTAGCAGGCATGCCAGCTCAAAAGTCGCTGATCGTTCCGTGCGCAAAGTCCCGCGTTCTCTGCGCGTATGTCACTTTTCCCCCTCAAAGAGGTTTGCGTAGTGTCGCCGTATCTCCCCAACAATCGCCCCGATAATCTCCTCACGTGCCGCATCCCCATCAATCCATTGCAACGGCACTCCCCGTTTCTCCATCCCACGTAGGTAGGTCATCTGTCGCTTCGCGAACTGGTGTATGGCCGTCTCTAGGCCGCAGCGCATCTGGGCGAGCGTCAGCTCCCCTAGTAGGTAGCGTGAAGCGTAGCGGTACTCTAGCCCATAGTATTGTAGCGTTTCGTGCGGCACGCCGTGCGCCACGAGATTCTGCACCTCCTCCACGAGGCCTTCTGATAGCCGTGCGTCAAGCCGTGCCGAGATACGCGCTCGGCGATTCTCCCTTGAGGGGGCTATAGCAAAAGTGAGCCCTATAGGAATGCGCGGAGCGCAGACAGAATGGGCGGAATTCTCCTCCCTGCCATGGGCGATTTCTATGGCACGAATGAGCCTTTGGCGCGAAGAGGTGTCGGTGGTGTTGTGTAATGGCTGTAGTGCCGCCAACTTTTCCGTAAGCTCCTCGGTGGAGAGAGGTGCTAGCGATTTCCTCAGGGCGGGGTTTTCTGGCACTTCTGGCACGTTATAGTTGCGCAGCACCGCCTCAGCGTATAGCCCTGTACCACCGCATAGTATCGGCCAGTAGCCCTTCGCGGACGCCGCTTCGTGCGCCGCGTAGAATGCCTTTAGGTAGTCGTAGAGAGACCATTTCTCACCCGCAGCGGCTACATCAATTAAATAGTACGGAATACTTTTACCATCGGGGCGGGCGTACTCCGTCAGGTCCTTCCCAGTACCAATGTCCATCCCCCGGTATAGCTGGCGTGAATCGGCGCTGAGGATCGCCCCATGGATAGCATCAGCCACCTCCACGGCTACAGCCGTCTTGCCGCACGCCGTAGGTCCTACAATTGAGATGAGCGGCTTTGCCACTACCTTGCTACCGTGCGGTTGCACCTCTGGCTGCTCCCTACATCTACATTCCTTCTCGCACCTGCGAAATGATTATGGCTAGATTGGTGGTAAGCATCTTGATACTCACAGCCAGTAGGATAATCCCAAAGAACTTACGCATGGCGTAGATACCCCCGCTGCCCAGCAACTTACCCACGGAGTGCACGTTACGCAGCACAATGTACACCACAACCAAGTTGAGTACCACCGCCGTGAGGATCTCAATGTCGTTGTACATCGCCTTTAGCGATAGCATTGTGGTGATCGATCCCGGGCCCGCTATCAGCGGAAAAACTAGCGGCACTATCGTCACGGAGTCGGTTGGGGCATCGTCTTTAAAAACGCGTATATCAAAAATCATCTCTATGGCTAACGCAATCATTACTAATGCCCCCGCCACTGCAAACGAAGGGAAGTCTACCCCTAGAAAGTGGAGTATCGCACCTCCGAGGAAGAAAAAGAGTATGTAGAAGCCTAGAGCCGCAAGGGCTGCCACTTCCGATTTGTAGGTTTGCCCACGGTCAAGCATGGCCATGATGAGAGGCACTGACCCCGTGATATCAATCACGGCGAAGAGGATCATGAAGATGCTTAGAGTGTTTGTTACGAAATCCATACTTCAGTCGTTTTTTTCGTTGTTACGCTTTAAATCTATTGGTGGGTGTGAAATCGTTTCTTTTGTAGGTGGGGTAGCGGAGCGACTGCGCGATGCCTCACCCCTTGGCAAGGGATCGGTAGTACGCCAGGAGCCACTCCAGTGCTACGCCCATGGCCTCTTCATCGGGGCAGAACGTAGCGGTGTGTAGCTTGCCGCCATCTGTACCCACGCCGAGCCGCACGTAGAGCGAGGGTATCGCCTGGGCAAAGTAGGCAAAATCATCGGTTGTCATGCGTAGCCCCACCCGCTCAAATCGTACGGAAGGGGTAAGCTCCTCGCTTACCACCGATGCTCGTTCGTAGAGTTCGGGCGAGTTGATTAGGGTGGGATAGCCCTCTACGATGCGGGTTTCTATGTCCACGTGGAAAGCATCACCGATGCCCTGCGCCACAGTCCGAATGTTCTTTTTCACCACGGCGCGCCACGCCTCATTGTGCGCACGGAACGTGCCTTGCAGCGTGGCTACATCGGGTACCACATTGGTTGCTCCGAGTGCTTCAAAACGACCCACCGACAGTACGGCTGGTATACCGGCAGGCACCGTCCTCGTCATCATGCTCTGCAAGGCAATCACTAGATGTGCCCCCGCAAGAAGCGGGTCGTCATGTTCCTGCGGCAGCGCCCCATGACCGCCCTGCCCCCGCACCGTGAAGTGCAGCTCATCGCCCGAGGCCATGTATTCCCCCGGCTTGCTGGCTAGCGAACCCACCGGCCATGCGGGGTCGCAGTGGAAGGCAAACATTGTAGAGGGTCGCCGCGCCTTGAACACCTCGCTCTCAAGTATCGCCTGCGCGCCACCAGGCAGAGATTCCTCGCTCGATTCAAAAATGAATAGAACCCCGCTGCTGTTAGTCGTTCCTCGGTCAGCTTTGGCTAGGTAATACGCGAAGGCACAGGCTATGCCCATGTGCATGTCGTGCCCACAGGCATGCATAATGCCAGCGTGCTCGCTCACTACCTCTTTTTCATTGGGATTCTCCTGTATGGGCAGCGCGTCAAGCTCGGCGCGAAGCCCAAGGGCAAAATGGGTGAATGTGGGGTCGAATGCCAAAAAGCTAGGGCTACCATCAAGAACCGCCACGCTATATCCCAACTTGCGAAGCTCTTGCTGAAGGAGTGAAGAAGTCCTTGTCTCACGCCCCGAAAGTTCGGGGTGGCGGTGCACTTCACGCCGAATACGCTGCCCAAACGCGAACGACTCACGCAGCAACGCACCGGCACGATTTTGGATGCTCTTCACCATTCCCATAGGGTAATTATGCGTAGCACACGCCGGCTCTACTTAGTCGGCACACTGTAGATCGGGACAATAGGCCCGAGCTGTGAGATTGGCACACGTACACTCAACAGCTGATCCCGCAGTAACGTTATGGTTACCTCTGCAGTGCGGGCGGGGCGGTAGTAGAGCGCATTAGAGAGCGGCTTACGCACCCGATCGCTCGGAGCGGCCAAAGCTCCCTCGAGCGGGGTTACGGTAATCAACATAGGCGTGGCGGCCAGCTCCATGGTGGGGCGTATGCCTGACTGCTTTGAGAAGCGGCAGAGCATACTGCTGTTCTCCCCCGCCGTCGGGGTGTAGCGCAGCTGCACCCGCTGCTTGCTGTGCTCCCATCGCCCAATGAAGAGCGAGAGATACTGCGCTTCAATCCTATCTAGCTCATCAAGCATATCCCGCAGCACGCCAGGGGCTGCGGGTAACTCGGCCTCACCGCTTACGAGTTCCACCCGCTTACTTCGTAATGAGAAAATCAAATCCGCCGCCTGCTTCGCCTTCTCTGCTACCGACTCTTTCACTACCACATTACGCTGCACGGGCACCCGCACGAAGGAGGTGTCCTGCTGCACGGTGGAGTAGAAAATGCTTGATTTGTCCGCCACGAATTGCGCCGTAGAGAGGTCAGAGAACGCTGGCCAATCGCTTTGCTCCGTGAGTTTCCCCTGCCCTTGCGCGGTTGGGTGCTGCGTGGCGTTGGCAGGAAACAATAGCCCCATTTGATTAAGAGTTAACCATTTCTCCACGGCTTTCCCTTCGGGCTGTTTTACTGCGAATGCCGACTTATAGTCGGGTTCTTCAACGGGCATCACCTCGATGCTATCAATGCTCCAGTAATCCCCGGACTGTGGCACCTCGCCAGCGATGCCCAGTAGCGATTCTGCGTAGGCTGCATAAGGGCCAGGCGTGTAGGTTCCCCTATCCAATGTAAACGTGACATTCAGCACTGTTTGCGGTAGGTAGTACACATCGTATCCATTCCTATACGCATGTCCGCTGTCCAGCGGCGACACGCGCAGTGTCGGCGCGCAGGCGACAGCCCCCAACACGAATGCTGCGCCTACCAGCACTCCGAAATTTCTCTTTATGCTCATCTATCCGATTGCTCTAGTTCTCTTCATTAGTGAGGCTCAGGGTTACCCTGCTGCTCCGCACCCACGAAAGTTCGCGAATGTAGTCATTTTATGCAAAATGAGTATTCACCCTTACTATGAACCCCAATTGAATTCCGCAACAATAACTATCCACTGGACACTACCAACCCGACAGCATCATGCAGCCCCCGAAAGATATAGCACCCCGCCACACCGAATACCGCAATATTTCGTACCTTCGCAACCGAAATTAGCAAGACACATGTCGGAAAAAGAGACAAGAACCCCAAGCTGCGTAGTTTGCGGTCGGAATGGGAATGAGTGCCAACTCATAATAGGACGCGATGGCTACATTTGCACGCAGTGCGTAGAGGAAATTCATGACTACCTGATGGCTAGAGACCGGCAGGATCAGCCCGGTTTTTCCAAGAGTCTCTCTACCAACGAACTAATGCCCCCTGTGAAAATCAAGGAGTTTTTGGATCGTTACGTAGTAGGGCAAGAACGCGCAAAACGCTACATCAGCGTGGCCGTATACAATCACTACAAGAGGATACTTTCCGAGAAAACGTCTGACGTAGAGGTTGAGAAAAGCAACATTCTACTCGTGGGGCCCACGGGCACTGGAAAGACGCTACTGGCCAAAACGATAGCGCGGATGCTCAAAGTGCCTTTCGCCATCGTGGATGCCACCGTTCTGACCGAGGCGGGCTACGTGGGTGAAGACGTGGAAAGTATACTCACAAGGCTCCTACAGGCCGCCGATTACGATGTGGCATTGACAGAGCACGGCATAATATTCATCGATGAAATCGATAAAATCGCCCGTAAGGGCGACAATCCCTCAATAACGCGGGACGTGTCGGGGGAGGGCGTACAGCAGGCTCTGCTCAAAATATTAGAAGGGACCATCGTGAACGTGCCACCGCAGGGCGGAAGGAAGCACCCAGAGCAGAAAATGATACAGGTGAACACGAAGGACATCCTCTTTATCTGCGGCGGTGCCTTCGATGGCATTGAACGGCACATTGCTAACCGAATGAATACCCAAACGATAGGATTCATGGCGCAGCAAAGCCGTGCCAACGTAGATTTAAACAACCTAGTTTCCTACATCAGCCCGCAAGATCTACGTACCTACGGCTTAATCCCCGAACTCGTTGGACGTTTACCAGTCATTGCCACTCTAGACCCTCTTGACGCGCAGATGCTCCTCTCCATTCTCACCACGCCGCAAAACGCCATCCTGCGTCAATACCAACAGCTGTTTGCCTTTGATGGTATCGATTTAAAGGTAGACCATGACGTGCTTGAGTACATCGTTGCCCGGGCGCAGGAGGACAAGCTCGGAGCCCGTGGACTTAGGGCTATGTGCGAACAAATCTTCTTCAGAGCAATGTTTGAGCTTCCCGGCACTGGGGTAACAGAATTTACCGTGACGCTTGACTACGCCAAAGAGTCGCTTTCGGGACACGTTATGTCCGGCTGCGAACCTTCTACTGCTGAGGAACAAACAAGAAAAGCCCCACGCCCTAGCGTCGCAGTTGCGAGCAAGAGCAGTGGAAAATAGCTAACACCAAAGTAGTAAGCAAAGACGGCAGCCCTGCGTTGCGCGGTGGCTGCCGTCTTTTTGTATCTCCGTATCTCAACTAAAACAACGGGCTGAAGAGCCGAGCCACACCATTCTTGAAACGATCCATGAACCCTCGGTTGTTCCACTCCTCCCGGGTTACTAGATGGCTCTCCATCACATCACGGCGAAACTGCATTTCAAGATCCCTTGTAACCTCCCTATCGTAAATGAAAGAGGCAACCTCAAAGTGGTCTTCAAAGCTTCTGATGTCCATATTAGCCGACCCTACGGCAGCCAACTCCCCATCAATCATCATGATTTTTGAATGGTTAAAGCCAGCCTTGAAGAAGTACACGGAAATCCCAGCATCAAGCAAAGAGCCAACGTAACTTCGAGTAGCCCACAGCACGGTCACCACATCGCTCTTATACGGAAGTAAAATCTCCACGTCAACCCCGCTAAGCGTAGCGGCTCGGAGCGCGGTTAGTATGCTCTCGTTGGGAATAAAATAGGGCGTCGTGATGTATATGTACTTTTTGGCACGTGAAATTGCCAAAAAGAAGGCTTGCATTATCGATTCCCAATCGCTGTCAGGGCCACTCGCGGCAATCTGTACCGGAATGTTGGCATCGCAGACCTGCACAACGCTAGGCATGAAGTCGTACATATTAAGGTCTTCTCCTTTTGTAACGAACTTCCAATCAGAGAGAAAGACTCCATGCAGCGCCGTAACAGCGGGACCAAGCATACGAATCTGCGTATCGCGCCACGCTCCGAGCTTAAGATCACCCTCAATGTACTTATCCGCAATATTCATTCCCCCCATGTGCCCTATAGTCCCATCGATCACGGTGATTTTCCTGTGGTTACGATAGTTTATACGCGTTGCGAAGAGCGGGAATCTGACCTTTTCAAAGGGGTAGACCTGAACCCCCGCCGCTTTTAGCCTCCTTTTGTAACGTTTTGGTAGGGCAAAGCTCCCCACATCATCGTAAATGAGACGTACCTCTACCCCATTCTCCGCACACTCTATGAGCGCATCGGCAATTTCATTCCCAATTCTATCGCTTTCAATAATATAGTACTCCATATGGATGTACCGCTTGGCATTCCGTATATCCTCCAGCAAGGCGGGGAAAGCGTCTCTGCCATGATGGTACGTCGTGATGTCGTTCCCCAAAAACACTGGAGATCGGTTGTTATTCACGAGAAGCCGCGCCACGTGGATTTTACGGTTCACAAGATACGGTTTCTTACTTCCCGATGTTAACGGAACGGCAAACGGAGCAATACGAGAGTCTACATATGCCAAATTGATTGCCTCTTTTCGATCAAGAAGCGGCCGATGCCGAAAATTACGCCCGAAAAAAATGTACAGCACCAGCCCGACCACCGGGAGGAGCACCAGCACCGTAATCCATAGGGTTGCAGATGTAGGACTCTTTTTATCAAGTACTACAATCACAACGGTGAATAGAATCGTTAGGAAGTAAACAATACTTACCACCCCACTCCACCCGCTCAGCCAACTGAAGAAGGAGGCAGTGGAGAGAGAAGCCACCCAATTCTCAACCATCATAGAGTCATTTCAAGGTAGTTTCCAGCAACATCTTTAGCCTTTTCGGTATGCGCACAGGCTTCCGGGTAACACTATCCACAAAAGCCATATTGGTCTGGCCATAGACAATAAGCTCCGCACCCTCTCTACGCTCAATACGATACCCAAAAATCATTGATGCGCCGCTAAGCTCAACCACCCCAGTGGTGATATCAAGTATGTCATCGTAATGCGCTGGAGTCCGATAATGAAGGTGCATTTCTGCCACGGGCATCATAATGCCCTCATCCTCCAGTCGTCCGTAGGCAAAACCAAGGGCTCGCATGCACTCGTTACGCCCCACCTCAAAGTAGAGTCCATAGTTACCATAGTACACGTACCCCATGGCATCGGTCTCTCCATAACGGACACGAATCGTATGAGTATTGACTAACGAGAGCTTCGAAACATCACCATCAAAAAAATCTTTACTTCTCATACTATGTAGATTAACCACCGCAAAGCTAGTGAAAATTTTACTGCTAAGCCCCATCTATTCCACTTCCGTGGGGTGAAGAGCACAGAAGGCATTCAATTCTCAACCAAAAACCATTCCGCTTCTATTCATCAACCTCACCCTCTAGCACCAAAGCACATTTGATACGTTACTTCACCGGCACACCACCCAACAACATAAAGATGTTATACACAATTCACTCTTATTTAATGTGTTACACCTATTAGCACTGCCCCATAATGGATATTTTGAACGAGGTGGGATGGCCATTTTTCAGCACAAAAAGCACAATAGTTTTGTAAATCCAGGGAAATACCATACCTTTGCGTGGCAATTCCGAGAGGAGCAAGCGATGGCGAGGTAGCTCAGCTGGTTAGAGCGCATGATTCATAATCATGAGGTCGACGGTTCAAGCCCGTCTCTCGCTACGCATGATGGTGTGTTAGTTGACAGAGAGTTCCCTACAGCAATGCTGGAGGGAACTCTTTGTATATAGTGATGTGGACTTCCCAATGCACACATACGAAAGACGGTAAATCCCTCTTGGCAACATAATTACAGCTAGTCCTTGCGCCGCAACGAACCGCTGCAAAAGTCCTTATCTATCGCTGCGCTCTAGAGAATAAGCACTCGACAATCAAGTCTCGCATCTTGCGAGCGAATGGCTCTATGCAGCGATTATAGCACCGACTTCCCCACATTCTCTTCACCATATACAGCCACGCCCTACCCCTTCAAACGGAACCCGCTACAGCATGGGGAAAAGGAAATAAAACGAGGGGTGCTGACCCTCCGTCAACACCCCTCGCTGCCAATCAATTTCCTACTACAACCTAGTGGAGCACAAAAAGCACAGGCACAACCTGCGACACACGCACCGGCCTTTCGTTGTTTTGCCCTGGCGTCCAACGCGGGCTACTTTTCACCACACGTAGTGCCTCCCTATCCAGCAACGGATCAATCCCCTTAACAACCTTCACGTTGCTCACCGATCCATTCTTCTCTACCACAAACGATACCCTTACGCGCCCCTGTATACCCATCTCCGCCGCGGTTTGAGGGTACACCGTATTCTCATTGATATACTCCTGGAACTTTTTCAGATTTCCACCCTTAAATTTCGGCATCACCTCTGCGCTAGAAACAATCTCATTGTTATCCACCACAGGTGCCTCCACCGCAGGCTTAGGCTCCTCCTTCGGCTGCGGCTTTTCCGCAGGCTCTGGAACAGGTTCAGGCGCCGGCGCAGGCTCCTCCTTTGCTGGAGGTTCCGGGGTAGGCTCAGGTGCAGGCTCTACAGGCTTCTCTGCCACAGCCTTTTCAACAGGCTTAGCCTTTGCTACGGGCTTAGGCTTTGCCGTAGGCTTAGGAGCCGGAGGCTCTGGCTTTGCCTCCTCTGCCGGCGCTGGCTCCTCAACGGGAGCCTCTTCCACTGGCACCATCTCTTCCTCCACCGGGGCAGGCACCTCCTGCTCTATCGCCGGCGGCTCGGTAATCGCAGGCGACTTCCCCTTGAAGTAATCCACTAAGAAGTAGCATCCTAGCACCAATAGCACTAGCACTACAATCACAATAATCCTTTTCTTTTTCTGCATAACCTCACGTTCTTTTAGAATTCCCCTTTCTCGCCGCCCCTCGGACTACATCCAAACTCTCACCTCCCAAAACCACGCGCAAATGTAGCGAAAATGTTGATAACGGCCCGCCATGCACCAACGGCTTACAATAAATTTCGCAAGAAGCGCATGCAAATCTTCCCCTCAGGCCTCAGCGCGGCTAGCACTCAACGCTGCTAACCGCGCTGGAGGGAATGCACCCCCTACTCTTTCGCCTTCGCCTCGGCTATAGCCTTAGCGGCCTCATCGTTCGCTTTCTGCAGCTGACGCAGCGCCACACGGGGATTGCTCAACGTATTGGGTCCGCCGATGCACCCTCCCTCGCACATCATCACCTCCACAAAATTCGCCTCAGGCTTCTTCGGCAACCGCTTTAGCTCCCGTATCGCTGCCTTATCAACCCCATTAAACACGCGCTCATTGATGGGGAAATCGCCTGCCTTGTTCTTTACTGCAGTGAACACTCCCGCACTTCGCCCATAGAATCGGCTATCCTGCGTGATGTTTACCCCCGGCAGTTCCGGCATCACCGTATTCACATCTATGCCCGCCGCAATGAGCCACGCACCGTACTCCTCAAACGTCAACACATAGTCAACATTGGGGTCATGGAACGCCTCGTAGCGCTTCGCGGAGCATGGACTTACGAACACTGTCACCGCATCGGGGTGTTCCCGCTTTGCAATCTGCGCCGTGTAGGCCATTGGGGACAACGTATGCGACACAAAGGGCACCAAATCGGGTATATGGCGGCGCACCGTGTTGGTGTACCCCGGGCAGCAACTCGTCGTCATAAACGGCGCACCATCCCCTAGCCGCTCCACGAGCTCTGCCGACTCCGTGGACGTTGTCACATCAGCCCCTAGTGCCACCTCGTACACGTAATCAAAGCCCAACAGCTTAAAGCTATGCAGCACGCGCCCAAGCTCCGTATTAAACTGCGCGGCTATGGCGGGCGCCGGCATGGCTATAATTTTTTTCCCCTCACGCTTCCTTGAAAAAATCTCTACCAAATGTGATTTCTCCATAACTGCACCAAAGGGGCAAGCCACCTTGCACTTCCCGCACGACACGCACTTCTCCTCGTCAATGTGCTCCACGCCGTTCTCGTTGCGAAATATAGCATCCACAGGGCATGCCGCCTCGCAGGGTATGGGCGAATAGATAATGGCATTGTACGGACATACCTCCTTACACATGCCGCAATTCACGCAGTTCTCCTGATGGATATACGCATGCCCATCCACGAAGTCTATCGTTTTCTTCGGACAATTCAACGTACACGGCCGCGCCACGCACCCGCGGCACTGGTTCGTGACCACATGCTGCGCCTTATGGCACGATGAGCAAGCCTCATCCACCACGGTAAGTATCACATCTGTCAGATCGGTGCGCGCCAAAGCACGACGCGCGTACTCCGAAAGCGGTGCAAGCTCGTCCACCTCGTCCTGTATGTTAAAGCCGAGGAGCGCCATCATTTGGTACTTAATCACCGCTCGATCCTTGGCCACGCTATCGCGGTACGCCGTCTTATCGCGCGGACGCATAACGATCGGAATCCTATCGATGTCCTCTACCAGCCTGTTCTCTATGAGTAACCTGACTAGATGGGTCATCAACTCACGACGCAGTATGGTTGCGTTATTCGTTGCCACTATTGCCATGGTTCTTTCTATGGATGAATGTTCAACACCTTCATACGCTCCTCTATCGCAAGGAGTACCGATGGAATATCAGCCTGCTGAATGCACACGCCATCCACCGATGCAAATGGTGGTTTTATGGTAATAGGATTCTTCCCATCCCCGTGGCACTCCGTAAGGTTAATGCTCCCACTGATTGTCACATAGGGTTTCCACTCCGGCGGCATTTGCTCGCCTAACAGCTGCAAATCGCTCCCGCCCATAACCGAACAGAGCGTACAAACGCAGATCTTTACCTCAATTTTTTGCTCCATGCTTTTCACACCTTTATTGTTCTCCAATGACGGCTATATGAGCCTCACCTCTACTATCTTATTAAATTTTTCCTCAAGGAGCTTCGCGATACGTCGGATCAACGTTCGACGCACCTCAAGCTCCACGGGCAACTTGGGGTCGTAATGCGCTATATTGACTCGCGTTCCCACCACGAAAAGGATACTATCCGACTGCCCTAGAAAACGCACAATACTCCACGCAGGCCCCTTCTTGTTCCACCCATCGCTGCGATCAAGCGTACTCAATATTTTCTCCACACGGCTCAACGTAACCACCCCCTCCGTCACCAAATCTACCCCCTGCATCGTGCTCCTCGGCGGAAGCCCATCGGTATCCTCCCCAAGCACCACTTCTACCGACACCCCGAGATGGCGCGCCACAATCTCTGACGTAGTACCCCCGCAGATGATTTTACGACCCTCAAAATCCCGCACCAACCCCGCCATCTCCGCGTCGTGGCTCTCCGTGTAGGGTGGCCCCGTGCATACGATTAGCTTACGAGGGACCCGCAGGTGCAGCACCCCGCACGTTATATCGTCCTGCGGTCGTAGCACGTCATTCATGGCGGCACGCTTCACCACCGCCGAGCTTAAATCATGTGCAGATATCGAATCGTCAATGCGAATCAACCCCTTCACAAAATCAGCCAGCGCCACGCTTCCGTAGCCAAAGGGCATCGTCGCGCGCCCCATGCCGGAATGCGTCACCCCATCGGAAAACATTACCAAACGATCGCCCGCATTCAGAAAAAAATGCGAAACGTACATTTGCCTATCGCCTGCAGCGAGCGTATCAACCTTCCTCACCTCCCGAAACAGCTCCACGCTCTCCCCGTTGCGAATAAGAAGAACCGGAGGGTTATCAAACTCCACCATTCGCGTCTCCCCATCACGATCAACGCTGGCAATGATAAACGTGGCGTAGCTCACCCTGCGCTTGCTGTCAACCGGAAGGGTATCCATGATTACCCTAGCAGCACGATCGGCGTGCTGGTTGGAGAGCGTAAAGCCGAGCGCCATGGATGCGGTCAGCGTTGCCAACACGCTAGCTATCGGGCCGCTGCCGAGCCCATCGGAAAGAATGGCCACAACACGCCCATTGACCCCCATGCGCCGCGACAAAAAAACATCGCCGCAGCAACGGTAATCATGGTGATGCCGCTGCGCGTAATCCACATCAATGTGGTACAGCCCGCTAGGCATTCTCACCCTCCTTTCTGCCCAACGACTCCATGATGGAATTCAAAACCGTCTCTGTCTCCGCCGCGCTCTCGCCCAGCAAGTAGGCTATCTGCTGCACGGTGGTTAAATTCTTGGTTATGAGATCCTCGGCCCGGCGGGCTATCTCGTCATTACGCACATCGCTCGAATAGAGATTGCGCACTATGGCGCACGCAATGTTGAATCGCTCCACCAAAAACACGGATACGCTCAGCACGTAATCGCCTACGGCTTGATCCCGATTAAGCACCGCCTCTCGGCTACGCAGCACGGTTGTAATCACTTTATGGAATGGCAGGTACTGCTCCGCCGACAGCCCTTCAAGACCCGGATTCCTATCGTACGCAAGCTCCGCATCGTGACCGAGCATGCGAGCCAAATTCCAATTAATCTGTAGTATACGCAGCGAATCGTCCACCAACGCCACCCCGCTCGGCATATGGTTGAAGAGCACATCCAATTGCCCCTGCGCCACCTCTCGCTGGTAGGAAACGCACATCGTGGGCTCCGCCGTGCCCCGGCATAGAGCACGCCCGAAATCCTGGCACGTGGCGTACCCGCAGCAACCGCAGTCACTGTTATCCTGCCGCGTGCTCTGCCCCACCCGCTTGAGCTGCTCCGCAACCTGCTGCGGCGAAATCACCTCGCATTGCAGCTCCCGCTTCTGCTGGTAGTCGTAGCTCATGTCAACCGCTGGGAACAGGCACGAATGGTTCAGCGCGCAGCGCACCGGGTATGAGTCAACCAGCGACTGCTGCCGCAGGGCGAGCGACTGCTGATGGCTCGCGGCGGGGCTATTCACGCACCCGCCCTCGCAGGCCATGAGCTCCACGATAAACTTTCCGCGATTGCCCCAGCTTTCAAGCCCATCAAGCGCGGCACGTATGGAGTCAAAGCCCGAGTAGGCTGCGTAATGCACTGGCGCCTCGGGCGGTATATACATTTTCAGCTCCTCCACCATGCCGCCCCGCATGGCGTAGCGTGCCCCGCCCGAAGCGGGCAATGGCACAAACTCCTCCACGTCTGCGTCGTACGCTGCCGTCCCTTTCGCTCGCGTCGACACCCCTTGGTCAAGGAACCAACTATGCAGCTCCGCAAAGGTAATCGCTGCGTCAATAGCCTCGGGATGGCGGTCCGCCTCCATCTTTTGCGCCACGCAGGGCGTAATCGCCACAACAGCTATATCGCTCCCAAAATACTTGCGAAGTAAGCCGGCATGGGAGAGCAATGGAGTCGCCGCGGAAAGAATCCAAGGGGTATAGTGGGGATAACGATTTTGGATAAATTCCATCGCAGCTGGGCAGCCGGGCAAGAAAACCACCTGCGAGGGGTGCTGCTCGTAGTGCTGCGCTACGTACCGATTGAGCATATCTGCCCCCAGCGCCATCTCCGATACCCAGCGAAACCCCAACGCCCGCAGCGATGCAAGCAGCGCACCCGCCGTCACATCTGGGAACTCGCTCACCCAGGAGGGTGCAAGCGACACCAGCACCCGCTTACTCGATCGCAAAAGCCCCACCACCCGGTCCACATCGCTACGCACCCGCTGCAGCCCCTTCGGGCACTCCCGCACGCACTGCCCGCACGCCACGCACTCCTCGCTTATCACCGACACCTCATCGCGCGCTACCCGAATCGAACCCACCGGGCACACCCGCACGCAGCGGTAGCAATCCCTACAGGACGACGGGTACGTGTACACGGGCGATTGCTTCATCTCTCCTTCCTTTCCTCGTATGGTATTCTAACAGAACTCCCTTTGCCAATAACGCAGCACCTTGCGCAGCTTTTCTCCATTCAAACCTTTACCCACCTCGCACGCTGCCATAGCCGATATCTAAGCCCCTCACGCCACGCCAACGCACCGCTCCCCCTCAAGCCAAACAGCTGCACCTACCACGCCTCGCAAAGGTAGTTCATTTAGTGATGTTACGCAATGGAACAGGCGATAAGCACTCAATATAGAAGCATTAAACGCAAAAAGAGATTGCGCCTCGCCGCAATTAATCTTTATTACTAGCTTCAACCATCAATTCCAGACCGTTAACCCTTTAATTAACCTATAGCCATGATCTACGGATACATTCGCGTAAGCTCTGACAAACAGACCGTTGAGAACCAACGCTTCGAAATCCTACGCTTCTGCCAAGCGCAGAACTTCACCATCGATGGATGGATTGAAGAAACCATCAGCGGCACCAAAAGCTACTCCAAGCGCAAGCTCGGCAAGCTCCTCGACCACGTGGCATCCAACGACCTCATCATCTGCTCCGAGCTCTCCCGCCTCGGTCGCAACCTCTTCATGGTGATGGAGATCCTCAACATCTGCATGACCAAGGAGTGCCGCGTGTGGACCATTAAGGACAACTACCGCCTCGGCGATGACATCCAGAGCAAGGTACTCGCTTTTGCCTTTGGCCTCTCCGCCGAGATCGAGCGCAACCTCATCTCCCAGCGCACCAAGGAGGCCCTCGCCCTGCGCCGCGCCAACGGCGTCACCCTCGGCCGCCCCAAGGGGGCGAAAACCGCAAGGGAGAAACTCAAGCTCTACAAGCATGAAGCCAAGCTGCGAAGGCTCTTAAAGGACCACGTTCCCCAGCGGAAAATGGCGAAGATCCTCGGCGTTAGCCGGGGTACCATCTCCCGCTACATCAAGCGGTTTATTGCCCCCGCGGCGATGGATAGCTAGCCGCCGAGCGGATCCACAAATAAACTTGAGACCAATACTTTAATGTAATCCCCTAAAAACTTACTAAATACCTAGAGCTATACCCCGCAATGCGGAACGGCAAAGCAGCAACGCCTACCTAGATCCTACACAGCCGCAAGCTGCGGAAATAAGTCACGAATCCGTTGGAGCACGGAAAAGTCTCTTGCCTTTTCGGAATAGGCAATGGCAGCGTACTAAGGAAAAATTTCAACGCAAGCAGCGGACCTCGCTTCGCAATCCTCCCGAATGAAAGAGGGGCAAAACACACCCCTAGTGTTTTGCCCCATCCCCGCGGAGGAAGAGGGATTCGAACCCCCGGAACATTGCTGTTCAACGGTTTTCAAGACCGCCGCATTCGACCACTCTGCCATTCCTCCGAGCGCAAAGGTACAGTTTTTTACGAAACCAAATGGCCAAGCCATGGGAAGTTGGGTGTTTTTTTTCAATACAGCCCGCAGAAATAATGTTGCAGGGAGATAGCAATGTGCATGAAAAAAGGTAACTTCGCGAAGTGATGGGCATAATCGGAAGGGAAAGATAGGCAGCGTATGGTCAACCTTATCTCGCTGCTGGGGCTTAGCGTCCTAATAGGTATCCTGGCGTCGATCCCGCTAGGGCCTATCGGGGTGCTGTGCGTGCAGCGTACGGTGAACTACGGCCGCCCCGCCGGCTTTGCCAGCGGGTACGGCGCTGCGCTAGCCGATACCATCTTCGCCACCATCGCGGCGTGGGGCCTCTCCTACATCATCGAATACATTGAGCGCTACCAATCAGAGTTTGAAATCATTGGAGGGGTGGTGATCCTCGTCATGGGAATCATTCTCTATCGCCGCGACCCCATTCACGCCTACCGGCACCGCGACAAGGTGAAGCGGAAGCTATGGCAAGACGTGGTCTACACCATGCTCCTAACGCTCACCAATCCCCTCGCCATCTTTATTTTCCTCGCCCTCATGGCCGCCTTCGGCGTTGTGGTGGACCATGCGCACCCCTACGAGCTGATTATGGTGGTTATCGGCGTTAATTTGGGTGCCACGCTCTGGTGGTTCGGCCTTACCTACGGCGTGAGCCACATCCGTTCCCTTTTCCGCCTACGGAGGCTATGGTGGTTCAATAAAATTAGCGGGATTGTCATCGCCCTATTCGGCGCTGTCGCAATAGTACATGGGGCTTTCGCGCTGCTCTTTCCCGCGGCATAAAATAGCCAGCATCACCCCCGCCTCACACCCAGAAAAAAGAGTCTCCTAAAAGGTTCTTTCCCCAGCCACATCGGAAAGGAAGAACGACACCGCGCCGCTCGGCGAGCCGTATAGCCCCTGCGCAAGCATCAGCTTCACGATGGCCGCCTCGTAGGTCATATCCCCCCCATCGAGCACCCCGATATTGGAAAGGGAAAGCCCCACGTCGTAGGCCTGCATATCAACGCTATCCGCCGAGCATTGCGTCACATTGACCACCACTACGCCCCGCCGTATCGCGTCGGCAAACGGCGCAAGAAATTCTTCGTGGTTCGGAGCATTGCCCGCGCCGTACGTTTCCAGCACCACGCCCCGCAATTTATCCAGTCCTAGCACCGCCTCAATGAGCTGTGTGGAAATGCCCGGGAAAAGCTTGATGGAGGCAACGCTCGTATCAAACGTTTTGTACGCCACCCATGGGCCACGCCGCGGATGGCGTATGAAACGCTCGTTGTAGCGTATGTGAATCCCCGCCTCCGCGAGGTAGGGGTAGTTAAAACTCCTGAAGGCATCAAACCGCGCCGCGCCGAATTTGGTTGTGCGGTTTCCCCGCATCAGCTTATGGTTGAAGAACACGGTAACCTCTGGCACCACCGGATCGCCCAGCACCTGCTGCGCCGCCACCTCAATGGCACCCAGCAAATTCTCCCTGCCGTCAGTCCGCACCGCGCCAATGGGAAGCTGCGAGCCCGTAAGCACCACGGGCTTAGACAACGAAGGCAACATAAAGCTCAAGGCGCTCGCCGTGTAGGCCATCGTGTCGGTACCATGCAGAATGACGAACCCATCGTAATCATTATAGCGCGCCTCAAGCAGATCCACCAACCGAACCCAAAAGCTCGGTTCTATCTGCGAAGAGTCCACCAGCGGAAGAACCGACTCCGTGCTTATAGTAAAACCAAACTTCTCCACCTCTGGCACCTCGCTGGCGATTTGCTCAAAGTTAAATGGCGCGAGAGCACCCGTGAGCGGGTTTTCCTTCATGCCGATGGTGCCGCCGGTATATATAAGAAGGAGCGATCTATTTGTGTTCATGGAATAAACGATACTTTAAGTCGTTACCATCTGAAAAGGTCTGCAGCAGCCTGCGTGGTCAGTTTTGCAATTGCCTCTAAACCCACATTTCGCACCCCGGAAAGATGGGCAGCGGTGTCAACTAGAAAGGCGGGCTCGTTGCGTTTGCCTCGATGCGGAATGGGGGATAGGTAGGGGCAATCGGTCTCCATCACCGCGCGACCGAAGTCAATCGCCTGAATAAGCTCCGGCCCAAACCCCTTCTTGTAGGTGGCAATGCCGCCGAGCCCTACCCACGTGTCCGGACGGGCCATTGCCCTATCGTACTGAACTTTCGTTCCGTTAAAGGCGTGTAGCACAACCCGTAGCGAGCGCATGCGCGGCGCCTCTATCATGCTGAGTACCTCGTCAATGGCGTTCCTTGCGTGGACCAACAGAGGCAAATCGCGTTCCAATGCCCACTCCATCTGCACCCGCAACGCCTCCTTCTGCGCATCGGCATGGGTCGTGTCCCAATAAAAATCGAGCCCCACCTCCCCCACCGCCACCACGCCCTCTGCATCCAACGCCTCCTTTATCGGGCGCAACGCCCCTCGCCACGATGCGTCTACGCTCGTGGGATGCAGCCCCATCGCGCAACGGAACAGCTCAGGCTCTGACCTATGGACGGCCTGGAGCGGCGCAATGGACTCCACATCAATATTGGGCAGCACGATGCGCCGCACGCCCGCCGCTTTGGCGCGCGCAAGCGTCTCCGCTAGATCGTCGCGAAATGCCTCGTCAAAGAGGTGCGCATGGGTGTCAACCCACTCCAACGTACCGCTCGTCTGCCCCATCAGAAGCTCCGGTTAATCAGGTCTAGAATCTCCTCCATCTCCTTTGCAAAGCCGTTATCCATCACCTTCGTATCCTCCACAACCTTGCACGAATGCACCACCGTGGCATGATTCTTTGACCCAATGCTGGCCCCAATGCTAGCAGCCGAAAGCTTCGTGAGGTCCCGCGCGAAATACATGGCCACCTGCCGAGCGCGAACAATCTCCCGCTTGCGGCAATTGCTCACCAACTCGGGCACCGACATGCCGTAGTAATCCGCCACCACCTTTAGAATAGTCTTTATCGATGGATCTTTCTTCGTCGGCGCGGCCACCCGCTCGCTCACCACCTTCTTGGCTAGAGCAAGCGAAAGAGTCGTAGCAGACTCGGCATCCATCACCGAGTACGCCATAAGCGAATTAAGTACGAACTGCAGCTCCCGCACGTCCTGCGTCACCCGCTCCGCGATGTACTCCAGCACACCATCCTCCATGGGGGGAACGCCGCACGAAAGGCACATCTGCTGCAGTATGGATAGCCGAGTTTTATAGTCCGGTGCTTCTATCTTCACCGCGATGCCCCATCTAAACCGAGAAAGCAAGTCCTCTCGCATGCCGCTCAACTCCGCGGGCAAGCGGTTAGAGGTCATCACGAGCTGCCCCCCCCGCATCACCAGCTGATTGTATAGGGAGAAAAAGACATCCTGCGACCCCTTCCTCGCCGTAAACTCGTGGACATCATCCACAATCAGCACGTCAAAGCTCTGGTAGTACGCCACGAACTGCATAATCGTGTTGTTTTGATATGCCCGAGAATACCGACTAATAAAGTCAAGCGTATTGAGAAATAGCACCGAGCGGTTCGGATACATTTCCCGAATGGCAATCCCAATCGCCTGCGCTAAATGGGTTTTCCCCACGCCGGTAGAGCCGTAAATGATAAATGGATTGTACGCCTTGAGCGTTCCGAGGTGCTCCACTATCAGCTTCGCATTCTGCTTGGCTAGCCGGTTGCAATCCCCCTCCACAAAGCTATCAAAGTTGTACTGCGCCTGCAGCCCGCTATCCACCTGCTGCACATGGCTCGTGGGCGCGCCGAGGGGGTCGTCCGCGCCCATAGCGGTCTGCCGAGGCGCATCGAGCACATTCACGGTTTGCATGCCGGCATACTGCTGCGGCTCAAATTTCTCCGTGCGGGGCGGCATGCCATGGGTTTCCCCCGAAGGGCCATTTCCGAGCACATAGTACAGCTGCGCATCGGGGCGAAAATACTGCCGCAGAAGTGGAAAGATAACCGAGGAGTAGTTTTGCTCTATCTCATTTTTGTACAGCTCGCTGGGCACAGATAGATATATATTACGCCCCTCTATCTTCTCGGGCTTAATCGGCACAAACCACTTTGCAAAGGCCGCGGGCGCCACCTGTCTCCGTATACCCCCAAGACATTTATCCCAAACCGTTTTGATATCATTACTCATTGCGCCCCTCCATTTGCAGAAATTTCGTGAAAAACCGTGTGCCGTTCCCTTTAGCCACTGTGCAAAGTTGGGCAAAACTCTTCCCCTTTCCAAACCTTTAAGTCTACTACGCCAGGCAAAGGAATTGTAATCTCGTAACTATCAAAGAAATTGGATCAAGAAAAAAGTTTTTAATCATAACATACTGATAATCAACGCACAATAGTAAAGCGAAACGGTAAGCCATTGAGTGCGACATCCATCTGTCCTCCGTACACGGAAAGGGGTTGATGATACGCTACACAAATAGCTACAAATCAATGGGGTTAAGTTATAACTCCTTGAGTAATGTTAGCCTCTTCGTAACAATGCGGCCATCTCGCCCGAAAGGAAGGCAGAACTGCATATGTAAGCCTTTCCACCAAAGCCCCACCCCCTTCGCATCAAACCCAATTATCGCCGGCAATAATTGGGTTTGGTGCGAAGGGGGTACGAAGTTGATATAGTTATGAAGAATGCTGTATGGCAACAACTTACATGGTTTTCCACGCCCTTCTTCTGCTCCATCGCTTCAACTCCTCCGAAAACACCGAATCGCAGGCTCATCCCATTAGAGGGCGCAGCTTGTTTGGCAAAAAAAAGTACCTTCGCGGCGGATTTAATCGGATGGAACTATGGAATTAAAAGACGTGTTTACAATCGTAGGCAAGCCTGGGCTCTATCGCTACGTAGCGAACGCTACGCACGGCCTGATTATGGAATCGCTAATCGATGGGAAACGTTTGAAGGTTGATATGTCGGCAAACGTGAGCACCCTCGCAGAAATCGCTATATACACCACTGAGGGTGAATTCCCGCTTTGGAAGGTATTCAACGCCATGCGCGACCACCACGACGAGGTATACGCTATCGATAAGTCAACGCCAAAGGATACAGTAGTAGCACTTTTCGCCAAGGTGCTTCCCAACTACGATACGAACCGCGTATACGAAAGCAATATGCGCAAGGCGTTTCGGTGGTTTGTACTACTAACCGACAAGGGCATGACCGACTTCACCGTTAAGGATCCAGAGGGTGACAGCACCACAGCCGACAGCGGAGCCACCCCTAACGATTAATCGAAAATGCACAACCTCGTAGACTAGAGTAGAAATAGCTATAAACTAACGAATTATGATAACCCTACTTTCAGCTGCGCAGCCAAGCGTGCCGGCGTGGCTATTGATTCCGTTCGTGCTAATGCTACTGACAATAGCCTTAGCCCCAGTGCTTTTCGCTAAGTTCTGGGAAGAGAATAAAAATAAGCTGATTGTGGCACTAGCCATCGGCATTCCCACTGCCTGCGTGCTTATCTACATGGGTCTCGGCAGGGATTTGACTCACACCATGCTGGTGGACTACATCCCATTCATCATACTGCTCGGAGGCCTCTTTGCCGTCACGGGCGGCATCCGTATCACTGGGAATCTTCTCGCCACGCCAGCCGTAAATACCACCTTCTTAGCCATCGGCGCGGTTCTCGCCTCCATAATGGGTACAACGGGGGCTGCCATGCTCCTCATCCGCCCGCTCATAGAGACCAACAAGGAGCGTAGGCATAAAACGCACACCATTCTATTCTTCATTGCAGCCGTGGCCAACTGCGGCGGGCTGCTCACCCCGCTCGGCGACCCGCCCCTCTTCCTGCTCTACCTCCGCGGCGCCCATTTCTCCTGGTTTCTACACATGGTGCCGGAATGGGCAACCATCAATGCCATCCTTCTCGTTACGTACTTCATCATGGACACCATGAGCTACAAGAGGGAGAATGCGGCCGACTTGGCGCGGGATGTCGCTGAGCGCACCGCGCTGAAAATCACGGGGAATATTAACTTCCTATGGCTGCTCGGTATCGTGCTTTCAGTAGCGTTCATCAACGAGCAGTACATTCCCTCCATGGGGGGGCATGACATCACCATCGCCAAGTTCTACCGTGAATTTGCTATCATTGCGATGATTGTACTATCGCTGCTCACAACCCCTAAAGGCTTACGAAAGGCAAATAACTTCACGTGGCATCCTATTCTTGAGGTGGCGTATCTCTTCATCGGTATCTTCATCACGATGACCCCCGCCCTGCTCTTCCTCACGGAACACGCTCCCGCGCTGGGGCTCACCACGGCCAAGCATTTCTACTTCGCCACGGGCGCACTTTCAGGATTCCTTGACAACGCCCCCACGGCGTTGGCGTTCTACTCAGTGGCGCAGGGGCTACCAGAGGTGCCACCGCTAGTGGCGGGAGTCAACGAGATACTCCTTACAGCCATCTCCATGGGCGCAGTGCTATTCGGGGCTATGACCTACATCGGCAATGGGCCTAACTTCATGGTGAAGGCCATCGCGGAGGAGAATGGAATTAAGATGCCATCATTCTTCCGCTACATGACCCGCTTCTCGTTGATTATACTGCTGCCGATTTACATACTGATAGCCATTATCTTCCTGTAAACAAACGGGAGATACAACGTTGTACAAAGGGGGCAATTGCGTAGCATACCGATACGCAATTGCCCCCCTTGTTGCTCTAGGACCGACAATAAAGAAATTGAACAACGCTGCAATAGGACATCACATATAAATGCAACAAAAAGAGCTGAGATTGCGTATATAGGGTTAGAGAATATTGGGGTTGCAAGCTGACGGACGATGCAACAAGGGTTGAGGGGTATTCAATGACTGGTGATTTATAAGGCTCACTATAAAAATTGGCATAGATTTTGCGCATTAGGGGATGGGTACAAATGTTTGGTGAAAATACGAGGGCCAAGGAAGAGACTTAGAAAAAAACGCCAATTTGTCCCCTTTCCATTCATCCCAAGACATGATGAACGAACTTTCTATTCAACCGACAAAAACTACACCCACAATAGAGTTAAATCCGCAAACCGGTATCCTAGAGATCGGCGGCGTTTCGATACCTGAAAACGTCTCGGTGTTCTATGCGCCGGTACTCGATTGGCTACGTGACTACGTGAAGAAACCGGCAGAGCGCACCGTGCTAAAATTCAATTTTGACTACTTTAACACAGCCACGTCAAAAATCTTCATGGAGCTCATCGCGGAACTTGAAAGCATAAAGGACTCAGCCGAGAAATGCACCATTGAATGGCACTATAAGGCAAGCGACCCCGACATGCGGGAGGCCGGCGAAGACTACGCGCTGATCACACGAATCCCATGCCACTTCCTTCAGGAGGAGGGCTAGCGAACAATGGGGGCAATACTTCCCGCCTATACGCCGTTTGCAGCACGAATGCCAAAGCGTTAAGAGTATCAAGCCGTTCTCCCATAGCGAATTGCAGAACGGAATAACACGAGGTTACCAAATGCAAACTGACTAACGCCCCCACGGAGTTCTCTGCGTGAAACGCTGAAAGGGCGCAAGAACAACGAATCATGAACTATTTGACACACAGAAGCATACGGAAATTCAAGAAGGAAGCTGTTCCGCAGGAGGTGCTTGACGCTATCATGCAAGCTGGGGTTAGGGCATCAAACACCGGCAATATGCAAACGTATTGCGCCGTCGTCACTACAGACCCCACGCAGCTCGCAAAGCTAAAGCCGCTGCATTTCAACCAGCCCCTGCTCGATAGCGCGCCCGTGCATGTTATGGTATGCGCCGATCTGCACCGCTTTACGGCTTGGTGTACGCAGCGCCACGCCACCCCAGGCTACGGGAATCTCATGGGCCTCCTTTCGGCTACAATCGATGCCTCGCTCTTTGCGCAAAACATCGCGGTGGCCGCGGAAGAAAAAGGGCTCGGGCTATGCTTCTTGGGAACGCCCCTATACAATATTGACGACTTCGCCGCGGTGCTGTCGCTGCCCGACCTCGTGGTGCCCTTGACTGCCATTGCGCTTGGCTACCCAGACGAAATGCCACCACTTACGGAGCGTCTGCCGCTCGATGCCGTAGTTTACAGAGAGTATTACACGCCCTCCACGCCCGCCCTGATCGATGCGTGGTATAAAGCCATTGAGGGCAATCCAACGAACCAGGCATTCGTTGAGGAGAACGCCAAGGAGACCCTCGCACAGGTGTTTACCGATGTGCGCTACACGGCAACTATGTACGAAGAGATGTCGCAAAATCTCGTGAAATACCTAAAAAGCAAAGGCTTTACCCTCTAATCGTCGCAGCTGCACGAGATACGGTTCTCCATATGCCTAAACAGCTCACCATCAGTGGAGTTCTAGTATGCGTGTGTTTCGCCATTTCGGTAGGATTAGGCCATTCGCAGGTCGTACACGTCCGTTACTCCCCCCCAACGCTTGCCCTTGACTCTCTGCACTGCCCCATCCTATTTCTTGCCGACAGCGCATCCATGGAGAGTACATTGGCATCATGCATTGAGGCATGGCGGAATGCGGGCTACCTTGAGGCCAACGTTGATTTCACGCACTACACCGCCACAGACTCACTTACAGTGCAAGCTCACCTAGGCCCTCGCTACCACGTCAACACCGCGCTCTACGATAGCATTGCAGTACGTTACAAGAAGATACCCCGCAACGTGGCTACCCAGTACGCTAAGCGTATCACCAACGCCCTCGCCCCCGACGACCGCATCGCGGTGCAACTCTCTCTGCGCGACTCTACGATTTACGCCGGGGCAATGAGAGACTCCATCGTGAAGAATCCGCTGGTTGAGATCCGTCAGGACGGCCCGCTCTGCCTTCCCCAACGCACGCTGTACGCACTCGTGCATCTTCGCCCCTCAAGGGCCACGTTTGGTCATAGCGACATTCCGAAAATAGAGGCAATTCTCGCATCAATTCCCTACGCACGTGCCACGCACCCTCCAATTATAGAATACGTACCCGAAGGTGCTATACTGCACGTATACTTAGCCCCTCAAAAGGCTAATACGCTACAGGCCGGCATCGGATTCCAACCGCGCCCTAATGGCAAGGGGGTTAACTTTTACGGCAACGCTGATATCGCCCTCCGTAGCCTCTTCAAACAGGGGGAAAGTTTCCTCTTAAAATGGCAATTGCTACAGCCCAGCTATCACCATATCAACGTGTGCGCAGCGTGGGACTACATCTACGGCAGCGCGTGGGGGGGGGCCGTTAATGCCACTTTTAAGCGGCAGGATTCAACCGCCAGCCTATTTGAGGGGAGGGTTTCCGTTCGCTTTTCCCCCGCCCCCTTCCATCAGCTTTCAACCAGCTATGGCATCGGTCGGTTAGCCGAACGTGCGGATTCTCTGAATGCCCCCTCTGCTATCGCAAAGCAAACCCACACTAATAGCTATTCACTCGGATACACCTACAGCAAGAGGAACTACTCTACCGAGTGGCCACATGGGAAAGGTGCCGAGATTGAAGCCACGCTTATCGATAGGCAGACACCCGGCGCGCAACGGGAAGTCAGGGTCGCCATAAACGCTAATGCCCAAGCCTCCGTGCCATTAGGACAGCATGGCCTCCGCCTCTCCGGCTCCATACGCTACGAAAATAAGGACGTTGCGAACAGGGCGAAAATGCCCCTCAGCATGCTGGAGCTTACCCGCACGGGGGGCGCCAATTCGATTAGAGGCTTTCTGGAAGAATCAATCGTCACAAAACACTATTCTGCCTGTTCTCTCGGTCTAGATTGGTGCGTGAATCCGTGGGTGATGCCTCGGCTGTTCGTCGATGCAGGTCTGTTTTTCGATGCCCCAGCGCTACGTAGCGTTATCAGCGGAGGGGCTGGTGCAGTTGCACAAGCCGCAGCCGGGCAGCTAGCTATTGACGTTGCCAGAGGTTTCGCACTCACGGATGCATCGCCTAAGGGGGATTGGATTCTACACCTGTCGGCACACTTTAGATTTTAAATCGACTTACCCAAAGAGTTTGAGGTAGGGCGTGTGAAAGTCCTTCCTATTCACTATCTTTGCAGGAACGATTGAAAGGAAACGCTATGAGTGAAAAGAGGTTTGCGGTAGTTCTCGCGGGATGTGGAAACCTGGATGGGAACAATATACAGGAGGTTGTGGTGCTACTCACCAGCATTGAGCAAGCGGGGGCATCGTTTCAGTGCTTTGCGCCCGATGTAGAACAGATGGAGGTAATCGACCACTACTCAAGGCGGGAGATGCCAGAGAGGAGGTATGTACTCCACGAGGCCGCAAGAATGGTTCAAGGCGATGTGAAGCCGCTCTCTGAGTTCAAGGCTGACGAGTTTGATGCGTTGGTTTTTCCTGGGGGGCTTGGGGTTACCAAGAACCTATGCACGTACGCCGTGGCGGGTACGAACGCCACCGTCAACGAGGAAGTGAAAAATGCCATTCTTGCCATGCACAACGCTAAAAAACCTATCGGGGCTCTTTGTATAGCACCGGTTGTCGTTGCGTTGGTACTGCGAAAGGGCATCATCACGTTGGGTAGCCGCTGCGATGTGTCAAAAGATGTAGAGGCCCTCGGACTAACGCACAAAGAGGCCAAGCGGGATGAGTTCGTAGAGGATAGGGAGAACCTACTATTCACCACCCCCTGCTTCATGCTGAAGAACGACCTTGTGCACCTTTCAAAAGGAGTATCGTCCATGGTGAATGCCATGCTTTCAAGCTGTAGATAGTCCCCTAAAGACTTTAGACTACACGCCTCCCTCTCGCCATTGGGAGATATGGGGGAGTAGGCGTGCGGAGAGCTCACGTGGTTCAAGCCCATCGGCATCAATAACCACGTGGGCTCTTTTGTAGTACCCTTCCCGCGCCGCGAGGAGTTCGCGTATTCGTTCCTCCAGCGTTAACTTACCCCGATCAACGAGTAGGGGACGGATATCCGCCTCGCTGCGTAGCCGATTTGCTAAAGAAGTGACAGACAGACGAATATAGACAACGCCTCCCGCTTCTCGCATTAATTCAACATTACTGCCATGGCACGGCATCCCTCCTCCAGTGCTTATAATACACCCTTGGTGGGAGTCGATGATGTCGTGTAGGAGTTGATTCTCTATACTTCTAAAGGTCTTCTCCCCTCGTTCTAAAAAGATATTAGCAATTGTCGTCCCCTGCAACTCCTCAATGCACGTATCAGTGTCTATAAAAGGGACTCCGGTACGCTCGGCCAACACTTTCCCAAGCGTTGTTTTGCCCGCACCCATAAAACCGATTAGAAATAGAGGGAGACGTAGCTTCATAATGTCAAAAAAATGCAGGGAAGCCTCTAGGGCTCCCCTGCAAAACCAAACTCTTAACCTTTCAACTGGCTGCCTACAGCTTCATGATTTTCACGCACAGGTCGACAACACGGTTGGAATAGCCCCACTCGTTGTCGTACCACCCCAAAATCTTCACCATATTCCCAATAACCTTGGTACTCTGCGCATCAAAAATGACGCTGTGAGGATCGTGAATAATGTCGGATGACACGATGGGGTCAGTGGTATACGAGAATATTGACTTCATCGCAGCCTTCTCGCTCTCAGCCTTCATCATGGCATTTATCTCCTCAACTGAAGCCGTTTTCTTCACGGTGCAAACGAAGTCAACCATAGATCCCGTCGCAGTAGGAACACGGACAGAAATCCCATCAAGACGCCCCTTAAGCTCTGGGATAATGACACCAATCGACTTTGCAGCACCGGTCGTTGTGGGGATTTGGTTTACACCCGCAGTACGGGCGCGCCGTAGGTCGCTATGCATTCCATCGAGAACCCGCTGGTCATTCGTGTAGGAGTGCACCGTAGTCATAAAACCAGTCTCTATCCCCAGCTCCCGGTGTAGTACTTGAACCATAGGGGCAAGGCAATTCGTGGTGCAACTCGCATTTGAAACGAAGTGATCCACAGCCTTTAACACCTCATCGTTAACGCCAAGGACTACCATCCGATCAATTCCATCCTTCGCGGGAGCCGTCAGAACCACCTTCTCTACTCCATCTTTCAAGTGGTCACCATACCCCCCCTTCTCACCACTCTTGGTGCGAAAAACGCCAGTCGCCTCTACGACAACATCCGGTTTTACTCCCCACTTTATCGCTTTAGGAGTCGATTCATGCGACAACGCCACCTCGTGACCATTCACCACCAACACCTTGTCACCCGGGATTATTTCCCCAGGAAATTTCCCCTGCGTAGAATCGTACTTCGCCAAATAAGCCATCGTCTCAGAGGACATCAGCCCATTTACCGCCACAACCTCTACATCGTCACGCTCTGCTATAGCACGGAACACTTGACGCCCTATACGCCCAAAGCCATTAATTGCTACTCGTACCTTTCCCATTTCCTTTTCTGTTTACTCAATTACACCCATGACACCAACGCAACAAAGGTAAGATTTTTATCTCTAAAAGTGCAAGCCTATGTGGAAATGAACATTTATTAGCTTAACTGCAAAACGCCCTTGCCCTTTCGCAGTATCTCAACTTCCTTGCCTGTACAATCCACCACAGTCGATGGTTCTTGTCCTCCTATTCCCCCATCAATAATCATATCAACTCGCTCTGCCCAACGCTCCGCAATGAGCTCTGGATGGTAGGTATAGGCCACATCATCTTCGTTGGGAATAGACGTAGTCAAGATGGGCACGCCCAAAGCCTTGACAATGTTCCGAGGTATGCTGTTCGCTGGAATACGCACGCCAACAGTTTTACGTTTGCTAATAAAATAGGCTGGCACCTTACTTAGCCCCGGAAGAATAAACGTAAAAGGGCCCGGTAGATTCCGCTTTAGCAAAAGGAAATTCGCATCGCTTATCATGGCAAACTCAGCAATCTGCGCTATATCATGGCAGATGAAAGAAAACTGAGCCCCCTTGCTCTTTAACCCTTTATACTGAATGATACGCTCCACCGACCGGGCATTGTCAATTATACACCCCATGCCGTATAGCGTATCGGTCGGATAAATCACCACCCCTCCATCTCGCAAGCATGACACAACGCTGTCAATGCTCTCCTGCGATGGGTTATCCTCAAAAATTCGTATCAACTTTGACATGGCTGCCTCTCTTCGTCTCAACCATTCACCCTATGGTAATCCTCCAAGAACTTGGCAAGCCCTGCATCGGTAAGCGGATGCTTCAGCAACCCTAAGATTGCGGGCAGAGGACACGTAGCAACATCTGCCCCAGCCTCTATCGCCTGTATTATGTGGAGTGTATGACGAATCGAGGCCGCTAACACCTGAGTTTTATATCCATACCGATGGTAGCAAGCCACGATGTCCCTAACTAGCTGCATGCCTTCGCTGGAGATGTCGTCAAGACGCCCTACAAAAGGAGAAACGTACGTTGCCCCTGCCTTCGCTGCCAAGAGGGCCTGTCCGAGGGTAAACACCAGCGTGCAATTGGTTCTGATTCCCTCGCTATTGAGCTGTTTTACGGCCTTTATCCCCTCTTTGATACAGGGTACCTTAACGACTATGTGTTCGTTCAGCTCTGCCAAGCTACGCCCCTCTTTACACATCCCATCAAAGTCGGTAGCAATAACCTCTGCACTCACATCGCCACCAACGATTTTGCATATCTCCACGTAATGGCGGCGAATCGCCTCTTCCCCCTTTATCCCCTCCTTCGCCATCAGCGACGGATTTGTTGTCACTCCATCCAAAACCCCTAGAGCTGCAGCCTCTCGAATCTGTTCAAGATTAGCTGTATCCAAAAAAAACTTCATAAACCTTCTTCTGTATTTTACGCCGAAACTCCCCTCGCTATTTTAAATGGGCATCTAGCCAACGGAAAAACTCACGTTGCCACAGCATCCCATTCTGAGGCTTTAACACCCAATGGCACTCGTCCGGGAAGACAAGCAGCCTCGCCTCCACCCCTCGCATTCGCGCTGCATTGAACGCCGCTAACCCCTGCGTATAGGGAATCCTAAAGTCCTGTCCACCATGTATAACCATAATTGGCGTGTCCCACTTCTCTACGAACACGTGTGGACTTTGCGCAAAACTCTTCTGCGCCACTGCATTGTTCTTTTCCCACGGTGCACCTCCCATTTCCCAGGCATCAAAGAAAAGCTCCTCCGTTGTGTAGTACTCCATCTCGCTATTGAAGATACCACAATGGCTTATGAAAGCCTTGAAGCGTCCCTCGTGATGCCCCGCCAGCCAATTCACCGTAAAACCACCATAGCTAGCACCTACAGCACCCAAATGCGTTTCATCTACCCAAGGCTCCTTTGCGACTTCATCAATAGCACAGAGCAAGTCCTTCATTTCCTGCTCCCCATGGTGCTTACTTATCTCATCAGTCCACTGCTGACCAAACGTCAACACGCCTCGACGATTCGGCGCAACCACCACGTACCCCTGTGCCGCCATCAATGCCAAGTTCCATCTATAGCTCCAAAACTGGCTCAATGCGCTCTGCGGGCCTCCTTCACAATACAGAAGGGCTGGATAGCGCTTCGTGCTGTCAAAGTTCGGGGGCAACACTACCCACGTTAACATCTGCTGATTATCAGTAGTTTTTATCCAACGAACCTTCACCTCTGGCATATCCACCTTATCGAGCAACTCACTATTTATCGCTGTTATTTGCTCTTCTTTTCCACCCCCCAACGGCACTCTATATAGCTCCGCTGGCTTCACCATTGACACCCTACTCCCTACCAGCCACTCCCCCGCCAATGCCACATCATGGTAGTCATGCTGCCCTTCAGTTAACGCTTTCGGCTCTCCACCATCAATTGACGTGCTATAAAGTTGATAGGTACCCCTTACGCCAGCTACAAAATACAACGTTTTGCTATCAGCCGACACCTGCACACTCGACACGCTATAATCAAACCCTTCGGTCAACTCCTTCACCTCTCCTGTAGCCAAATCGCAACGCATCAGCCTATCCCTATCCGCCTCAAAGCCAGCTCGCTCCATGCTGAGCCAAACCATGTATTTGCCATCGGGTGTGTACAACGGGCAGCGGTCGTACCCCTCGTTGCTCTTTGTTAAATTAGTCGTACTCTTCGCTTTACAGTCATAAAAATAGACATCAGAGTTCGTACTAAATGCCGCCTCCTTACCATTCAACTTCTTACAGGTATACGCTACTCCATCACTCGTTGCGTTCCACGAAATCTCTTCCATGCCTCCAAACGGCGCAAGCGGTGAGTCGTAGCTCTCCCCTTCCATCACGTCTACCGCCTCCGCCACTCGTCCATTCTCAAACGAAGCAATAAACACATGACTCCTCGTGCCGTCATCCCACTGATTCCAATGGCGGTACATCAAATCATCGTACACCATCCCCGTTGTCTTGGGCAAATCCGCATTTCTATCTACCGCCGTCTCCACAACCTTTACACGGCTCGTGAACACAACCTTTTTCCCATCGGGAGAAACCTTCAACCCTTCTATCCCCTCTGCCACATCCGATATCTTCGTCGGCGCACCGCCTTCCACTGGCACAGAGTACAACGCGCCCCCCTTCTCTCCGTTGTCGTACGACGAGACGAACGCCAGTATATCATCGCTCAGCCAAAGCACATTCGACACATCCTCAGTGGGTAGATTCACCCGCTTTGCACTCCCATCGCCACCCACTTCAGATACGTAGAGCTCGTTCCACCCACGATTGTCCTGCATATCGTAGTACGTCACAACATAAGCGACCTTCGCACCATTAGGTGAAACTGAAGATTCCCCCAATCTTCCAAAATTCCACAGTACCTCGGGAGAGTAGTGACGACCGCTTACCTCCACCATCTTATACCTATGCATCGCCTCGCATTGCGTCTCCTTGACCTGTTCGCCAGAGCATCCCAGAAACCCCATCGCTAACAACACACCTAAAACTACTCCTCTCACTAACCTCTTCATAACTCTCCACTTTTATATGCTCTCTCCCGTCTCCTTCTGCGCCTTTGCTTCCGCTTTTTCCGCTTCTCGTTTAGCTTTTTCTTCTGCCTTACGCGCACGCTCCTTCTCTTTCTCTTCCTCCCGCCTTGCCTTTTCAGACAGTTTCTTCTCTATATCTTTTTTCACCTGTGCCAAGGCCTTTTCCGCATCCTTCACTCCTCGCTCCGCAGCCTTGATGTCCGACTTAGCTTTGCTCTGCCTATCTTTCGCCTTACCTATGTCTCGCACCGAATTATCATACCCTCGGTAGGCTAGCTTAAATCGTCTATCCAAATCCTTAAATTGCGCGGTGAAATCCTTTTCGACCCCCTTGTATTCAACCCGCAAGGAGTCCAATGCCTCATCTTCAGCCCCTCGCACATCCTTTTGCGCCTGTCTTGAGGTATTAAAATAATCCCTTCGCAATGCCTTATCCTCGTCAGCTAACTGGGAAAGGGTGTCCTCATAGCTTTTTTTCACTCCCTCTGCCAAGGCTAGCAAACTGTCCGCCTCCACCAAACTCCTCTCTGCCAACTTAAGTTTTTCCTGGCTCTTCTCTACTTTGTCCTCCGCCTTGCTAATCTTCAACTGATTGGCATCCTGAGCCACTACAACACAAGACAAAAAAACGCTCACAAAAGAAACAAACACCCACCGTTTCACCTTCTTCCTCCAAATATTCACTCTATAACAACTCGCTCGCCAACTCAGATAGCTTACTTCGTTCCCCCTTTACTAGATTTACGTGGGCAAACATCGCCTGGCCATGTAGCCGCCCACAGAGGTAACTCAAACCATTTGACCGAGTATCCAAATACGGGTGGTCTATCTGGTAAATGTCACCTGTAAACACAATTTTTGTCCCCTCCGCTGCTCGGGTAATGACCGTTTTCACTTCATGGGGGGTCAAGTTCTGCGCCTCATCCACTATCATAAAGGTATTGGTAAGACTCCGTCCTCGTATGTATGCCAATGGCGCAATTACCAACTTTTCTTGGCGTTGAAGCTCTTCTAGCTTTAAGTAATCCCTACTGGTACTCTTCAGTGCTCCCTTTATAACTGCCAAATTGTCGAAAAGCGGCAACATATATGGCCCTATCTTGGCATCAACGTCTCCAGGCAAAAACCCAATATCTTTATTACTCAGCGAAATTATTGGCCGTGCAAGCAATATTTGACTATACATCTCTTGCTGCGCTAAAGCCGCCGCCAACGCCAGTAGGGTCTTGCCAGTACCGGCCTTCCCTGTCAACGCTACCAACGGTATAGAGGTCTGCGTAAGTACTGACATGGCGAAGGTCTGCTCGGCATTCCTCGGCTCTATACCGTAGCACTTCTGCTTATCCACTCCCGCTAGCACGCCCCTTTCTGCATCGTACAAGGCCATGGCGCTAGATCCAGTTCCACGAAGGACGAAGCATTCGTTTGCCTCCGGCGTAATCGACAAGTCTTCCGGCTTTATTCCTTCTTGATCGCCGTATAGCTTCGATATCAAGGCATCGTCCACTCCTGACACCTCGGTCGCAGTCCGTTCCATGATGTCAACGTTCTCAACCTTGTCTGTGAGGTAGTCCTCGGCAGCTACTCCTATTGACTTTGCCTTCATGCGCAGATTTATATCCTTTGACACCAATATAACTGGCTGCGCCTCGTGCTCGGCCAAATACGCCGCTATCGCAAGTATCCGATGATCATTGATATCGTCCTTGAACGACAGCCGCATCGTATCAGAGAAGGGTTTTCCGGTCACTATCCTAAGCTTCCCTCGCCCCTCTCCTAACGAGATACCCCCATTAAAAAGAGCCGCCCCGCTCAGCTCGTCAAGCGACCTTGCGAACTCTCTGGCATTGTAGTTCAGAGTCTCGTTCCCCTTTTTGAAATGGTCGAGTTCCTCCAAAGCCATTATCGGTATTACGATATCATTTTCTTCAAAACTATGCAGGCATTTGTAGTCATGAAGCATTACGCTCGTGTCCAATACAAACGTCTTCTTCTGTCCCGCACCAACTCGACCTCTCATATGCAAAAGTCTCCGTGTCTTATCTCCTCTACCCTTCTATTCCATCCCGTTTTTTAACGTCCATTCCAAGTACTGCTTGCTCACTTGCTCGGTAAAAATAGCCTACTCCCCATACCAACCCTGCAACAAACAGTAGCACAACCCACACCGCAGCTATTTTGAACACCGTTTTCTTTAATCCCCTCGTATCCCTAAGCGCAAAAGCAGAAAAACGCATCCCGTCTTCATATTGCAATAGGTTTTCTCGTTCTGCACTTATTTCAACCTTCTCCATGTATAACCGGTTCAACTCCCTACTTAATGAAACGGACTCATTATTCCAAACCGAAGCCGGTGACATTGAAACAAGCCCTCTCTGCGCAACATCAATGCGCATCTTCGTCCAAACAAGGAGCGTATCCAAAGCCTCTTGTTTTTCTGCTAGAGCGGAAAGCCTAACTTTCAACAAGGATTGAAGCTCTCCAGCCTGAAAAAGCATGCAAGCCAACTGTCGCCCAAGTACATCAGCATTCGCACCTTTAGCTGTTCTCAACTCCACCTCCAGCGATGCTATGCCCTTCCCATCAAGCGATTTGTTCGCTTTTATCTTTGATGAGTATATCCTGGGATAAAAGTTAAGCTTTACTGTATCGTTCTTCAGTTGATTGGAAAGCATTAACTCTACATCTTGTAACCCTACAAGTTCACCCGGAATCATACTTGGAGTAACTATCACCGCATAGGTACTCTGTCTCTCCTTGATACCAAACAGAACAATCACTAAAATCGTTAACGCTACCCCTATTCCCACCAAGAGCCACTTCCATCGAAAAAGCCACTGGCAGAAGGAATAGAATAGCACCGTACCTCTAAATGGGTCTTGATAGTACTCCTTGCTCTCCATACTATCGCTCAAATTCCTTTTCACTTCCCGCTTCAGAATCCGTTCCAAATCTATTCGTACTCCCTCGCCTCCATCTCTCCGCGAAGCACCATCAACCCATTCATCGCCAACGCACCTAGTTCGTCCTCGCCCGGATAAACACTCACTGGGGCTATGAACGACACCATGACCTCAATGTAGTCCGTCAATGACTTCCCATACGCCATTCCCCCTGTGAGCAGGATGCCATCCACTTTACCGTGCAATGCAGCGGCACACTCTGCGATACTCTTCCCCACTCCGTAGCCCATGGCATGTTCTATCAACTCCGCTTTTTTGTCGCCCGCCTCAGCCCTATCCGCTACCTCTTTAGCATTGTTCGTTCCGAGATGCGCCACGAGTCCGCCCTTGCCATTGAGGAACTTCTTAATCTCTTCCTTTGTGTATTTACCACTAAAGCACAGATCAACTAGCTGACCCGCTTGCATCGTTCCAGCACGTTCCGGGCTGAATGGTCCCTCACCGTCAATCGCATTATTCACTTCCACTACACGCCCCTTCCGATGCGCTCCTACAGATACACCACCACCCAGATGCGCCACTATTAGGTTCAACTCCTCATAGCGCTTTCCAAGACTCGCCGCATGGCGCCGAGCTATCGCCTTTTGGTTAAGCGCATGGAAAATCGATCGCCTCTCCATAAAGGGCAAACCGCTAATTCGCGCCACATCATCAAGCTCATCCACTACCACTGGGTCTGCGATAAGAGCTATGGGCTTTCCGCCGGCACGCTTCGCGAGACTGTTCGCTATCAGCCCTCCTAAGTTGCTCGCATGCTCTCCCTGTACACCCTTCCGCAGATCCTCTATCAATCGAGCGTTTACGTGGTAAGCTCCTGACACTACTGGCTTCACTAGCCCGCCACGCCCCACAATTGCTCCCAAAGACTCCAACGCTACGCCGCTCTCTTGCAACGCATCGTATATCAACCCCTCTCGGAACTCAAACTGATCCACTATCTTCGCATACTTCCCTATCTCCTCCGCCGTATGGCGCAGGGTCTTGCTGTATACCTCCTTTTCTCCATCGTATACCGCTATCTTCGTGGAGGTTGACCCTGGGTTGATCGCTAATATCAGCTCGCTTGCCATCTCTCTATTCTCTTTTTTCTAATTCTTTGTTCGCTATTCACTCTACCTCCGCGCCGCATTGGCTGCCAAGGCTATTGAGTACAATTTTGACTGCACACTGTCACCGCGGGAGGTCAATATACAGGGTACTTTTGCACCTACTACCATCGCACCAAGCTCCGCTCCTGCAAATTTCGTACACGTCTTGAAGAACACGTTACCACTCTCAATATTGGGGAACACAACGCAATCGGCATCTCCGGCCACTTCTCCCTTGAGCTTCTTGATATCTGCCGCTTCTCTATCAATTGCCACATCAAGCGCCAACGGTCCATCAAGAACCGCCCCACCTATCTGTCCCCTATCACCCATCCTTGCTATTAACGCAGCATCTACGCATGCCGGCATCCCAACCGACATCTGCTCCGTCGCCGCTAGCAATGCCACCTTCGGCCGATCGATACCCAATGAATGAGCCGTTCGTATCACGTAGTTCGTTATCGCAACCTTTTGCTTGAAGTCCGGTGCCGGGATAATCGCCACATCGCCAACTATCAACAGCTTGTGATAGCTAGGCACCTGCACTACCGTCACATGGCTCAGCACAGCCTTCGGCGGCAGCAAACCATGTTCCTTGTTCAAAATCCCACGCATGTACTTGTCCGTGGTCACAAGACCCTTCATTAGCACATCGCCCTGGCCATCGTTAATGAGCTGAACTGCCTTGTCTACTGCCTTCACATCCACCGGCTCGTGTACCAACTTGAATTGCTCGGCCTTCACCCCCAAATCGCTGCACACCTTTTTCATGGTTGCCTCGTCTCCTACCAGCGTCGCCTCCACTATCCCTAGCTCCACTGCCTTCGCTATTGCGCCTATCGTGTGTGAATCATTCGCATACGCAGCCACCAACCGCTTCTTCGGCTGGCTGCGCAGCACGTCAAACAAATCGTCCAACTTCTTTATTGCCATGGCTTATCCCTATTTATTGCACTTCAACACCATTCATCTGCGGTAACGCAACAATACGTCTCCGCAGCCCACCGCAAAGGTACACAATTTCTTCTATCTTACACCACATTGCTCCTCAATTTCCCAACACAGCCCCATTGGAAACCCTGATGCAACTAACAAAATAAAAGCGGAGCTACCCTCTCGGGCAGCTCCGCGTACGATGTTCCTACCTCCCGCCACAGCGTGGACCCTCACGAACTACGCCGTGCGAACCTCCTCCACTATCTTCTTGAATGCCTCTGGATCATTCATTGCCAAATCAGCAAGAACTTTGCGGTTCAAGCCTAATTCCAACTTGGCAACCTTCCCCATAAACTCCGAATAGGTCATCCCCTCGGCGCGTACCGCAGCATTGATACGCTGAATCCACAGCGCTCGGTAATCCCCTTTCTTGAGCTTGCGGCCGCGGTAGGCATGCGTCCACCCTTTCTCTAGGGTGTTTTTCGCAACCGTGTAAACATTGCGGCGCGCTAAAAAGTTACCCTTTGTCTGCTTTAATATCTTCTTGCGGCGCTTCCGCGACGCAACTACGTTTACTGAACGTGGCATTTCTTTCTCTCCTTATCGGACTGTAAGCGACTCCCTACGGGATATTCTTTAAGCTTAGCAGTCCTATTAATTTTTGCTTCCAGCTCCCTTCTCTTAACTACTTCAAGCGGAGCAACTCTTTTACTTGACGCTCATTATGCGGATGTACAAAACCCGTTTGTGTCAAATTCTTCTTCCGCTTCGTACTCTTCTTCGTCAATATATGGCTCTTGTACGCATGCTTACGTTTAATCCGCCCAGAGCCCGTCAACACGAACCGCTTCGCAGCAGCCCGATTCGTCTTCATCTTTGGCATCCTTTTCCTCTCCTTCCTATCGTTTTTCTCTTCTAGTCCTTCTTCTTTCCCGCCTTTACCGGCGATAGAAACATCGTCATTCTTTTTCCATCTAGCTGCGGCAGCTGATCAACCTTGGCGTACTCCTCCAAATCCTTCGCAAAACGGAGCAACAGCATCTCGCCTTGATCCTTAAACACTATCGACCGCCCCTTGAAGTACACCTGCGCTTTCACCTTCGCTCCATCCTCTAGAAAGCTCATCGCATGCTTTAGCTTGAAATCGTAGTCGTGGTCATCTGTATTCGGCCCAAAGCGAATCTCCTTCACTACTATCTTCTGCGCATTAGCCTTCTGCTCCTTTTGGCGCCTCCGCTGCTGGTAAAGAAACTTCTGGTAGTCCACCACGCGGCAAACCGGCGGATCTGCATCCGGCACAATCTGCACCAAATCCATTTCCAGGCTCTCCGCCACCCGCAGTGCTTCCTGCAAACTCACCACTCGCGACTCGCCAATGTTGTCGCCTACCAAACGCACCTCTCGTGCGCGTATCGCATCGTTTATCTGATGCTCCGGTTCGCGGTCATGCGGAACAAATACTCTCCGCGGCCGCCCACCTCTTGATCCATTTCCTGCTATTGCCGTTCCTCCCCTTTCGTTTGTTTATCTCTCATTTCTCTACCGCTTCGCAGCGTCACACTTTACGTACCCTTCTACTTCGCAAACGCCTTTGCCAGCTCCTCTTTTAGTCTCGCTACGAACGCCGATACATCCATCACGCCATCATCCACACCGCCCCGCTCACGAACCGACAACGTTCCATCCTGCTCCTCTCGTTCGCCTACAACCATTATGTACGGTATCCTTTGTAGCTCCGCATCCCGTATCTTCTTCCCTATCTTCTCGCCACGCGAATCAACCGACACACTAATATCCTGCTTTTTCATCTCTACAGCCACCCGCTCCGCGTATCCAACGAACTTATCACTCACCGGGAGCACTATCACCTGCTCCGGCGCCAGCCACAGCGGAAAACGCCCAGCCGTATGCTCTATCAACACCGCTACAAAACGCTCCATCGAACCGAACGGTGCCCTGTGAATCATCACCGGGCGATGACGCTGATCATCTGCTCCAATGTACTCTAGTCCGAATCGCTCCGGCAAATTGTAATCCACCTGTATCGTCCCCAGCTGCCACTTCCGTCCTATCGCATCGCGAACCATGAAGTCAAGCTTCGGCCCATAGAACGCCGCCTCGCCCTCTACCTCTATTCCCTTCATGCCGCGCTCCGCCACTGCCTCGCGTATAGCGCGTTCCGCCCGATCCCAATTCTCGTCACTCCCTATGTACTTCTCCTTATGCTTGGGATCTCTCAGCGAAATCTGCACATCGTAGTTCTGAAAGTCTAGCACCTTAAATATGTATAGCACTATGTCCATAACATTCAAGAACTCCCCCTTGAGCTGTTCTGGCGTGCAGAAAATATGCGCATCGTCCTGCGTAAATCCACGTACCCGCGTCAACCCATGCAGCTCGCCCGACTGCTCGTAGCGGTACACTGTGCCGAACTCCGCCAACCGCACTGGTAAATCACGGTACGATCGTGGCTGTGAACGATATATCTCGCAATGGTGGGGGCAGTTCATCGGCTTTAGCATGAACTCCTCCCCCTCTTGCGGCGTGGTTATAGGCCTAAAGCTATCCGCACCGTACTTCGCCCAATGCCCTGACGTTACGTATAGTTCCTTCTGACCAATGTGCGGCGTTATCACCTGCTGATAACCGTACTCGTTCTGCACATTCCGTAGAAATCTCTCCAGCCGCTCCCGCAGCATCGCCCCCTTCGGCAACCATAGCGGAAGACCCGAGCCTACCTTCTGAGAGAAGGTAAACAGACCCATCTCCTTGCCTATCTTCCGATGGTCGCGCTTCTTCGCCTCCTCCAGCATCTGCAGGTACTCATCGAGCATGCTCTGCTTCGGAAACGTTATCCCATAGAGTCGCGTAAGCTGCTTATTGTGCTCATCACCACGCCAATACGCCCCCGCTACGCTCAGCACCTTCACTGCCTTTATCTTGCTTGTATCGGCAAGGTGGGGACCACGGCACAAATCCGTAAACTGACCCTGCGTGTAGAACGTTATGTTCCCATCCTCAAGCCCCTCAATCAGCTCGACTTTGTACGGATCGCCTTTTGCTTTATACGTTTCTAACGCCTCAGCCTTCGACACGCTACGCCGCGTAAACGTCTCATTCTGGCGCGCCAACTCCTTCATCTTCGCCTCTATCCGCCCTAAATCATCCTCGGTAATCTTTTGCTCCCCAAAATCTATATCGTAGTAGAAGCCTGGATCTATCGCTGGACCTATCGCCAGCTGCGCACCAGGGAAAAGAGCCTCCACCGCCTCCGCCATGAGGTGCGCCGACGAATGCCAAAACGTCATCTTCCCATCGGCATCATCCCACGTGTTCACCTGCACCGTCGCATCGCACTCTATCGGCCGCGATAAATCATGCACCTCTCCGTTCACTGTCACCGAGAGAGCCTCACGCCCAAGCTTCGCTGATATCGACTCCGCCAACGTTGCGCCCGTCACGCCCGCCTCGTACTCCCGCACGCTCCCATTAGGAAATGTTATCCTTATCATTGCGCTACTCCAATCATATACGGCGCAAAGGTACTAATTTTATTTCAATTCCACGCGCCAACACCGTTCAACTCGCTTCGCAGAGGGGATGCAGCACCTAAATCCACATCAACGTTGCACGACTCTTGTGAGACCTTCCCAAACCTTATCATCTCGTTGCACATAGCTATCCCCTATTTATGCCCATGTGGATTCTCCTCTAGCCTCTTATCGTCCACTATAGGCATGCCTCTATTCAAACGTTGCGAACTCCACCGTCACCATCCATCCCCTTATAAAGATAGCACAATGCAGCTTTTCTCCCACGACTTACCCCTGCACCGAACTGGCCCATATGAATGGCTAAACACCACAATCCTTCCTAATTCTACCCTTCAGCGAACCCATTCCAATTTAAGGGTTCACTATGAAAAAAACACAAACACTCAATATGGCAACAGAAACCAACAACTCTAGCGAGACTAGGGTCAACTGCTTTTTTCTTATGCTCTTTCGCAGTGGGCTTACGATACGCAGCACCAATGCGGAGAGCTGCAAGCTGGTACACTGCGTATACATAACAATCGCTTCGGCACCATTGCTACGCGCTTGCGCTCCAAACTCTAAATCCTCCTGCTCCCCAACCATCACTACACGCACGCTCGGCGCAATGCGCTGCACCACCTCTAAAACTTCCAAGCCATTCATAACGTAGTCCACGGCCGAGGCATGGCGGAATGCCACCACTGCAACATGCACTTGCCTAATGGGAACCCCATGCGCATGCACATACTCTAAGAACTGTTCCCCGGTCATAAAGCGATGCAGATTCACGTTAAGATGCGATTGCAACGCATTGCCAAGCTCATCCGCATAATCAGGCCTGGAGTCAACAATGTATATGTTGACCTGAATGTCGCTTTTCACTGCTATTAACCTCAAAAAAAAACTTTTCACCCTGCAATCAGCGGTTTTCTTCTCCCTTCTGCAGCCTATCGCCGCGCGGGTGGTAGCGTATAAGCGTTTCGCGCAGATGCTCTTTGGAGAGGTGCGTATAAATCTCCGTGGTCACTATCGACTCATGCCCAAGCATCGCCTGCACTATGCGTAAATCTGCTCCACCGCGCACTAGCTCCGTCGCGAAGCTATGCCGTAGCGTATGCGGACTCACATTTTTACGTATCCCCGCTTTGGACGCAAGATCCTTTACTATGTAAAACACCATCACTCGGCTTAGAGGCTTCCCACGCTGGTTTATGAATAGAATGTCGGCATCTTCATTTGGCAAATTCCAACCGCGGCGCTGGGCAAGATAGGTATCAATATCCTTGAGTGCCTTGTCGCCAATCGGAACTAAACGCTCTTTATTGCCCTTTCCAATCACGCGAATGAAACCCTCCTGGCCATAGATTTGCGAAATGCGCATGGCGCACAGCTCGCTCACACGTACCCCGCAGCTAAATAGCGTTTCTATTATAGCCATATTGCGATGCCCAAGCGGAGTGGAAAGGTCTATGGCTGCCTCCATCGCATTAACTTCGTCCACAGAAAGCACCTCGGGCAAATGTTGCCCTTGCTTGGGCGGGTCAATAAGGGCAGTGGGGTCATCCTCAACTCTATTGGTAAAAAGGAGGTAACGGTAGAATTGACGGATGCCTGACAGAAGACGCGCCTGTGAGCTTGGTCCTAGCACATCGTCCTCCCCGAGCTGGCGAAGAAGCGTTTCTATATCGGCTGTTATAATCTGCGCGGGAAGCTTTGGAGGGAATTGCATCTGCGCGTAGTCAGAAAGCAATTCCACATCGTGCTGGTACGCCTCCACAGAGTTCTCCGACATCCTCTTCTCTACGCGAAGATATACCGTGAACTCGCACAACGCAAGTCGCCATAACCTTTCTGCCTCTGACGACCCTGACCCTTGCTCTTTGCTATAGCTCCCGCCCGCCATCAGTTACTCGCCCCACCTCCTTGCGTACTCCGCTTGTGTTCCCCTCGCTGCGTATACTTCCTCTTCCGGCTCCATGCATAGCCTCCCCCTCCTGCCACAAGGAGAAGCAGCGGCAGCGCAACGTTAATTAGAATAATCACATTTCGGTTGGCTGCAACAGTTTGCTGATCCAGCCTCCTAGGAGCTATTGTACGATTACGAAGCGAAAGTAATTCGTCTTGCCCATCGAGTGCCAACGCCACGTTCGCCAGTAGCTCCGCATTGCCAAATGTTTGCTGAGTGTATCGGTCAAAACCCAAAGGCAATGGCCGCGGTTGGCCTTGGCGCAGTGCCATCTCGTTGCGTGCCAACGTTCCATCTGCAAAAACCGCAATACGCGTAGCTTGCGACCTGGACCTAAAAGTAAAACGGTCGTCAGGTGCTATGGCTGTGAGTGGACGGTTGGTAAAACCCGAGGGGAACGAACCATCCAAAAGTACTCCTACTAGCTGCTGCCCTTGATGTAGTTGCTGCGACGGTGGCGGCGAGGCAATCTCAGCAAGCGACACCATTCGGGGCGCCTCCAGCACTCTGCTCATAGGAGAGGTGATGAGCAATGGAACCGCACCGATACTATCGCCATCACCCACAAGATCAATAGAGGATGGGAAACGACTATAAACCACATTCACCCCTCGCGTAATGCTAGAATGCGCAAAGGGGGTAAGCAGTGGATAGTATAGCCAAGGGCGCGGCGTGAAGCGAGGAGGCTGGCCCGCCAAGGCCGTGTTTACTGGTATCAATGCGCATTGCGCATCTTGCAACACCACTGGGTTTAAACGCACTCCGTAGCGAAAAAGTAAATCTTCTAGGTTAGTTGCCTGCGGCAGCACTATCGTATTCTCCCCCACCATTAGCGAATCTACTGCCACATTGACCGGGCTTTGCAGCAGCATGAAGCGACCACCATGCATAATGTACTGGTCAAGGATAAGCTTCTCCTGCTCAGTAAATGTCTGCGTCGGATTGGCACAAACCACGATACGAAACGTATCAAGGTCGCCTACGTGGCGCGGAAAATCGCACCGCTCCACGGCAAATCGCTGCGCCAACGCTTCCGCCAATCCCACGCAATGCTCCGGGGAAAGCTCTCCATGCCCCTGCAGAAGGGCAATCCTAGGGAATCGGGTGGTGAATAGTTGCTCTATCGTGGCGGTAATCCCATACTCTAACGTCTGCAACGATAGGTCTATCATTTCATCGCTCGTCAAAGACGCATTGGGGGACAGTATGTTCAACGTGGTGGATCGTCCGGCGTAGGCTATCGAAAGCGCCGGAAAAATTAGCGTCTCCTCTGCGCTTCCTTGCGAGGATTGCACCTGCACCGTCAATGGACGCACCCCTCGCTCTATTAGCTTCCCCCTAAAGGCCTCCCGCTTGCGGGGGTCTACCTCTTCATTGGGGTTCTGAAAACGGAACTCTAAACGGTAGTGGCTCGCGTACTGGTACTCCTCCAATAGGTCTTGCACCCCATTACGCAAACGGGCAAACTCAAGTGGAAGCGTCCCGCCCAGGTAGCACGTAATGTAAATCGGTTGCTGCGCCTCCGCAAGCACGCGATGGGTAAAAGGAGAAAGCGTATATCGATGGTCATCGGTAAGGTCAAACCGCCACGAGTAGAACTGCCCTACGAACGCAATGAGAATAATCAGCAGCAGTGCCGGCAATGCGCTACGCTGCATCCTCTTAGCCATAGCGCTCTGCCCATACTCCATACGCTTCCCAAACTTCTTCATGCCCGAAATTTAGCTAGCCTTGTGCGGGCCGCAGCCAACGCCAAGGCGATAACCGCCAAGAAGTAAACGATGTCGCGCGTATCAACCACCCCTCGCTGTATCGATCGGTAGTGCTCGGCTATTCCTAGATTTACCACAAATAGTTCCGTCCCATGGAAGATGGGCAGGAAAGCCGCCCCCTCAAACCCTACGTACAACGCCACGGAGATGAGCGCCGCGGTCAGAAATGCAACGAGAGCATTGGAGGTAAACGAAGATGTTAAGACCCCGATGGCGGCATACACAGCTGCCAGGAGCAGAAGCCCCAAATAGCTCGCAATGGTCGCCCCGCGGTCAATGGCATCGGGGGTTACGGATAGCCACGATAGGGTCATAAGGTAAATAGCTGTAGGCAAAAGAATTAGCGCGCAGAGGGTCACTGCAGCGAAAAACTTCCCAAGCACTATAGCCCATAGGGATAGCGGCCGCGACAGTAGCAACGAAAGCGTACCCTCCCGCAGCTCATCTGCAAACATGCGCATCGTTACTGCCGGCACCAAAAAAAGAAACACCCACGGGGCTAATGTGAAAAGGGATCCCATTGAGGCCACCCCTGTACTCAACACATTCCATTGCGAAGGAAAAACCCACATAAGGAGGCTCACAACCACCAAAAACACTGCACTCGCAAGATACCCCGTAAGCGTGGTAAAAAATCCCGACAACTCCTTGCGATAGATTGAAAACATATAACGTTGCCTTTACCCAACGTGCAAAGATAAGAAATTTGTCAGTACTGTAACCCTAAGGGTTAGGAACTTTACTGCTCTGCCCGATCCTGCTTCAGCCGCTTCGCCATCGGCGTGGCAAAAACGAAATTGTTGAGATCCGTATTCCCGCTCGAAAGAACCTCCTTGTTAGCGCCGCGCCATGCCACCCTCCCTTTGTATAGGAAGGAAACCGTATCTCCTATACCTAGCACAGAATTCATGTCGTGGGTGTTTACCACGGTGGTTATTGAAAACTCACGTGTGATGTCGTGGATAAGCTCATCGATTACAAGGCTCGTCTGGGGATCCAACCCTGAATTGGGCTCATCGCAAAAAAGAAACTCTGGCTGTAATGCTATCGCTCGCGCAATGGCCACCCGCTTACGCATTCCGCCGCTCAGATCGGAGGGCATCAGGCGTACTGCATCCATCAGATGCACCCTCTCTAGGCATTCCATTGCACGTTGAAGGGCCTGTCGGCGGGTCATTTTTCCAAACATAACCAACGGGAACATCACGTTCTCCAACACGCTCTGCGAGTCAAAAAGCGCAGCATTCTGGAAGAGCATGCCTATCCGCTGCTGAATATGGCGCCGCTCTTTCACATCCATTGATACCACGTCTTCCCCTTCAAATAGAACCACTCCCGCATCGGGCCTTAAAAGCCCAACTAGCACCTTCAAAAACACAGTCTTTCCCGATCCGCTCTGCCCTATAATCAGGTTGGTCTTCCCGGGCTCAAAAACGGCATCTATCCCTTGAAGCACTCGCTTCCCATCAAATGCCTTGGTCACCCCGCGCGCCTCTATCATCCGATAAACATTTTCGTCATCACCAAATCTAGAATGAGTATTGCTATGCTGCTGTCAACCACCCCGCGCGTACTCATACGCCCCACCTCCAGCGATCCCCCACGCACATAGTAACCGAAAAACGATGGAACTGAGGTAATTACAAACCCAAATACCGACATCTTTATCAGCGCATACCCAATGTACTCCGGATGAAAATAGAACTGTAGACCGTCGCAGAAGTCAAACGCCGATACGTAGCCAAGATTTACCACTGCCATGCCTCCGCCCACGATGGCTATCACAAGGCTAAGCACCGTGAGTAGAGGAAAAAACACTATGCCGGCTAGCACCTTCGGCAGCACGAGGTACGCAGCCGAATTCACCCCCATCACATCGAGCGCATCAATCTGCTCCGTGATACGCATAGTACCTATTTCCGAGGCTATGCTCCCCCCTACTTTGCCCGCCAGCACCAATGCTATGATTGTAGAACTCATCTCAAGCAGCACCATGTCACGCGTCGCAACCCCAACTACGAAAGGAGGCATCAGAGGGTGCTCTAGATTAATGGCTACCTCGACTGAAATCACCATCCCGATAAAAAGGGATACCAATGCCACAAACCATATGGAGCGTATCGCTAACTCCCACGTCTCATGCACTATGCGCCACCAAAAGATACTACCCTTCGCCGGTCTACGTAGCACTTCGCCCAGGAAAAGTACGTAGCGTCCGAAAAGAGACAATGGTTGGAGTTTCGTTTTCATCGCCCGCGAAGTTACTACTTTTCGCTGCTCTTCTCATCCCCCTCACGCCCAGTATAGCGATGGTATAGGGCAGGCCGCAACGCCTTTGTGCGTTGCAACGCCATCTCGTGCTGCCACGACTCTATCGCTCGATGATCTCCTGAAAGCAACACATCGGGTACATGCCAACCCCGAAAGTCAGCCGGGCGCGTATAAACTGGAGGTGCTAACAGTCCATCCTGAAAGGAGTCGCTAAGTGCCGAGGTCTCATCGCTTAGCACCCCGGGCAGCACGCGCGTCACCGCGTCTACAAGAACTGCGGCAGCCAACTCCCCGCCGCTCAGCACGTAGTCGCCAACCGAAATTTCACGGGTCACCAAGTGCTCCCTAACCCTATGGTCAATCCCTTTATAATGCCCGCATAGAATTATCAATCGTTGCTTGAGGCTAAGCTCATTGACCAATGGCTGCGTGAGCGGCTCTCCATCAGGTGAGGGATATATAATCTCATCGTACGCTCCTCCTTTCGTCTGCAAATCCTCAACGGCTTCAAATAGTGGCCCAGGCATGAGAACCATCCCAGCGCCCGGCCCAAAGGAGTAGTCGTCAACATTCCTTCGGGCATCGTGGGCGTAGTCGCGCAGCGCATGCACCTGCACGTCCAAAATACCCTTTTTCCTAGCACGCCCTACGATTGAATACCCCAATGGACTCTCCAGCAGCTCCGGTACTACTGCAACGATGTCAATCCGCATTGCTCCTTCTGCGCTAATAAGAATGCCGCGCATCTGCAGCCCTCTCGCAGCAGATACGCAGCATTCAATTCAATCAAATCGCCTTTCGTAACGGGTTAAAATATCTTAGCCCACTCGTGTTTCTTTCGCTCCTTCCACAGCCCTGTGTGGTAGGCATTGCTCACGATGAGCGGCACCACGGTAGTCGCCTCTGCATACACCATCTGCTCGTACATCCGATCCACTTTCCCCCACGATCCCGCCTCCTTCAGCGTAGAGGATGAGCACGCCCCATCGCGCGAATCCGCCACTGTAATCTGTACTGCATACTTATGCATGGGTACCTCATGCCCCAGCACCTCGGCGCACACCACGATATCCTGGGCGAAGTTCTTCGGAACACCGCCGCCCACCATGAATAGGCCACTCTCACCGCCGCGAATCTTTATCTCCGTTAGCTCCCGGAAATCACGCACGCTATCAATGGTGACGTGCTTATCGGGGTGGGCCACTTGGTGCATCACCAACCCAAACCCTGCGCTACAATCGCTGAAGGCTGGCACAAAAATCGGCACGTTGTGCTCAAAGCACGTTTGGATAAGACTATCCTTCTTCTTGGCGTGCTTCGTTAGGTAGCGACCCATCTCCCAGATAAACTCTCGGGAGCTGTATGGGCGTGGCTCTAGGCTATCTGCAATCTCACGCACCGTGGCATCGCAGTGTTGCAACTCCTCCTCGTCAATGTAGGTGTCGTAAATCCTATCGATGTAATGGCCCCGAAGCTCGCTATCATCAACGAACTGCGTCCCTTTGTAGTGCTTGAAACCCAATGCCTCAAAAAAGTCCATGTCAACTATCGAAGCCCCAGTGGAAACCACCACGTCGACCATGTTGTTCTTGACCATGTCAACGTACACCTGCATACACCCCGCTGCGCTCGTGCTCCCTGCAAGCGTTAGTATCGATGTGCACTCCTTATCGCCAAGCATCCGGTTGAATATATCCGCCGCATTCGCGGTCTCTCGCGATGCGAAGGACATCTTACGCATCGCATCTATTATTGGACGCGCATCAATCTGCTTAATGTCAACATGCTCAATCGTTTCCTTCAGTAACTCCTTTTTGCTCATCGCCTCTCTATTTTTATTTCTTCATACCTCCATCGCTCCAATGCCAAGGCAAAGTTACGTAATATTTAGCGAAACCCAGCTGCCCACGCATCGCCTATAGCAAAAGGGGATGCGCCCAACAGGTTCGCATCCCCCTAACCTACATGCTTTCGCTCCGTTTTCCCTACAAATGCTCAACCCTTTATTAACGCCTCTATCTTCTCAATGAGCACCGTTTTCGGCACCACGCCCACCTGCTTCTCCTTCACCTCTCCGTCCTTTATGAACAGTACAGTCGGAATGTTACGGATGCCATACTTCGACGCCGCGGTGGGATTATTATCCACATTTACCTTCCCCACCAGCACCTTACCTTCGTACTCCTTAGCCAGCTCTTCAATCACTGGCCCTAGCATACGGCAAGGCCCGCACCACTCTGCCCAAAAATCCAACACTACCGGTTTGTCTGATTTGAGAACGCTCGTCTCAAAATTCGAATCTGTCACTTCAAAAGCCATGACTCTCTCTCCTATCTGTTAGTTACTGCTTCTAATGTACTATCTCGCGGGCACCGTTACTCGTCCTCCATAACGAACTCTTCCTGTAGCCCCTCCTCTTCGTCAGTAACGACTTCCATTTCGTTTTGTTCAATCGCATGGTCATTTATTCTCACAGAAAATCCATTGTCAACGAGCCTATCCAGCATCTCATTGGAGACTCTAACCCTAGAGGAAGAGCTTATGCAGCGCACGCTTCTCCCATACTTCTGATCCACCAAGTCAAACAGGAGCATCGTGCGGGCAAGCGGATCAAATACGATTATTTCGCGCAGCAACGCTAGGTACTCTTTTGTGAATTGCGTTGCATTGATTTTTATCTCTACCTTCTCGCAAAGCGCGGCTACTGCCTCCTCTATTGTGGCCACCTCATCTACAATTAGCGATGAGGCGAAGCCGCCCCGTTCGCTCTGCGTAATTTTGAGCCGCATGCACACCACCGCATTTTGTACCATGAGATGCTGAAAACGTTCTATCTGCTTATCCAAGAATTTAAACGTATAGCTCCCCGACACATCATCCATGATGACGGTCGTCTCGGTATATTGCTTTCCCCATTTGGTCCTACGCTCCTGCGTCTTAACGCTACGAACCAAGCCGCCTACAACGTACACTCCGTACTCCTTATCGTCTATCTTTTGCTGTAGCGAAATCAAACTTGCACTACAAATGTATCCCATCTCCTTCATGTACGGCGCAAGCGGATGCTCCGAAATGTACTGCCCGATGAGCTCGCGTTCCTCCACTAGCAAATCAAGATTCGATACCTCAGTCTTTAGCTCTGGAAAATCCTCAGCCGGGTTTAAATCTTCAAAGCTAAAAAACGATGGGGTCTTTTGAAAAACATCGTACGCATGCTTATAATCTAGGAGCGTCTCGTACCAATACCTCACTTTTATCACCCGCTCCTTGGTCTTTGAATTAAACTCCTCGCGCCTTTCCACCTCTTGGAAATAGTACGCACGATTCCCCTCGGGCGTGAGCGAGTCAAACGCACCGCTCTTGATGAGTCCCTCTATATTCTTCCTATTGCAATCCCCCGTTGCCGTTCGCTTCACAAAGTCATAAACGCTCTTGTATGGACCATTCTTACGGCGTTCTTCCGTCACCCTTGCCATCGCATCGCTACCGACCGACTTTATCGCGCTTAGCCCAAAGCGTATATCTCCATTCGCCTGTACCGAAAAGCGCTCCTCGCTCGCGTTAACATCCGGCTGCAGCACCCGTATCCCCATACGCTTGCACTCTCCCATAAGCACTTTGAGCTGGTGGGGATCCCCATGGAACACCTCTAGGTTCGCCGCCATCAGCTCGCTCGGATAGTGCGCTTTGAAGTATCCTGTCTGGAACGCCACGTAGGCGTAGCATACCGAATGCGACTTGTTAAAAGCATACTCCGCAAACTTTGTCCACTCCGCCCACACCTGATTCGCCTTCTCCTTCGGGAACCCCTTCTCCGCGCATCCCTCCTTGAAGAGCTTCTCTTGCACGGGCAAATCCTCTTTCTTCTTCTTTGCCATCACCTTCCGCAGCTTATCTGACTGGCCGGGGGTGAACCCCGCAAGCATGCGGGAAAGAATCATCACCTGCTCTTGGTACACCGTAACCCCATACGTCTCCGCAAGAACTTTCTCCGCCTCTGGCACTATGTACGTTATGGGCTCCTTCCCCAGCTTTCGGGCGATAAACGTCGGGATACTATCCATAGGACCGGGGCGATAGAGGGCGTTCATTGCCACCAAATCCTCAAACCGGTTCACCTGTAGCTGCCGCAAAAAACGTCGCATCCCAACGCTCTCAAACTGGAATAGTCCTATCGTCTCCCCACGGGCAAAAAGTTCTAGGGTCTCCTTATCATCCAACGGAATCGCAGACAGCTCAATTTTCTTCCCAAAGCGTTTCTCCACTAAATCCTGAGCAATACGCAGTACGGAGAGCGTTGTCAGCCCCAAAAAATCCATCTTGATAAGGCCCAAATCCTCCAAGTCCTTCCCCTCGTACTGCACGAAGAGCGAATCGTCTTCAAGCACCCCATTCTTCTTCTTGGTTTTCCCAGCAGGCTTGACCATCGGCACCAAATTCTTCAATGGCTCCGTGCCAATGATATAGCCGCAGGCATGTCGTCCCGACGAACGTACGTAGCCCTCCAAGCGCCTCGCTCGCTTGTAGAGCAGCGCGCTTTCAGGTTCTAGATGATTAAATGTCGCCTCTAGCTCCGGGTGCTCCTTGATTAGCTTGGCAAATGTCGACTCCTTCTTGCCCTCTATGGCATCAATTATCGGCTTCTTATACTTCTCGTCCTGCCGAAAGCGTTTGCAAGCCTCGTTTACAGAATCCTTCACCATCATGCGCTGAAAGGTCGATATCCCCGCCACGCACTCCTCTCCATACGTTTTTCGCACGTAGTCAAGCACCCGCTCCCGCTTGCTATCCTCAAAGTCCACGTCAATATCGGGGAGACTTACTCGCTCCGGATTTAGGAAACGCTCAAACAGCAGGCCGTACTTGATGGGATCCAGGTCAGTAATCTCCAAGCAGTACGCCACGGCAGACCCCGCAGCAGACCCTCGCCCTGGACCTACCAGCACATCACGCTCCCGGGCCGCTCGGATGAAATCCCATACCACTAGAAAGTAACCGGGAAACTTCATCCGCTCGATGGTAGCCAGCTCAAACTCTAATCGCTCCTTATGCTCTTCGGTAAAGGCATCGCCGGGCCATCGCTTCTTCGCCCCCTCCATCACCAAATGTCGTAGGTACGTCATGTCGTCGCCAAACTCCGGCGGCACGGCGAACCGCGGCATCTGCGGTGCTCGCTTCAACGAGTACAGCTCCACGCTTCGCGCTATTTCCCCAGTCTGTCGCAACGCCTTTTCGATAAGCTCCCCGTACTGCTCTCGGGTCAATTGCTGCGGAAGCTCCGCATTGGGTTCTCGTTGCAACGACTCTGCATAGGCTTTTGCTATCCCACGGTATGCCGACTCCTGCATAAACACCCCGTACAGCTCTTCCCCTCCCTTTAAATACTCCTGATGCGTGTAGCGCAAGCGCTTCTCATCATCTAGATACCGCCCTGTAGAAATGCAGAGTAGCGTGTCGTGCAGCTCTTTATCCTCCTGTCGTAAAAAGTGCACATCGTTAGTGATGATGAGGGCCGTCTCCGTCTCAAGCGCCAGCCTGATTAGGTAGCCATTCACAAGTAACTGACCGCGTTCAACCTCACCGGTATCATACTTTTCTATCGCGGGGTGAAGCATCAGCTCCAAGTAGAAGTCCGTCCCGAAAAGCTTCTTATACCGCGCAATTATACTTCGGGCCAGCTGAATATCGCGGTACTTACGTATTGCATGCGGTATTTCTCCTGCGAGGCACGCCGAACTCACTATAAGCCCCTCGTGGTCTGATTCAAGCAAGGAATAATCTATCCGCGGCTTCCTATAAAAGCCATCTTCAAAGCTTTGCGATACCAATCTACACAACGTACTATAGCCCTGTACACTCTTCGCAAGCACCAGCAAATGGTAGTAATCGCGGTCGCTCGTCTCGTTGCGCTGCCGCAATCGTCGATCCTCAGTAACGTACATCTCGCACCCCGCGATCGCCCTGAATAGTTTCTTTTCTGCACCCGCGATCTGCTGAAGTATATTCGCCTTTTCCTGCTCATCACCAGAGCTTTCTAATGATTTTTTTAACGCCGATATCTCCTTTTGCACTGGGGCATTCAACTCGTTCGCACGGTTTATAAAACGGCATATTCCAAACATGTTACCATGGTCCGTCACCGCTACGCCCGGCATTCCCAACTCTTTAGCCCTCGCAAAAAGGTCATCTAAATGGCATGCACCATCAAGCATAGAGTACTCCGAATGCACATGCAGGTGCGTAAACCCAAATCTATCTTCCATAGCAAAGTATATTCTAGCTGGCTACTCTCCAAGGGCAAAAGTAACAAAAATCTTAGCACCTTCCCCGCAGCAACATCCATATTCACTCCCAACTGCTGCAACCCGCGCTCCACCATAGCCTGCGCATATCGTCACCCTCAGCCTTGCAATACCGTTCCTCACATCCCCCTCCAACCCCTCTCCATAACCTGCATACAATGCTCTCCCCAACCCGCATAAAACTTCGCACAGAATTTCCACACCCTCCTCATAAAATTTTCGCACCAATGCAGCCCCGTCCGCAGGACGGTCTCTCAATAGCCGGGGTTTTCAAACCCCCGGA